>Ga0131853_10021361_pt1 | contig 11749 bp, 10 predicted proteins | sample TergutLab28metaG_FD_92764 | JGI IMG/M metagenome (GOLD analysis project Ga0131853, IMG submission 92764) | Labiotermes labralis P1 segment gut microbial communities from Petit-Saut dam, French Guiana - Lab288 P1 (version 2) (version 2) | ecosystem: Host-associated > Arthropoda: Insects >...
ATTCATGGTGCTTATATCGTTAGTTCCAGTGTTGAATCTATTGTACTTTTACATCAGTACTTTCCGAAGTATGTGTGCAGTGCCCAATATGGCTGTTTTCTGTAGTTCCTTGACTTCATGTTTACCCGGTATGTTGCTCACGTATTTTCTGAATGACTTTGAAACAGTCCCAGTCGCCCCTATTATAACTGGTATCAACTTTGTTTTTACATTCCACATGAGCTGTATTTCTATTGTAAGGTCTTTATATTTCAGAATCTTCTCCGCTTCCTTTTTAATCACATTTCTGTCTCCTGAGATTGCAGCTTCCATTAACATACATTTTCCCTTTTCATTATCACCGATTATAATGTCTGGTTTGTTGTTGCTGATAGTTCTGTCAGTTTGGACTCGTTGATTCCACAATATGGTTACGTTGTCTCCTTGACTTGTTTCTCCTGATTTTGGCACCAGTGTTTTTTGTCAAATTGTACCCCTGTTTCCTTGCATATGTTGAAGTGTAGTTGTGAACTCTCTCTATCATGACATTTTATGTACCGTTTTGCCAATATTGGGGTTGCTGATATTATGTGGTCTATTATCTCGTCAAATTGTTGGCGAAGTCTGCACACTGCTATCTGTCTCTATTATTATTATTATTAGAACTGATAAGAGTAGACGCATATTCTAATCAGTTTATGTTTGGGGCTACAATTTTTGTGTTCGGCCTTCGCATTTGGTGTTATTAAATTTACATCGTTGTGCAATCCTTGATGTGTTCCTTTGCAATGGTCCGATTGTGTAGTCACGAAATCCTACGAAGTAGATGATGCAAGGTTTCGCAGATTCTTGTTCAATTCTAAATATGCACAGACTGGTATTGGGTCACGTAACACGTGTCACGAAGTAGTTGGTGGGAGTGACAAGTGATATTTGTGAAATAAAATAATGATCTTGTACCTCTGGTACAGACTGCAGTGTCAACATATTGCTTACGTCTTCAGCAGTTTTAATATCCTTTGTCTGTGTCAATTTTTGGGGGACCAAAAGTTGCGCTAGGAATATAAAGTAACATAAAACAATAAGCAACACGCTTGAAGCACACTTTTTAATTTTATATATATTTTCTGTTCGAACTGAGACTTAGGTGAAAAACACCGTATGTGGGTCAACACACGTGTTTTAGCAGCTTGACATTCGTCTACCCTGAAGACAAGACTCATTTTCCGTCATTGATACGTGACCACCGAGTCTGATACCTTCCAATACTCTATTTAGGGACACGTTCAACAAAACAGTCACGTGTCCCAACATGGGACTTGAGTTATAACCAGGAAACCGTACGTGCTTTGGTAAACAAGCAGTTAAAGTTGGCGCACGTCATTTCTTCGTTATCAAACTGGTATTTAAACCTAGCATGGGAACAGGCCGTTCGATATATGGTCACAGGAGAAATGCTACTACTGAAATTGAAGTTAAACACGTGAAGAATGGAGCCAGGTTGAACTGGCGCCGTTGATTTGACGTATTAGTTTTTTAGTTCCCGTTACAGAAAGAAGTACGCAATTTATTGTAAATAGCGGCGAAGAGAACATTTCATTCACTTGCAACTCCACGGTTTCTTTCGTAGATAATCTCTTTATTGTTACTGCAAACCGCAGGTTAAATCGTCTCTCGGAATCCTGCTCCGTGGTTGTGCTATTTAACGTAGTTCATTTCAAAAGTTCTGCACACTGCGCTTGGGCGGCCAGCAGGATGACGCAATTGTTCTGTTTTTCGCTACAGTTGTGAACCAGACTTCAGTAAAGAACACTGTGTGCGTATTGGCAGGCTACGTGGTCCTTATTCTGCAAAACAGGGCCTTGAATTTGAAGAAGAAACTGATTGGACTCAGATCTCGCGCAGTGACTAGAGATTATACATTAACGCGCGGTCACATGCCTCAGGTGCAGTATAGGAAATTTTGGAAAAAGTATGGATGGCAAGTGCTTCCTCACCTGCCGTACAGTCCTGACATGAGCCCACCAGCCTTTGACTTGTTCCCAAAATTGAAGAAACCACTCTGTGAGAAACGCTTCAGAAGCATTGAGGAGGTGTCTATTGAGGTGGCCCGAATAATCAGAAGCATCAACAACGAAGGCGTTCTGACAGGAATACAAGACTTGCCCAAACGTTGGACAGCTGTGATAAAGCACAATGGATATTACATTGAAGGCCTGTAAATGTATTTTGTAAAATAAATTCATGTTTGAAGAGAAAACGTGCAGTTTGCAGAACTTTTGAAATGACCTACGTTCGAGTATATTGTATGCTCAATGCTCACTTGTTTCTTCAACCTCATTTCGTTTCCAATAGTGAAGAAATTTTCAACTTTAAAACCAATCTCTTCGGCCTTATCGTGTGCGTCACAGACGACACGGTCCCTCTGGAATCCTATCTTAAACACGGCAACTTGAATGTCACGCCACTGGTAGCCATGGTAACCAGGTTGTGACTCACTCAATTACACCAAGCGCGTTATATAGGTAAATAACTTTTACAATCTACGGATAAATATATGAATCTTAGTGTTACAATGGGCTGAGACATGGGACCAAGCCAACTGGAATGCACAGTAAAGGTAAGTGCAAAGCAGTCCCTTTACAGACCTGTACAGGCCCAGAGGGTTCTAAGAAGTTAAGGTTCCCAGATTTCGTGACAACGGCACAGGATTTTGGTAGGTTAATGGTGAGTTAATTTCAGTCAGAAAACACAACTCTTAACATCACTATGCAATATGGACATATATATGACACTCTTTGAACAAAATTGTAATTGTGTTAACCTGAAGATGGCTGCTTTAGGCCGAAACATGTAGTTATTTACTTTGCTAATAAATACCATCATCTGGCATACAATTATAGTTGTGTTTTCTGACTGAAATTAACTCACCATTAGTCTTTCAAAACACAACGTGGATGACACAACTTAGAATTGCGGTAAGGTTGTCAGCCTTACGCACCGGCCGCCTTTACCCCCAGGAAATGCTCCTGGTACTCATTTCTGTTAGAGGCTGAGTCGACCGCATGGCCATAGTGCGATCGGAAGGATTTTATGTCAATGAAAAATTCCAATGTCACCAACTCGGATAGAAACAGCGACCTTCCGATTTGTAGCACAGCACCTTAACCACTGTGCTACTGCGGTCCCCGGAATGCAGTGTAGGGATAAAAATTCGACAATATCTATGTTGGTTTTCATGATGATGGTGTTGATGTGGATAAAAAAGGTAAAGTGATCCCGTTACTGGCCCAGTGTGGTCCAGAGGGTGGATAGAGGTATAGCTCTGCTCTTCTATGACCGCGGCACTAGAAGGGGATGAGTGGTCAGCAGCACGCCCCGGCCGCAATTTACCCCCGGGAAAGACTCAGTACCCATTATAAAGAAGGCTGTGTGGGTCCCAGGGCCGGTCTGGACGGGAAGAAAATCTCGTCCCCACCGGGATTCGATCCCGAACCGTCCAGCCCGTAGTCAGTCGTTATACCGACTGAGCTACCCAGCCCACATATATGTACACAAATATATTATTAGAATTATAATAATAATTATTATTTTTATTTACTGCGATTGAGTTTTCACTTGGTGGCAGTAGTTATTACAACAGTACGAACAAAACAAATGAGAATAAATATACATAAACGCAACAATACACAACACAGTAAAAACAATACGAAACACAATAAATGTAAGGACACCTATTACCAAAAAACACCCACACATTACAAAACCCACACCTACGCTCACCCACACATTACAAAACAAATTAAAACAACCACAGTGCAAGATACACACCAAATGAAATAGTCACAATACAATCAATTACCCTCAGTAGAAGGTCGGCCTAATGTACAGGGTACTTTTGTCCGCAAGAACTATGTTTCTATTCTTACAATTGCCACACTGAAGATGGCCGAAATACATAGTTGGTAGCTATATAATGAAATTATATTCATATAACCAAAATGCGTTCGTTGTTCTTCTTAATTCATTGTATAAATCTAATGAAAGTGCGGAATGTGGAACTTTCTTAATTGATTGTATAAATGTAATTGATTGTATAAATCTAATGGAAGTGCGGAATGTGGAACTGTCGTGACTACCGGAAAGGTATTTACCTCTTGGACATTGTGTCGGAGTACAGTAGACAGGGCAAGGCCAGCAAGCCGCTGGCCAGCCAGATGACAAGAAGAGCGAGTCTAGCTCGACGTCTGGACATACGGTGTTGCAGTGGCCGCACTATTGCCATATATCTGCAAAGACAAAAAACACTGTCACTAATTATTTTGTCTCGAATAGTAATAATTAACGGGAACGTGTGGTGCAACAATTTCTGGCTCCCTCGACGATAAAGTTATTATTATTATTATTATTATTACAACTACTACTATAGAAAGGGCTCCGGTCTCAGTACGAAAATAATACATCATTCACGTGCTGTTCCAGGGGATTTGTGCATATGATTTTACAAGAAACCAATTTATCGGTTCGTATATTTTATAGCTGCCAAAACATCCTGCGAAAACCCAGTGTTACTAGAGAGAATTGTATAGATTATATTGGCAAAGAAGAACACTGTAATGTCGACGGTGGCGTAATTATCGCTATAATACTTCGTAACGACTCTCATTACGCTTATTATTAAACTGGAAATAGAGCTTCTCTACACGAAAGCAAGAACTTACACACACACACACACTCACACACTCACACACACACACTCACACTCACACACGCACTCACACACACACACACACACACTCACACACACACACACTCACACACACATACAATCACAAACACACACACACACATACACTCACACACACACTCACACACACTCACTCACTCACTCAGTCACTCACTCACTCATTCTCAGTCAAAAATCAAGGGAATTGCAGGAAGTACTTATTACTGCTTTCGAATTTATCACTTCTCAATTTTGGCTGGGAAATATTCACTTATCCCGGGATGTAGTAATCAACAGGATTAGGCTCGGTGGTCTTATTTATAGTTTAAAACGTTCCTTACAATTGAATATGTACCAAGAATTAGAGATCTTTGCAGTTTTATATGGGTATTCGGGTGCAGGTTAAGTCTTGTTAGACTTTGTGACAGTGATTTTGGAATTACTGCCGTAGATCACTTGTGCTGCCTTTTGCCTATTATTATTATTATTATTATTATTATTATAGACATTAGAGGTCTTAGATTTCTAAGCCGGAGTTTCTGAGATTTTCTTTTCAATCAAATATAGAGCGGTGTTAGTCTAAATACAACTGCTTATTAACTGCATAGAAACAGCCATATGTTTCTCTAACAGAGCATAGCTATCATCAGGCTCTCTACAAAAATAAAGTGGTATTATCATAGTTGTGTGAATATTTCCAATTTATTCTTGTACACAACATAATGGGGAATATTTTCTATTGCCGAAACATGTGGTTGTTAAATTATTTTTTATTTGTTATCACGGACAATATAGTGTGCTGATCCATGATTCATATCCAGATGTGCTGCTATTTCATTCACTGTTACGCTGCGATTTTCCTTCACGATGGCTTCAACTGTTGCAATAGCCTCTGGTGTCACTACTCGGTGTGGCTGACCAGGTCGAGGAGAGTCTGTTACAGAACTAATGCCGTTCATGAACTTCCTAGTCCACCCGTACACTTGCTGTAGTGACAGACATGCATCGCCATACTGAACTTTCATTTATCGATGAATTTCGATGTTTTTCACCCCTTCACTACTTAAAAAACGGACGACATATCGCTTTTCTTCTTTGGTGCATGTTGCAAGCGGGGCCTCCAATTTTACACTACTACTGCGCCGTCGTGTTGCATTCCTGCGTCGTCCTGCCACCTGTCGACCGCTCTTCAAACCATCAATATCACTGTTGCCAACTTAAAATCAAACTGTGTTTCTAATTTTTTTCGCACTTTTAGGTTTTCATTTGACTCTCCATCGTTCATGAATGGAAAACGCTATATGCAGCATGTACAGGATTAAACTCCTGAAGATAAACTTGTTTATTCGAAACATGTAGAGGAAAGTATAATTGAAATAATTAAAGGAAATGAAGTGTGCGTCTTGTTGGTCATTCTCATATATCACATACAACTTACGAATGTTATTCGCAAAAATGTAATACATCAAACCAAATGCGAGAAACAGCCTTACAAATTAACGTACTTCAGAATCTGTCGCTCTCAATGGCATACACGAAATTAAAAGCAGAGAATAGAACAGCTGTGCAAGATATACAAAAACAACAATGCTACCAATCTATCAGCATACATGTCTGACTGCTACATGCCTCAGTGTCAACTTACAAGACAATCGAACTGTGTTTCGAATTTTTATCGCACTTTTAAGGTTTTCATTTGACTCTCCCTCGTAACAAATAAATATATGTAAACTACTGAATATATTGTACTTCTGTTCGTACTTGGAACAAAATGGGGATAGATTCCCTTAAAAAAAGAATTCCTTTTTTTTCATGTTAGTTAATTCTTCGTAAACTATCCATCAGCCAGCTGTTCCAGTGCAAAATATTCAATTTTTTGGAGTGATTTCGTTTCCTTCGGAAGAAAATTATATCATATTCAAATAGAATTTACGTCACAGTTAAAGTTCGTAAAGTGTAATAATTGTCGGTCTCAATGGCCACGCGATCTAAGGCGTAGATCTACGGCCGCTCGCCTGCCTGTTGTGAGTGTTGTGTGCTGTCAGGTAGAGGTTTCTGCGACGAGCTGATCACTCGTACAGAGGAGTCTTACTGACTGTGGTGCGCCGTTGTGTGTTATCTAGAAACCTCGTGAATGAGGAGACCCTGGCCCTCTGGGGGGAATGTTGTGCCAAAAACAAACAAACAAACAAAGTGTAATAATTACTTAAATGTTTCTTCATTTCATGTACTTGTTTGTTTCATGTGTCCCATTTATTGTCATTTGTTATTTGTGTGTTGTGTTGTTTCAGTTGTGGGCCATTTGACTGTCGAAATTGCAAGTTAACAAACAATAAATTAATTGAATTGAATTATTTACGTGAGCGTAGCTGTACAGTATGTAACAGAATGCTGTACACTTTGTTGTTTTCCGTAAGATAAGAGCACATTTAGTACACAATCACGTTCTAAAAAGAAATTGTCTTCAATATTATTTTGAAATATTTTTACAGGTATAAATTAAATAATGTATGTTTGAGGTTCTTGTGACCGTGCATCGTGGAACGTAGGGTGAAGAGAGATAAACCAACAATATGCAACTAATCCGATGTTTATTATCAAACTTACATCTCAACATGTTTCGAGCATCATTATGCCCATCATCAGGAGAACAAGACCGTGTATTACTGCGTATGGTGTTCTGCACTGGTTGTGCTGTCTGTGGTTGTGTGAACTGTGTGAAGGTTACTGTTCGAACAGTAACCTTCACACAGTGCACACAGCTTACGACCCAGCTCCACACAACCACAGCCAGCACAACCAATGCAGAACGCCATATGCAGTAATTCACGGTCTTGTTCTCCTGATGATGGGCGTAATGATGCCCGAAACATGTTGAGATAGAAGTTTGATAATAAACATCGGATTAGTTGCATATTGTTGGTTTATCTCTCTTCACTTTAAATAAAGTAATTTAATTCGCCAATTCCACAGACACTCTGCCTCTATATATTCCAGGAACTTACAATTGTATGGTTGCCAAAGCTTTCCATTTGTATTAGGAAGCTACTACAATGAAATGGGGCACCCGGTGGTACAGTTGGTTGAGGCACCGCGCTACAAGCCCGAAGGTTGGGGGTTCGGTTCCCGGTGGTGACATTGGAAATTTTCATTGACATAACCCTTCCGGCCGCACTATGGCCCTGAGGTCGACTCAGCCTCTAACAGAAATGAGTACCAGGAATATTTCCTGGGAGGGGGTAAAGGCGGCCGGTGCGTAGGGCTGACAACCTTACACCTACATGTGCCAATTGTCTTGAAATCTGGGAGCCTCAACCTCCTGGAACCCTCTGGACTTGTCCAGGCCTGTAATGGGATTGCTTTACCTTTTGCATTTTATTACATTGAGATGTAGAGATGAAAGCTAGTTATCCATATAGACTTTATCGTGGCTTATCTTAGAATCTCTACCCTGACTGAGGTTTTTCAGTGGTTTTTCCTCAGTTGTAAAACAAATGCCAGGGTTTAACTCACAAAGACGCAGCACGGCCCGCACTCTTCCCAATTAGGCGATAATTTTTACGCGGTTAGTTCATCGTTAATTTTAGTTTGACCACTCTGGGTTCGAATCCCAGAAAGCCTTCAAACCAAAATTGTTAATTGTGTTGTTCTATGTATTGTTTGTCTGTAAATGTGTACTGTACTACTGCCACCGGGTTTCAACCCAATAGCACTTAACGAATATATCAATATCAGTATGTTTCGGCCACTCCTGTGACCACCATCAGCGTGTCTTACAACAAGAATACGGTCACTAGAAAAGAAATTCTGTTAAAGTGCATGATTAAAACTCTATCTGTTCATTCACAATGCTTTCATAATCCTTGAATCGCCAATTAACCTGTCATTAGAGCTATAAGTTATTTAGACAAAGAAAGAGTAGCGCTATAAAATTAACAATAAACACGATACAAATGATTAATTAATGCCCTATTGCTAAGCATTGTTACGGTTTACACAAGCAGCATTGATCGCTTCAAGCAGCAAACCGCAGTGACTGAGGAAAATTCCGTGTCTTGCAATAAACATACTAGACGAGTAGAGACGAAATATTTTAGCCGCATTGGCAATGCGAATATTCGACATCTAGCCTCGTCATGTCCCTCTGTCCGTGTGTCAGCATGCAACAGCGACACTCACCGGATATATTGTCATGATATTTCGTATTTGTGTTTGTTACTAGAAATTTTCAGCGTATCAAGGCTTTGATTAAAATCGGACACTAATTACAAGACACGTGCATGCAGGCCTATGCACATTTATGTGGTTGGTCTTAATAATGGGTACAGGGTGTGCTCTGTTGCAGTTACGAAGTGAAACATAAGAAATAAGACATAATCCAGACTTTTCGTCTTTTAGGGGACAAATATGTAAAGATTAAGATATACAGAGAATTCTGCCTGTTGATTTGTATGGGTGTGAAACTTGGTCGTTCACATTGAGGGAGGTACGTAGGCTGAGGGTGTTTGAGAATAGGGTGTCGAGGAGAATATTTGGGTCTAAGAGGGACGAGGTAACAGGTAAGTGTAGACGACTACATAATAAGGAGCTTAATGATCTGTACTCCTCACCCAATATTGTTCGAGTGATAAAATAAAAAAGAATGAGATTGGCGGTGCATGTAGCGCGTATGGGGGAGGGGAGAGGTGTTTACAGGGTTTTGGTGGGGAAACCTGAGGGAAAGATACCACTTGGAGACTCAGGCGAAGATGGGAGAATAATATTAAGATGGATCTTCAGGAAGTGGGATGTGGGGTACAGACTGGATCGAACTGGTTCAGGGTAGGGCAGGTGGCGTGTACTTGTGAATGTGGCAATGAACCTTTGGTTCCATACAACGCAGGGAATTTCTTGACTAAATGAGAACCTGTTAGCTTCTCAAGAAAGATACTGCTCTTTGGAGTAAGTAAGTAAGTAAGTGAGTAAATAATTAAATGAGTAAGTAAGAAGTAAGAAAGTAAGTAACTAATTACGTAGGTAAGAAAGTAAGTAAGTAAATAAGCAAATAAGCGATTAAGTAAATAGGTAAGTAAGTAAGAAATTAAGAAATTAAGTAAGTAAGCAGGCAAGTAAGTAAGCACGTAAGTAAATAATTAAGTAAGGAAGGAAGTAAGGGGACAAATAGGGGAATTTGTTATCTTGCCCTTTTCGAGACAAGTAGAGGAAATGCGGTATGTCGCAGATTAAGAGAGAAGTAATGGAAGAACGAAAAATTGCCTTCTATGAGGGAATCACAAAAGCACGGTATCCTGACCTTTACATACAAACACAGGATTCAAAACGTCTGGTATTATACAAGATAAGTAAAAGTGATAACATTCAGCCAGACAGGCCGGAAGCACCCTTGACGATGTGAGCAAAACATTTCTCACGAGCAAGAATAGTAAAGCAGTGATTGCGTCTGGACAACATTGAATACATTCGCGGATAATAGCTAGAGCAGTAACGGTAGGAAACGTAACGTGTCAAAACGCCGAATTTGTTACTTCAAGCGGAAATGTCCTGATTTGTTTCACTTTTTTGCCGCACTTTTGCGACGTGTTTTTTACCTGCTTGAAGTGGTGCCAGACTGCATACAGGCATACAGCAGTCAGTCATGTTTGCTGATAAATTGGTAACTTTTTTTTTTGTTATATCTTGCACAGCTCTTCTGTCCTCTGCTTTTAACTTCGTGTATGCCCTTGAGAGCGACAGATTCTGCAGTACTTCATTTTGTAAGACTGTTTCTCGCATTTGGTTTGATACGTTATATTTTGCGAATAACATTCGTACGTTGTATGTGATATGTGAGAATGACCAACAAGATGCACACTTCATTTCCTTTATTTGTTTCAGCTAATCTTTCCTCTAAATGTTTCGAACAAACAAGTTCATCATCAGAAGCTGCTTCTGTACACGCAGCATATAGCATTTTCCATACATGTACGGGGGAGAGTCAAATGAAAACCTTAAAAGTGCGATAAAAATTCGAAACACAGCTCGATTTTATTGTAAGTTTCAACAGTGATACTGATGATTTGAAGAGTGGCCGACAGGTGGCAGTACGATTAAGGAATGCAACACGACGGCGCAGTAGTAGTGTAAATATGGATGCCCCGCTTGCAACATGCACCAAACAAGAACAGCGATCTGTCATCAGTTTTTTTATGTAATGAAGGGGTGAAATATATCGAAATTCATCGAAAATGAAAGCTCAGTACGGTGATGCATGTCTGTCACTACAGGAAGTGTACGAGTGGACTAGGAAGTTCATGTGTGTACAAGTGTGCACCGGATGGACACCTACAGAGTGTGACGATACCAGATGCTGTATAATACAATTTTGACCTCCTGATGATGAGTTCAACAGTGCTCGAAACGTGTAGAGGCATATAATAAACTTATTATAAAATAAGAATTTGTGCATTAAGTTGGTTAATTACTAAGATTTTGAAGTTGAATGTTGCAAGAGGGGAGCATCCGTAATATGTTATACACTTCATAGAAAGGAAACATTTTACGATATAAATTTCCTCTTCACAGTCACAAGCACAAGAGAACAGCTAATGTGAATAGTGATGAGGTATGAGTCTTGTTACACGTCGTTGGGAAGATTGGGTTGGTTTAATTGTAACAATATAAACTGGAGAGGGAATAAAACAAACATAAGGAAACACTGAATTAAAATTATTAAAAATTAAAAACCTTTGAAGAACAGTCTACTGCTTACTGCTTTCTGTCGTTGCTTCTGGCTAGTGGTTTGTATAAGCAACATAAGATTTAACTCCTAAAATTCTTGAGTTTCTTCCTTAGAGTGTAAGCATTTATTACACGTGAGTCTTACAACAAACTGCCTTAATTCAAGTACAGAGAACGCACAATTTTTTTCCTTAACGAAAGCGCCTTTATACAGGGTGTCCCAGGAGGAAAGGACCTAACTTCGGGAGAGTGTTCCTTAGGTCAAACTATAACGATATAACCCAAAACACCTATATCCAAAGTTCAATGGTTACGGAGATATTGGCC
>Ga0131853_10021362_pt1 | contig 11748 bp, 14 predicted proteins | sample TergutLab28metaG_FD_92764 | JGI IMG/M metagenome (GOLD analysis project Ga0131853, IMG submission 92764) | Labiotermes labralis P1 segment gut microbial communities from Petit-Saut dam, French Guiana - Lab288 P1 (version 2) (version 2) | ecosystem: Host-associated > Arthropoda: Insects >...
AAATCTATAGCAATTGTTCTTATTGTTATAAGTTCTGGAGCGGTCACTGGTCTTTTGGGTGGCGGCGGCGGAATGTTGGTTGTTCCAATGCTTGTCTACCTCTTTGGGAAAGAACAAAAAAAAGCACAAGCAACTGCAATTGCTCTGATTGCACTTGCAAGCATCGCCGCAAGTTTTGGCTATTTTAAAAACACCCAAAGCGATTGGAGGTCTTTATTGTTTGTTATAGGTGGTGCGATTATGGGGACAATCCTCGGTGCAGTGTTTTTAAAAAAAGCAAACAACAAGACACTTAAATATGCCTTCTATGTTCTGATGCTTGTTTCTGGAGTTTTGATGTTACTAAAAGGATTGGGAATTCTGTAAACAATTTCTTACGCACTGTTTACTTGTTCTTTAAATTTCTTATAAGACTTAAACACAGGAACCTTGTGTGCAGCCTTCACCGAAATCTTTTTTGTGAATGGGTTATAGGCTTCGCGTTCTTTTCTATATTTAAGTCCAAATTTCCCAAAGCCAACAATGTTCACAGCCTCGCCGCGTTTTACAGATTCAGAAATTATGGTTGTTAAAATATCAATAACCTCAGTTGCTTCTTTTTTTGTTAGTGACGATTTCTCACCAATTCTTTTCGCCAGTTCAGATTTATTCATATACAGTTTCTCCTTAGTGTGAGTTTCGACAAATTAGTGTTAAACTATACATATGTTAAAAATTGGGAATGTTCAGCTTAAGAGCAATCTAATTCTTGCACCAATGGCGGGGTATACCGACGTGGGCTTTCGTTCTTTATGTAAAGAGTTTGGTGCAGGGCTTACCGTAACAGAAATGGTTTCAGTAAATGCCATGTTTTTTGCTCAATCAAAAAAGAGCACGCTTAGACTTATAAAAACAGAGCCAAACGACAAACCAGTTTCAGTTCAACTTTTTGGAAACAACCCAGACAGATTTAGGGAAGTGCTTAAGCAAAAAGAATTCGATAAGTTCGACATCATTGACATAAACTGTGGCTGCCCAGCAAGAAAGATTACATCAAACAACGAGGGCGGCTGGCTTCTAAAAGAGTTTAAAGAAACGCTCGAGTTTGAAGAGAAGCGAATTAAAAAACACCTAGAAGAACAAAACGTAGACACAAAAGACGAATATGAGTATAAAAAAGGCAAGCGCGTTTTAAAGAAACAACCGCCAAGCCTAACAAGAAAAAGAAGACAAAGCCTTGCAGAGCAAATCATCAGAACATGCGTTGCTCGCGGCGGTGGAAGACCCGTGACGGTGAAGTTTAGAATTGGCTTTGGTGAGAAAGACGATATTGCAGTTCCTTTTGCAAGAATGTGCCAACAGGCTGGGGCTTCGGCAATCACGCTTCATGCAAGGACAGTAAGCCAGGGCTACACAGGAACAGCAGACTGGTCTAAAATTGCAGAAGTGAAAAAGGCTGTTTCAATTCCTGTTATTGCAAACGGCGATATCACAGATATGAAGAGTCTTCAAAACATCAAACGCATAACAAATGCCGATGGCTTTATGCTCGGCAGGGCGACGGTTGGCAGACCATGGATTTTCTCAGAACTTTGCCCAGTTAAAGGCAAAGACCCAGAAAAGTTTAACTTCAGTTGGGAAGAAAGATTTAAACTAATAAACCGCTATGTTTCAATTCTTAAAAGACAAGACGCATATATCTTCAACGAATCTAAAAAACAAATCTTTGGAATGATTGGAAATATCGAAGACCTCAAAGAAACAAAGAAAAAATTTATGCTCGCTAAAGACGAGTTTGAAGGATTTGCAATTTTAAGAAACGCAAAGCCATTAGCTAAATAAAGAAAATGTTGGTGGGGTGTGGGTGCTTAAAAAATCGAACGCCAGGTCGGTGTTCTTTTTCATTGTGGCTTCGTCTAGCCTTGAAAACACGCCTATGATATAAACATAATAATAACAATATTTATCTATAGGCATCTCTTCTGTGCCGTTTTCATATTCGTCTAACAATTTCATAACAGCACCAATGCCCATGTGGCATGCCATACGCAATTCTTCTTCTGTGAAATCCTTATGAAAATCGGTTGTGATTCTTTTAAACATAATATTAAACAGATTGAACTTTTCTCTTTTTAAAAAGTTTTTAATTTCGTTTTTATAAAAGAAGTTCCAGTTTTCTTCGTTCTTCATAACTTGTCTAAAGAAGTGAATATAAAGAACACTATAATGCAGATAGCTATTTGAATTTTGTTTTAGGTTTTCAGCAATATACTCATGCAGAGATTTTAGATAATTAGAGAAAAGCTCATCAAAGATTCCCCATTTAAATTTGAAATGATAGCTTATTGCACCCTTGGTTATTTTAAGTTCGTCTGCAATCATTTGAAATGTTGTGTTGTCGTAGCCGTGCACTTTAAACATTCTTTCAGCACAGTCTAAAATGTCATTCTTTTTCAAAGCAAATACATCCTTTTAATAATCAAAGTTTAACAAAAATAAGAAATTTTGTCAAAACAATGACCACATTTTATGCTAAAAACTATACAAAATGTAGAGTGTTTAATATATTCTTGCCAATTTTATCGAAATTTAGGCATATTTACTATACAAATAGCATTTTGTATAGTAAAACGATTGACATTGCACCTAAAATTCAATATAATATGAGTTATTCGCGTAGAAAACACGAAAGGAGAAGAGAATGATAAGAATACTTACAGACACAAGTTCGGGATTTGCACCAGCTGACGTTAAAAAAATCGGTGTTGAAATGGCATCTTTGCCAATAAACTTTGATGGAGAAGAATTTCTAGATGGAATAGATATCTCGCATGAAGAGTTCTATGTTAAACAAAAACAAGCAAAAGAATTTCCAAAAACTTCTGCGGTTAACCAAACAGCATTTGAAGAATTTTTTCTTGATGCAAAAAATAAAGGTGACGACATGATTGTTCTTACAATAAGCAAAGAACTTTCCCTAACCAATTCACAAGCGATTGCTGCAAAGAACGCAGTTGGGTATGACAGAATTTATATTCTGAATACATTGACTGCCGCAACTCCACTTATTGCACTTGTTCTTGAAGCGGTTAGAATGAGAAACGAAAAGATGAAAGTATCTGAAATTGTTGCTGAACTGGAAAGACTTATTCCAAAAGCTAAATTGTTTGCATATGTTGATACTTTAAAATATCTAAAAGCAGGAGGGAGAATAAGTGGAACATCTGCCACTATTGGCACGATGATTGGTTTAAAACCAATCATGACTCTTATAGATGGAAAGGTTGCTGCCTGTCATAAATGTATTGGTGCAAGAAAAGCTCAGGGTTATATAGTTTCTCAACTTAAAACTAGAGACGTTGATTTTAGCAGACCAGTTTATTTTGCACATACAAATGTTGCTGACGAATGTGAAGCTCTAAAGGCACAAGCGAAAAAAGAACATAATTTTATAGACGGCGGAACTTGGTGGATTTCTGCAACAGTTGCTGTTCATGCAGGACCGGGCGCAGTTGCAGTTGCATTTTTTGAGAAATAGTTTGGGTTAGTCTTTAGCCAACTTGCTATTGACAAAACTCCTCTTCAATGCTATTGTTGGGAATAACAAAAAGGGGAGAAAGAAATAAACATGGATGATAGAATTGGCAGAGCAATTTCAGAAGGAATGAAAAAAGCAAGCTATAGCGTTTCAACAAAGTTGAAACTAGAAAGACCAAGAGCAGAAGGAGCTAGAAAAGATTTAGTTGATGGCTTAATAGCGGAAGCATTGGGTGCAATCAAGACTCAAAATAAAGTTAAACCGTTTTATTATTCAAATGTTGTTGATTTGGTATCTAGAGGATTTGTGCCAGGTGTTTTCACAACTATGGGTCTTGTTAGTGGTCTATATTGGGGTGGAAAGATTGGTGCTAATGTCATCGACACAAAAGAATCTCAACTTGGAGTAAAACTTGTTGCTGCACCAGTTCAGGCTGTAACAACAGTTGGTGGTGTTGGTCTTGGTGGTGGATTGCTTGGTGCTGGTGGTGCAATTGCGGACACAGCAATGCTTGGACTTTGTGTTGTTGGTGATGCGTATAGAGTTGTTACATATCCATATCAGCTTATCAAAAACGCAAAAAACAAAAACAGTTTAAAAGTTACAAATGGAAGAATTCAAACACTTCTTGAAAATTTCGAAGGCGAAAATAAACTAGACCTAGAAAGCGTGATTGAAGAAGCTGTAACTTTTTCAAAACACGGGCTTAACAAAGAACTATACGAAAAAGCATATAAGAGCGAACACACAAACTTATATACATTGAAAATGTTTATGAAAGATAAGGAAGACCAAAAATATCTAACTATGATTAGCCTAGATAAAAAAATAGAAAAATTAATCCGTGAGAATCATGCTGTTGTTGCTTCAAAAAAACCAACAAGTGGCGAAATGACTGCATAATCAAAGAGTTGACATATAGACACTAATCCTGTATAATAAAACCTATTGCCGCGTGCAAAAGGTTTTTTTAATACTAGATTAAATTCTAGAACCTTTATGGGAGTTTCAAAGAGACTTGTCCAAAAGCAGCGAGATGAAAAGGAGAACAGAAATGTTTGGTGTTATTCTAACTGGCGGAAAGCAATATAAAGTTAAAGTTGGCACAGTTATTAAAGTTGAAAAACTTGAAGCAGAAGCAGGTGCAAAAATTAAACTTCCACTATTACTTATCGCAGACGAAAAAAGCATAATAACAGAAGAAGCTCTAAAAAACTCTTTTGCAACTGCAGAAGTTTTGGAGCAAGATAAAGAAAAGAAAATTGTTGTGTTTAAATACAAAGCAAAAAAAGGCTACAGAAAAAAACAAGGCCACAGACAACCATTTACAAAAATCAAAATTACTGAAATCAAAAAGTAGGTAGAATATGATAAGCGTAAAAATACAAAAAAACAAAGATAGCAAAATTGTTGGGTATGAGGTGTCTGGGCACTCAAACAGTGCAGAACATGGTCAAGACATCATATGTGCAAGTGTAAGCTCAATCACACAAACGGCAGCACTTGGGCTTTTGACAGTTGTGGGCATAAACATAAAGTTTGAACGCGACGAGGCAAAAGGTTTTCAAAAAGTGACATTGCCAAGCGAACTAAGCGCAGAAGACCAAATATATTCAGACATAATTTTACTGACAATGCTTGCAGGACTATCAGACTTATACGAACAATATTCAGATTTTATAGAAATAATTATAGAGGAGAAATAAGATGGCATTTATATTAATACAATTACATGCAACAAAAAAAGCAGGCGGAAGTTCAAAGAACGGCAGAGACAGCATTTCAAAGAGACTTGGTGTTAAGCTTTTTGGCGGCGAAGAAATTAAAGCTGGAAGCATCATTCTAAGACAGCGTGGCTCAAGCACACTTCCAGGTGAAAACGCATATATGGGCAAGGACTATTCTATTCACGCAAAAATCGACGGCATTGTTGAATTTGGCGAGAAAGGTGGAAGAAAAATTGCTAGCGTAAAAGCTAAGTAGTTTTTTAGAGATAAACTTTTAAAGAAAGTCCTTATGGACTTTTTTATTTGACAAAAGGAGGCAGCAAGGTGGAAGAAGTTATAGACATCGAAGAACAAAAAGAAATCAAAAAGAAAGCTGCCGAGGAGTCGCAGCTTAATAAAGAAATTACAGTTAAGTTTCTGTTGAAGTTTGCAGTGCCAACAATTTTTTCTATGGTGATTATGGGAATTTTTGGAACGATTGATGGAATCTTTGCAGCACGTGTTATAAGCGTTGAAGCGTTTGGTTCTGTAAACATCGTTATGCCTTTTTTCACTTTCACAATTGCAATTGCTGCAATGCTTTCGATGGGTGGTTGTGCACTTGTTGCAAAAAAGAAAGGTGCAAAACTTAAACTTGAAGCAAGGCAAAATTTCACACTTATCACACTTGTTGCTTTTTTGACGAGTGCAATTTTTTGCACCATTGGTTGGTTTCTTAGAAAACAGATTCTAGAAAACATTCTTGGTGCAAATGATATTGTTTTCGATTTGGCATTGACATATATGGAACCTCTAATTCTGATGGTGCCATTTATGATGCTTGGAATAATTCTTGTTCAATTCTTGATTGCAGAGGGCAGGCCGATGCTTAGCATGCTTGCTTCTGTTTCTGGTGCAACTGTCAGCACAGTTCTAAACATCATATTCTTGGTTGTTTTAGATATGGGTATTGTTGGTCTTGCACTTGCAACGGGAATAGGTTATGGTGTGCCGATGGTTTTGGGGCTTCTATATTTCACGTTCTACAGAAAAGGCACATTATATTTTGTTAAACCAACGCTAGATTTTAGAGCAATTGGAAAAGCAGCAACAAATGGAATAAGCGAGATGGTGACAATGCTTGCAGGAACAATAACGTTTATTGTGATGAACAACGTTCTGATTCGAATTGTTGGAATTGAGGGTGTTGCATCAGCTGGAATTCTTATGGCGCTAAATGGTTTGTTTATGACACTGTTCATTGGCTATTGTTCAGGCATTGCGCCACTGTTTAGTTATAACTATGGAAAAGAGAGGAGTGACAGAACTCAGGCACTTTTTAAAAGAAGCATAGTCATTGTTGGAATTCTTTCAGTTTTGGCAATGGTTCTTGTCATGTCTCTTGCCTCTTTGCTTGTTCGAATATATGTGCCAATCGGAACAGATGTATATAACATGACAGTGAGGGGTATGCGAATTGCATCAATTGCTTTCTTGTTTATGGGTTATAACGTTTTTGCAACGCAGATGTTTACAGCATATAACGATGGCTTACGTTCTGGGTTTATTTCATTTATGCAGACATTTGTTTTTTCATTGTCCTTGATGATTCTAATGCCTATGGCGTTTGGGCTGACAGGGGTATGGGTTGCATTCCCACTTGCAGAAGCTTTGACAATTGTTCTATCGACATTGTTTATAATAAAACTCGGCAAAAAGTATAAATATATCAAATCTAAAGACTAAAAAGCGACGTAAATGTCGCTTCTTTTTTGGTCGCTTTTTCAATTATGAACGACTTTGCTTTTTGTACAATAAAATATGACTAAATATGCACAAAAAGGCATATAAACACAATATGTGGTATGTGGTGAAAAAGGGTTGACACTACATATAGTGTTGTGATAAGATGGCTAGGCAACAATGCAAATCACAAAAGGAGAAAGAAAAAATGACAAAAGTCGGTTCTACAAAACCTGAAAGATTCACTCAAGTTATAAAGAGGAGTGGAGACCTAGCAAACTATGACAGAACAAAAATTGCAGATGCGATTTTCAAAGCTGTTAAGAGTGTTGGGGGAGATGATAGAGAGAGAACAGAAAAAATTGCTGAAGAGGTTGAAACGTATCTATTTATAGAATACGGTGCAAGAACTCCTTTGGTTGAGGACATTCAAGACGTGGTGGAAAAAATTCTTATAAAAAGAGGCCACGACGAAGTTGCAAAAGCATACATCATATACAGAGAAAACAGAAAGAAGTCTAGAGAACAAGCAGCGCTTACACAAGCGACAATCGACATGTTCGATAGCTATTTAACAGAAGCTAGCTGGGAAGTTAAAGAAAACGCAAACCAACAATATTCAATTGCAGGTTTGAATAACTACCTAAAAGAAAAATTCGTTCAAGAATATTGGCTAAACGAAATATACCCATCAAAAATTGCAGAGGCTCACAAGTCTGGTGCAATTCACATTCACGACCTTGGGTTCTTTGGAGCATATTGCGTGGGTTGGGATTTAAAACAAATTCTTATGATGGGCTTTGGCGGAGTTAAAGGCAAAGCTGCATCAAAACCACCAAAAAGACTTAGAGCATTTTGGGGGCAAGTGATTAACTTCACATTCACAACAACAAACGAAACAGCAGGTGCACAAGCATGGAGCAGTTTCGACACATACAGCGCACCATTCATCAGAAGCGAAGGTCTTACATATGAGCAAGTTAAACAAGCAATGCAAGAATTTATCTTCAACATGAACGCTGCAACACGTGTTGGTTTCCAAGCACCGTTCTCTAACCTTACAATGGATATCACAGTTCCAAAAACTCTTAAAGACGAACTGGTGATTATTGGCGGCGAGCCACAAGAAACAACATATGGCGACTATCAAGTTGAAATGGACATGATAAACAGAGCGTTCTGCGAAGTTATGGAAGCAGGAGACGCAGACGGAAGAGTTTTCACTTTCCCAATTCCAACAATCAACATCACTCCAGACATCGACTGGAACAGCGCAAGCATCAACGCATATATGGACATTGCAGCAAAATATGGAATTCCATACTTTGCAAACTTCATCAATAGCGACCTAGACCCAGAAGATGCAGTTTCAATGTGCTGCAGACTAAGACTAGACGTGAAACAACTTAAGAGCAAAGGGGGCGGACTTTTTGGAGCAAACCCTCTAACAGGAAGCATTGGCGTTGTGACGCTTAACCTTCCAAGAATTGGCTACCTTGCAAAAACAGAAAAAGAACTTTTCGAAAGCATTGACAATCTTTGCGATTTAGCAAAAGACAGTCTAGAGCTAAAAAGAAAAGTTGTTGAAAAACACACAGACACAGGGCTATACCCATATTGCAGAGTGTATCTAGATGTTGTTAAGAAAAGAACAGGCGGCTATTGGGCAAACCACTTCTCGACAATCGGTATTGTTGGGATGAACGAACTTCTTCTAAACTTCATGCAAAAAGACATCACAACAAAAGAAGGAAATGAGCTTGCAGTCCGCATCATGCAACACATCAGAGAAAAGATGTCTAAATATCAAGAGCAAACAGGAAGCATCTACAACCTAGAAGCAACTCCAGCAGAAGGAACAACAGCACGTCTTGCTAAACTTGATAAAAAGAGATTCCCAAATATCATTATGCAAGGGAAAAAAGCAAACTACTACACAAACAGCACACAGCTTCCAGTTGGCTTCACAGACGACATCTTTAAAGCAGTTGAACTTCAAAGCGAACTTCAAAGCTTATACACAGGCGGAACAGTTCTTCACCTATACCTAGGTGAAAGAATTCACAACAGCGAAGCGGTTAAAGCAATCATCAAAAAAGTGTTTGGCAATTCAAAAATGCCATACATCAGCTTCACTCCAACATTCACAGTTTGCGAAACTCATGGCTATATGAGCGGCGAACACTTCATTTGCCCAGAGAAGGGTTGTGGCAAAGAAGGCGAAGTTTGGTCTAGAGTTGTAGGCTATATCAGAAAGGTTCAAAACTTCAACGACTCAAAAGCTGAAGAATATAGAGACAGATTGAAATTTAAAGCAAGAGAAAAAGAAGTTCTAAAATCATGTAAATAAAAAAAGCCTTCGGGCTTTTTTTGGTATAATAGATGAAAGGGGTAAGTTTATGAGTTTATCAAGAGAAGGTCTCGAGAATGCATTTAAGCGTGGGCAACAACTAAATGAAAGAATAAATAAAATTTTTAAACAATTAGAGTTGCCACTCGAAGATATGATTCAAATGAATCACTATGGTGCATGGCACCTGTTTGGAAAAGTTGTTGGTGAAAGAACAACAGACGAACAGATTATCAAAATCATCAAAAAAACTCCAGAGAAACATTGGCATGGGCACATAGGTGCATTTGGTGGCTGGTTTGTAGATGGCGAAGAAGTTTTGACACCTTATGAAAAAGCTAGAAGAAAGAAAGACGCAGAAGAAGCAGACAAACATTGGAAAAAGCGTTTCGATGAGGCTCTTGCAAAAGCAGAAGCCGGCGAATGGTTTGCAATGTATGAAGTTGGCAACATGTATCAACGTGGCACAGGTTGCGAAGTGAATATGGAAGAAGGGCAAAAATGGCTAGACAAAGCCGAAGCAATAAAACCAAAAGGCATCGGCGGAAGAAGAGTTCCAAACACAGACGATTTATTTGATTTCTAACAAAGGAGAGACATATGAGCATTTTAAGAAGATTTGAAGAAGAGTTAAGAGAATATATAATCGCGCAAGGGTGGAAAGTTTCTTTTCCAACAACTTGGCAATACGAATTTGCTGGAGACCACGAAGTGTTCTTCCCAAAAGACAATTTCGAGCCAACTGTGAGAATTCAAACAATATATGCAACAAGGCCAGACGGAACACTTGCAGCACCAGGCGAACTTAGAGTAAACTGCCCGGAAGGTTTTTCTGTAAGAAAAGATGTTGAAATTCCTGGCTTCCTTCTTGATGTGTATGAAGGCACAATCGTTGAAGATGGCAACACACTTCACCAATTGAACGTGAACGTTATGGCTGAAGGCTTTTTGTTGATTGTCAGCGTGTTTTCTGTAAACAAAGAAGCAAACGAAAAAACTCTAGACTATTTAAAAACAATAAGAAGGTAACACAGTGAAGATATATTCATACCTAAAGAATAGTTTCAATGATTATCCAGGCAAAATCTCTTGCATTGTTTTTTCTCCGCTTTGCAATTTCAGATGCTACTATTGCCACAACGCAGAGTTGATTAACTGCAAAGACGAACTTGTGACACACAAAGAGTTTTTCGACTTTCTTAAAAGCCGTGTTGGAATGCTCGATGCAGTTGTGATTTCTGGGGGTGAGCCAACACTTCAAAAAGGACTGGAAAAGTTTATAGTCAGAATAAAAAAACTTGGCTTCTTGGTTAAGCTAGACACAAACGGAACAAGCCCTAGAATAGTTCAAGATTTGCTCGACAAAAACCTGCTTGATTTTATTGCAATGGACATCAAAGCACCACTAGACAAATATAGAATGATTATAGGGGGAAATGTAGGGGTCGCGCCTAAGAGCGACCCGCTAATTCAGAACGTTATAACCAGCATCAAGCAAATCAAAGAAAGCGGAGTTGACCACGAGTTTAGAACAACATATAGTGGAACACTTTCGAAAGAAGATATATTGGAAATTGTTAAACTGATTACTGTAGGGGTCGCACCTGAGAGCGACCCGCCAAAATTCGCACTTCAAAAATATAACCAACAAAAGCCAGAGCACAGCGAGCCTCACACATATGAATATTTCATGGAAACTGCCGATGCCGTGAAGGCACTAATTGGCGATAAGTTTATTCTTAGATATTAGTTTCACAATCTTATTTGCATCACTTGTTTTAACTCTAACAACAACATCAGCAAAGCTTTTAAAGAACTCAGAATTAGCTTCAAAACTTAGCTTTTGAAGTTTTTTATTTGGGTGTCCAGAATAGAATTCCAAATAGCTTTTATACGTTGAAGAAACAAAAATAACTTGTGCTTTTTCCTTAATCTTTTTCATGCTAGATTCGTCCAAAAAACCATACCCAGAAATGGTGAAGATTGTGTTCTTAAAGTTGCCAAATTGTTCTAGCATAATTCTTTTTGCGTCGTTATAGTGCTCCAGAACGTCCAGGGTGTTGTTTTGCATCAAAGTAAGGTCTAGTTTATTCAATAAATCATTCAAATCTAGATGAAAAAAATCCAGAGTATCTGCAAGTGTTTTTGCAGTCTCCAAAGCAACCCTTTCATTTAAGCAATGCACCAAATAATTCATGATTTATTGTAGCAATATTTTAAACTTTGTAAACCCCCAAAAGCGGGCTTTTAAGCCAAATTGAGAGTAGTCGAAATTGGTTTTCGACAAAATATGCCACAAATAACAATCTTGACAAAACAAGAAACGTGGACTAGAATAAGCAAGATAGAAAAAGAGAGGTTTTCAACATGGCAAGAAACACAAGAAACTATACACCAGACGAAAAAAGAATATTGGCAAAAGGCTATCAAGA
>Ga0131853_10021363_pt1 | contig 11748 bp, 6 predicted proteins | sample TergutLab28metaG_FD_92764 | JGI IMG/M metagenome (GOLD analysis project Ga0131853, IMG submission 92764) | Labiotermes labralis P1 segment gut microbial communities from Petit-Saut dam, French Guiana - Lab288 P1 (version 2) (version 2) | ecosystem: Host-associated > Arthropoda: Insects >...
GGTGTGTGTGTTTTTTTGGGGGGGGGTGGGTGTTGTTTGTGTCTTGTTTGTGAAAACCAAGGAAGAATTTTTGCGGGGGGGGGGTTGGGTGGTGGGTGGGGGGGGGGGGGGGGGGCAGTGCAGTCTTCTGTACAGTTTAACTTCACCAATAAACGTGACACACAAGGCACATAGTTCAAATTTGTTAAGCCTTTTTTTTAGAGACACAGAAACAAGCAGCAGTGCGCACAATTAGAGTAAATTAGCAGACATACTTTTCTAATTTACTCTAATACCAATAAATGTTGTTCATTATAAGCACAAGATAACACGTTCTTCATGGAATATAGGCCTACATTTCTTATTGAAAATTTTCAGTGTTTGCTGTTACTTAGTAAATGGAGGTAGCACAGTCATTACAGTGATTGGGCTACGGTTTGAACGACAATGGAATGGGCATTCGATATCTGGCGGGGAGGGGGGTGGCATTTGTTTCCTTCTCCACAGCATGCATATCGAATGTGGAACCTACGCAATCTCTTATACAATAGGCACTAAGTGTTCTTTCCCCGAGCGTAAAGCGGCCGAGCCGTGTCTCTGAACACTGCTCTCCATCTAGTAGTACCGGTTTTAAGAAACCGTGGAATTGCAGCTCCACCCCTATATGTCTTCGGGGCTTGGTGTTTTATTAGGCAGAGGCTACTTTACCCGCGGACCTTATTTCAGTACTGTGCCATTACGAAAGTGACCTTTGAGCTGATTCTCCCAGGCCTGATAATTTAAGCCAGAGTTGTTTTGCAATGGTGGGTCTCTTTGCCACTGTCGCAACTGAAATTCAGGGAGTCCAGAGCTATTCTTAGCTCTGCCCCATTCACTTGTCAACAATTCTGTTATTCGTGGGAAGTGGCAGCATTTGGCCCAGGGTGGACAAAATTACGAAATGAAGAACCTTTCAACTCGTGCACTTTACATGTTTATCTAGTCTTGGTTTATTTAACAAGGCTTTCAGTTGGAGAGGTTATGTATTCAAATGACAGGGTGATTAATAACTGATGAATTGGGAAAGGGATATTTGTGGAAGCGGTCGTGGCCTAATTTGAGTTAGTCTTCCCCGGACGAACTGGAACAGAAATAAGAAACCTAACTCGAAGGACATGGTCTTCAGACTAAAGTTTGGGGACGGAACCAGCTGAACAGAATTATGCCCAATGAGCCACGGCCTTCAGTTGCACTTAGTATTGTTACGGTGGGTGAGACATGTAGCACGGCTGAGACAATTTAGATACGGTTAAGAGACTGTGGCTGAAGAACGGCAAACGGAGGTCACGTGGGAGACGTGGGCGTATGGCGTAGAGGGTGAGATGATATTTAAATGTGGCAGCGTAGGTGGGATTAATGTGACGCAGAATATGATAAATTTTATGCTTTTGTAGGGAATGTAATGGACCTTGATGTTCTATAAAATTGTTGGAATCCATCCAGCGTTTTATCCCATTGGTGCTGTGGATAAAGCAGCGGAAGCGTAAAGCTGAACACTTGCGTAATCTGCTGCCCTCATGTGGACCGTGCTGACTTCAACCTCTGCACTGTCGAACAATTTTATGGCATGATCAGGCACAGGAAATTTTAGCTGTAGGAACTACTTAGTTCGTGTAGTAGCATAGAATGTTAGGTCATTGTGGATGATACACTGCTGGACGATTCTTCAGTGGTGATGAGAGTTTGAATTTGAATCCATATTGTGTCTCCCCTTCGGATTTTTCTTGGAAGTTAATGAGCGCATCTTGTCCAAAATACATAATTGTATTAACTTCCAAAAATAGTGTGGATGTTCAGATCGAGCGGGTTGGCTCCGGCGATAGCGTTTTTGACGAGAAAACTTATTTTTGAGATACCTAGTTTCAGTCTCAGCCAGGTCACCGTCTATCCTGCCCGATGTTTTCTCGTTTATTTTTCCAGTGCCTCCAGGACTATGTTGGACTCTTACCATAAGCTGGCAACACCCACTGCCAAATCCGTTGCATGTCATTATTTTTCATCATCTAGTATGAACCCAAGTATAGGGTTACTATGTTGACTAGAGTCGATCAGAGTACCTGGGACGCATCCTGTAGTTGAAGGGCTGATCTGGTTTGGAGATGGGTCCAGGATGAAGGAGGGGACCGGGACTGGAGTCTATGGGCAGTCTTCGAGAATAAGGAGTAGCATCGCTCTAGGAAAGTACGCTGCAGTTTTACAGGCTGAGGTACATGCTGTCTTGGCCTGTGCTCACGATATTCAAATGAACGCTAGGCCAGAGAAATACGTCAGTATTTGCTCTGACAGTCAGACGGCTCTGAAAGCTCTTCAGGCTGCCAAAACAACTTCTCCATCGGTGCAACAGTGCCAAAAGGCATTGAACTTCATTTCCACCCGGCACTCTATGAGGCTGTTTTGGGTCCGTAGACATTTTGGGTTAAAGTACGAGGAGATTAAATTGCCGACAAGCTCGCATGAGAGGGTACTGTTCGCCAGTTTGTTGGACCGGACCCGGCCTTGGGGGTCTCTGGGCAGAAGATAAGGGTAAAACGCTGGATGGACACCTGCATGTGGCAATGTGGCGGGGTCTTATCAGTACCCAGAGACAGGCTCCAAAACTGATTTCGGGCACTAGTCCGACCTGCGAAGACCAGACTACTGTCCTGTAACAGAAAACAGTCCAGGGTTGTTATTGGCCTGCTTACTGGACATAACACCCTGAGAAGAAATCTTTACCTAGTGGTTCTGATCAACAGTCCCATAATGCAGGAGGTGTGGAGGAGAGGAGGAAAGCTCAGCCCGCGTTTTGTATGAGTGTGAATCCTTGACTTAACTCAGACACACCTATTCTGGCTTCTTTTTCTTGGACCCACAGGATGTAAGAGCCTAATTCTGGGGGGGGGGGGGTCTGGAACTTTATTAAAGGAATTTGACATTAGATTATGGGGCACAAAGGCCCTGTCTGAAAAGTCCTAGGTGCATCGGGACCAAAAGGGCTCGATCCCAATTACTATGCTATCATCTAGTTATTCGATGACATGTAGTCAGAATTACTAACATCATCATTAAATAAACTACAAATACATCATTGGTGTTTTTGTATGTAGAACTTAATCTAAAGTTCTTGATATGTTCATAATTCCCATTTTGTTCAAGAATCAGTGTAACTTACAGTCAGTTATTAGTGTTTAGACAACTTTGTTAATCTACAAACAGCATCTTGCTGATGTAGCATGTGGTGGCTAGCACATAAATCATACAAATTCGTTGGTGATGGAAAGAATGACACCTTCCAAAACCCAGTAAACCCACTGCATTTTGATATGGCTCCTTAAACAATGTCCCGACTGTTGTGTTTTGTTGTGTTCGTTTGTCCGTACAGGCAGATGTTGCTTTATGACCTGAATCATTTGAGGCATGAATTTCATTTGGACAATTTTGAAAATGAATTTTTCACCTCACAGAAAGCGTTGTGTTTCAGTTGCACATGCGAATCAGTTAATGCTGTGTAGGAACAGAATAGCTGTTTATGGCAAGTGTAATATGAAAGATTTAAATAAATTTTGTGTGCAGAATTCAGAGAATTTAATGTTAAAGCAGATTATGCATGTACAATTAAAGTCATGATATCTGGCACCTCTGGTACCAAAGGGCTACTGGATATCCTAATTTTCCATATGTTACTAGGTTACCTATGTGTTAACGTGTATCTTAGTGCACCTGCCAACCTCATGGACAGACGTAAGCATTTGATTTTTCACTTTAGTATCCTGACCTGTTTTCAGTGCTGCAGTTATATTCCCATTTCATCACTGTGTATGTAATGTGGTGCATGCATAATCTAACAAAAGAGGCAATGGATGTATAATGCAACATTGTGCCATGGGAATGCAGTAATTTAATGTTCAGAGTGTGTGGCTGTAATCTTGGTTATCTGGCATGCAAAGCGCACGCGCCGTATTGTTATCAGTGGCATATATGGCTCTACATATTTCTCATAAACAACATGATTTTCAGAAGAAAAGAATATTGAACATAAAATGTGCTTTTGATTTTCTCTTCAACATTTTTCTCAAGTATGAAGGTGAATCAAATGAAAACCTTAATATTGAACATGAAAGGTACATAATGACTTCATTTTTCTATGTATTATGAGTATCGTTGTTGAAACTTACAAGACAATCGGGCTGTGGTTCGAATTTTTATCACACTCTTAAGGTTTTCATTTGACTCTCCTTCATATTTCTCATTCTAAGAAGGACTGAGTGAGATATTGTCATAAATGTACATAGGTCTTCATGTAAAATACTCATTATTTGTATCAGATTTCAATAAAATTTGAATTTTCTTAATAGATTTTTGAAAAATACTCAAACCTGAAATTCAATGAAAGTCTGTTCAGTGGGAGCCAGATTGTTCCATGTGGGCAGACGGATGGATGGACAGACAGGCAGACCGACAGGCAGACATGACAAACTTAATAGACACTTTTAACAATTTTGCGAATGACCTACAAACCAACAGGACACCACTGTTTCCCTTTTATAATTATCAAATTCATAACACTGCTGCTGGTTGATGGAACAATGAAATAAAATGGGCCTGTAGTTCATTTTCCGGCTAATTGAGCTACCCAGATCATCCAGTGTGGAAAATAACACTAAAGACCATAGTATTTACTGTAGTTACTGTTGTGTTTTAAGGGCTAAAACACTGTGACTATTTTTTGGGAAGTTCTTCCCAATTCACCATTCACAGCCATTCTCCTCCATGACACTGTGTTGTGCATGGAGATGACAGAAAGATAAGTAACTGAACTCATGATCTAATATCCTATTATCCTTTTAATGTCGTTTTCCTTTTTATGGTCATGTGTGCGCACACATGTACGTATGTGTGTGTGTGTGTGTGTGTGTGTGTGGTGTGTGCGCGTGCGCGCGCGCGAATGTACGTGGCAGACTGTGTGGTGGTAGAAGTAATTCCTTGTTTCTAACTGCACTGCATCACATACCCATCTGTCTGTTCGTTGCAGGGCCTATTGTATCCACAAACAGATCTCACCATCCCTCAGACCCAGACTGGCTGTTACTGGAGACACTGGATACAAGATGTCAGCGGCCATTGCACACTGGCAGATTTCTGACGATGCACAAGCGGCGTCGGAAGAGATTAACTACCCGCTCATTAACACAGGAACCAGGCCTTCTCGATGACATCCACCATGGACAAGTGCAGGTACATATGCGGCTCATGAACAACCCAACTAGCTCTCTGGTGGAAGAAACTCAATGTTCAACAAAAGCCCACCATTTTACATGATCCTAAGCCAGCCAGTTCTATCCATCTGCCATCTTAATGATCTGTTTTGCCAAGATCAATACATTTTTCTCTCACCACATTTCCTGTCTTTCAAATGGCTGCTGTGTAAGAAGTTCACCTTTCAAGAATATTTAATGTCTTTCTTGTCCCCCATGCCCATCTGTGGTACGTACTGTAAGTGTACCTAAGCTGATTTTGCTCTGCAGTACTGCTTTGTGTTATGATGTATCACAGAAAGTTACGTTTTTCAAGGTACCAAATTGACCAAGTATTCTGTGTGCTCTGATGTCTATGAAGAGGCAAAAAGCATTGACAAAGTGCCAGATGTGACAAGTAGAGAGCTTATTTCATGATGAGCCAAAATTTGTAAGAATTAAACTCTGAAACACTGTTCTGCTCCTATCATTATCCCATTGAAACAAAACACATAATTTTTTAAAGATCTTTGGTAACTTCGTGTGCTGCTTGTTGTAATATTCAGAACACTCTATGTACGTTTTACCCATACAGTGGCTTTGTGTGTTTCTCTTATTATAACACTACAGACTAATTATTTACCTGAACAGAATTACATGGCTTGGCTTTTAATGTAGCTGCATTGTTTTTTGTGAGGCAGGAACTAACTCTTTACACATTCTGTAGGAAGTAAAAAATAGTGTCTTATGTGGAGACCTTGTTTATCTTTCCATCTGTCCATGCCCAATTATCATCTGCTAAACCATATATCAGACTTTCATGAAATTTGGAGACAGGAGTTTTTACAAGACACTGTCAAGTAAGCATGATGCCAGTGAAAATTGTCTCATTGACAGCCGCATTTGAGCTTTAGGCATACATAAATTTCTGCTGTGACCAATTTGGATGGCATTTGGCATACACTACTTTCACCCAGTGCTGTTTGAAATCTGAAACTTTTTTGAAAATCAGTAGAGGGAAGTCGATACTTTACGCAAGGACATAAGTAAACTTTTTCCTGTGTTTTTTACATGTGACATTCGATTTTAATAAAATTCAGTAACAGAAATATTTATATAAATTTATTGAGTGACTGAGTTTTGTGGAAATGGGTCATAAATGAATTCCTGTCCATATTTCCTATATTTATTGCCCAGGATGAGTGGAAATGTAAGATATCCCAATGTAATTTTGTTGAGCATTTATGAGTTTTGTGAAAATGGGGGTAATAAAGACCATATTTTTTTTTAGATATAAATGAAATTACTGTTACACATGTAGTGTGAAAACTGTGATATTTAGAGAGTAAAGAATACCTTGGTAAATATGTGCATAACACAATAGAGCACACCATTTGCTGTCATGTTAAATATTCAGAGGGATAAACTGTGTCATTGTGTGCTGATTTACTGGCTGCTTGTTGCTCTGTGTTTATGTAAATTCTGTCTTGGTGTTGTGGTCAGTGTTGTGTACAGTCTTGGCTACAGTCTGCAGCAGCAACGGTGGATGTGTTAGTAATGAATTGTTTTATGTATTCTTAACTTATATAGTGATGATTACATGATACTGAATGATAGGTTTATTAGTATATAAATGCAGTGCAATTATGTGGAAGGAAGTGATCATAGAATAACTTATTGTAGAAGTAGTCTATTTGCCTTGGGGAGGGATGCTGAGAAAATTATGGGGGCACCTCAGTCATAATAACTTGTCTTCAGGCTGTGATCTGAATGTGGCACCTCTGAACACAAAGCTGAATTGATACCCACTTGACCATGAAGTTTTATTGGTGGTTGTCATGTTACAGGTGGTTGAAGTTCATGATAATGTTCCATGCTGCTTGAAAATTCTTAGTCTTTCTTGTGATGATTTTTATTGAACATATTTTGTGCAATTTTATTGCAGTGTGTACTGGATCAAGTTTGGCAGTGGCCATTCAATGCCTTCACTTTAGATACTGTGACAGGAGGTAAGAGAATCTCTTGGAGATTAGAAATGTATAACAGTAACTAATGAAGTCTGTTCCCCTTGGAAGAAAGTGGCTGGAACATGAAACTGAGTGCCAATTTATATTTAATGCTGATGCCTGAAGTATGTGGAATATCGTCACAGCCCAGCCTAACATTATCTCTCATTTTAAATTTGCCAAGTTTAATAGTTCTATTGAAATTTTTTAAAGTCAATTTGATCAACATACATTGAACAATGTTCTTCAACACTAGTACAATTCATGGGAGAGAGAATTTTTTTTAAAATTTTACTGATATTTTCATTACACCACAATAGGTGATTCAGTAAAGTCACCTTTTGCAGGCTAGATGATTGATGTTTGATATATGATAGTGGTATGGGTTTTTATATTTGCCCCCAGACTTGCTTTTGGGTCTTTATCTAATGGGTTGATTATGATTTTTACCTTGAAAAGGAAAGGGTAGGTTCCTTTGGAATTCCAGAAGCTTCATCAAGTTTACAGACCTATGAACCAGACAACAGTGCAATTTGTTCCAATTGCTGATTTAACCAAATGCAGTTTATATTCTTTTCTCTATACAGATGTTGGTGTTTACATATTAAGCTGGGTATAATGGTTGCTGTTTTAATATTGCAGGGCGATCACTGCCAGTATTGTGTGTTCATTTATTTCATTGGTATGGATTGATGGACCATTTCAATTTGGACGTTGTTCGTGTATGGAAATTATTTAGTAAGTAGAAATGGCTTTTTGTTATTTATTACAGAACAGTTGTGGACGAGACAACAGCTAGAAATTCTCTAAGGTTTATAGTTGTGTGGGCTCTGACATAGTGTAGTTTGTCAGTTAGGTACCAGAATTATGGCTTCACTTCTTACAACACTGTCGTGTTATTACAGTTACTGATGTATAGTTTTAATTTGACCTTGGAAATGGTTTGGGCTGGGAAAAGATGACTGTCCATTGTTGGTGACCAGTAACCAATGTTTTCAAATTAAAAATATATTTGGCTGAAGTGCAGTTGTGTTTTGTGCTTGTGAGATGGTACAGTTATTTTCTGTAGTGTTCTATGTAGGTAGAGGTGTGCATAAATTTACATTTTGGCTTGTTATAGACAAAACAAAATCCTCCTCTCTGCAGTGACAGACTCATGTTTGTGACTGGATCTATATGTTTTTTCCCAGCCATCATTGCGAGTGTTAAGGAACTGTACCCCACACTGCTCAGGCCAATGGCACTCTCTTGAGTTTGAGATATTATGTACTACTGTTTGAACATCAAATATCAAAAGCATTTTATTTTCTTATTATGGGATTTAAAGTAGACTCAGTTGCAGATATCAAAACACTGAGACTTGGAAGTCAGTTTAGCTTATTTAATAAAATGCTTTTGGTGCGTACATTTTCTGATTGCAGTGAAAGATGTGATATGGAACACAGTGCCCTAAGAACTGCTGTAAATTTTAATCCATGCCATTTTCCTTCATGCATTTGGAACAAACATTTGCAAAAATATCTGTGCCTACATTTGACATGTTGAGAGCCACTAAACAGATTTCCATGGGATCTGATGTTGGTTTTATTAAAATTTGTCACCATGTTTCAGTTACTTGTTGGTATCAGACAACACTCTTGAATCCTTTATGTTAAGACATATATATATATATATATATATACACACACACATTTCTGTGCATAGCTTCTCAAGTATTTATTGGAGTAAAAATGTTTTGAACACAATTGTTCAGAAAGGTGGGAGACAAATTATATACCTGACACTTTTACCACTGTAAGATTTGTAAGATGACACAGTGAAATGGAGTGAATGTGCCCAGTGGCATACCCAGGAATTTTGTTCAGGGGGGGGGGGGGTTCAACAAACTCAGTTGAGGACAGAGGACAGAGAGAATGGGGATCTGGGGGCAGTAGCCCCCTAGTCAGGGATTCTGGAGGCAGCTGTAATTTGGTACAAGAAATTTCATTTCATATAGTAAAATTTTCTTAATTTTTGGTACTTTAGGACTATTTATGATGACAACCAATGTATTTGTCATTGCTAATGTAAAAAAATTGCGAACCGGTGGTAGCTTTAGAATTTTACTGCCTTTTTTCTGAACGTTTTGGGGTGTTGGCATCCTAAATTCAGCAGTTTTTAACAGTTTTCACAATCGGGTTGAGTTTGCCATGATTTTCAATGGCCTTCGGAATTTCGGGGGGGGGGGGTGTTGAACACCCCCCCCCTGTACGTCACTGAATGTGCCGGAATTATCAGGCCTTGTTTGCTTTTGTCACTTGTTCTTATTATCTTCAAGAATGTACAAGTCCTCTGCATTCTATTTGAGAATGAAAAATGCCACTTTGCTCATATGTGTTCCACTAATCTAGACCAGCTGAGAGAGATGGTGTGGAGGGACAATACAGTTATGGGCAAAGGCTGAATTACATTTTCGTAGTGACATGGAGGGGGTGGGGGTGTTTCCACATATAGGGAATATTGAATTGCACACTAACGTGTTTCTGTGATATGTTTTTACTTACCACAAGGATGAACAAATTTTCTAGAAATGTAGGCACAACCTCAAAATTCTAAATTCCTAAAGGGTGACATGAAGGAAGCTCCATTTCAAATACTTGCCAATGTTAGGAGCCACCATAAAAAATTTCTTCACCTGGATTATCTATTATCTGGAAATTATGTGTCCCTGGCTTACCGTATGTATTGAGGCTTGAATCAACTTTAACACATAGAACATTATTTTGGTCAGCTGTATGTACTGTGTAGTTGATGGAGGAAGAAAATAAGGATGCAGAAAAGAAAATTAGGCCCAGCTGTGCAATGTCTTGTGAACTGACAAAAAACATTTTGCAGAATATCCTAGCAAGAACGTGAATATAGTGTCTGTAATACAGAGCAAAATAAAAAATATCAATGAAAGTCAAAAAAAATGAGGCTTGTTGTTGTCAACTGTTGTGTATGAAATTGTGGTCTTTAGATCCAACGAATACCTGTAGGGACATGGACACTTTACCATTAGCTGTGATGCCTGTTAATTCAAAATGCATTACCACTGATTCTTTGGACCAATCAAATCCCTTTCTGTATCACCACAACCACATGCTGCTACACTGTCTTCAGCAGACTGTGATGAAACTCCAGTGGTACAGACTCTGCAGCCACCTCCCCTATAGCTGAATGACTGATTCATTATATAACCCACCATCCTCTCAGCAAACCATCTAGTGTGTGGTCAGTAATGTTGCTTTTGTTACCTCTTTGTGTGACTGTACAAAGCAGATTGGATAAGTTTCTGTATGTTTGGGAGACAGATAAAATGAGAAATTGATGCTTCTGGGTAAATTAGTTTTGAAGCAAGATCACCCAATATGAATTGTTTTTGGAATACAAGTATTGCATAAATCACAAGAGTACCTGTATTTGAGAGTGAGTCACATCTTTCCACTATTAATATAACTAATTGAGACAACCATAGTTTAATAGCTATTTACATTACATCAGCAATTTGGATGTGTTTTTTATCTTTTCATTATTTTCTCTATACTTCCAGCTCTTGTAGAAGCAGGCTACCACAGTACAAATCCTTACCACAACTCAATCCATGCTACAGATGTGACACAAGCGATGCACTGCTTTCTACAAGAAGAAAAAGTAAGTTGTAAAGTGAAATTTTGTACTTATGATGCATTAAGTGTTTTGTGATTCTGATTCATAGAATGTCAGTTTCACATTAGACTTTTTTATGGTTACAAAGGATTTCACTTCCTATCATATTTTATCCTCATCTTTCTCCTGATGTCCTCAGCTTTCTCTGTCTTGTATTTTTTACAAATGTTGGTTTTATATTCAGTGTTTCATGAGCTCATATCTTTGCACAGAGATCAGCTACTCTGAAATCTTTCTTGGTTTTAGTCAGTCCAACCAGGAAGATACTGATATTTTAGGTTTTTCTGGGGCATCACATGGTCTCAAAGGTGGTTGTTATCATTCTGGAGGGATAAAAAGTCGCCTTCTTTAAGGTAGACTTGAATCTAGCAAGGTTTTTCTAAGTGTATTATTTTTAAAACAATGCCAGTATCGCAGAATTGATTGGTAGGATGAATGTTGAATTCAAAAACATTTGGAAGGCAATGCCATGGCCTGGTTTGAGGTACTGCCACAGCATTTGCTTGGATGGACAGATGAAAACTGTGGAAGTCCAAAGTTACGATGGCTGATGTCCCAGCTGAGATTGGAGCCAGGTGTTGGCTGAATACCAGTCTAGAGCTTTCCTGCTACACCAGCCTGTCAGGTCAGGAAATGCTTGCTATCATTCGGTGCAGAACCTTTTGTCTTCCAGGTTGCTATCCAAAAATTAAAAATCAAGTTATATAGAACTATAATTTTACCTGTTGTTTTGTATGGGTGTGAAGCTTGGTCGCTGACATTGCGGGAGGAAAGGAAGCTGAGGGTGTTTGAGAACATGGTGTTGAGGAGAATATTTGGACCTA
>Ga0131853_10021364_pt1 | contig 11748 bp, 6 predicted proteins | sample TergutLab28metaG_FD_92764 | JGI IMG/M metagenome (GOLD analysis project Ga0131853, IMG submission 92764) | Labiotermes labralis P1 segment gut microbial communities from Petit-Saut dam, French Guiana - Lab288 P1 (version 2) (version 2) | ecosystem: Host-associated > Arthropoda: Insects >...
TGTGTATTTGTTGTACTATGTGTGTATTGCTGTTTTTACTTTAGATGCCGGACTGCTGGCTAGAAGTCAGTATTCGGAAGGTCCTGCGACCGGCCACCTCGACACACGTTTTTCTTGGTTTCCTTGTGTCTATAAGCAAGTGCTGAGATGGTTCCCAAGATTCCAAGTTGCCACTACATGCTTCTCATGTAGCCCTCCCGACTTAAATTTATTAGTAACTAGCTTCATATTTTGTACACGTGTAAAATAACCACTGCCACCGGGTGACAAACCAATTGCAGTTTAATATTATTATTATTATTATTAATTTATCCGTGAACACAATTTTCTCTGCCTTCCGTCGTTCCATCCAACTTTATTTCAGTCATATTTTTGAAGATTCATAAGCCATCTTCATATGCACACTATGATTTATGTCTCGCAGTCTGGTGACGACACTCAGACACAAGCCAGCCTTCTCCTGGTGTATTTACGCACCAGGCCTCCTTACAAGCATTTAACAAAGCTGGTCTTTAAGCTGAACATTACAAGTCACTTCCTGCTTGCCTCAAGCAATGTTATGAATCAATTTCAGAGGAGTACCTCAGAGAGTACGGGTACGCGGTGGCGCAGTTGGTTGAGGGCACTGCGCTACAAGCCACAAGTTCGCGAGTTCGATTCCCGATGGTGTTATTCGAATTTTTCATAGACATAATCCTTCCGACCGCACTATGGCACTGGGGTTGACTCAGGCTCTAACAGAAATAAGTACCAGGAATATTTCCTGGGGGGGAGGAGGGAGGGTAAGGCGGCCGGTGCGTATAACTAACAACCTTAATGTGCTGATTGTCTTGATACCTTACCTGGGAGCCTCAACCTCCTGGAACCCTCAGGGCTTGTCCAGGCCTGTAATGGGATTGCTTTACTTTTACATCAGAGAATATGAACGTTCATCTTGATTATGCACACGACATGGGCAGAACTGTTTAAGCCCCAACAGGGCGTCTATCAGGTATAAAGAAACGTACCACGACAAAAATGAGAAGACATAAAAAAGAATGCTTATGATACGAAAGTAAACTCGGATCCTAAAAGCGAAATCCAGGTAATTGAATTTCGCCGTCTACAGGCTCTCATATTCTCCCAATGGTATCTTCTTCTTGTTGATTGGCTACGGGCTTGTATCCGCGTCTCATGAAACAGAGAGCAATAACTGCCCGAATCGTATCACAGCAGCCTTCCAAACAGAACGCAACGTGTTACATATAGCCGGAACCTCAGACCATTCAGAACAGTTGAGCAGAACATATGGGAATATCATTAATTCGAATAAGCGGATATTAAATCGTGTGAAAGTAATTTAACTGCTTAGTTTTTCTCGTACATTTCCGACTCTTTGCAGTTACAAAGTGCGTCACAATCCTGTGGGATAATAAAACTCATATCACAGTAATATTAATTGTACAGTAAAGGTACAGCCATTTGGGCACAGACGGGGATACGGAACCTACACCTCTACTCTTTCTTTAACCTCTGCGCTATAGGGAGGTAGATGGTTAATGCCAAGCACCGGCTGTTTTGCGCCCGGGAACGAGACCCGGAACACGCCGTACAGGAAGCAGGGTGGGCTCCACAGCCAGTCTGGGCGGGTGCGTAAGATGTCGCTCCCAAGCGGGGTTCGAAACCCAAACCCTATAATCCGTAGCCAGTCGCTATACCGGCTCACAATATTAATTGTAAAACAGAAAAAAAATGCGTAAATCGTAAGACATTTTATGACACACAAAAAAAGGGGTTCGTAGCTAACGGCTGTATATTCTATAGAAAATGCACGGTTGGTGCTGGGACACATTTTGATTCGTGGGTTGAGTAAAATATCGAATGAAACATGACGTGGTCGATTCTGCAATAAGGGTAAATAACGTATGAACGTGACAGACTATAGCACAAAAGTGTAAATGCGTACTCCAATGGTGCTGGACCAACTTATTTCTTAAACGCAATTTCCGCTAGTCTCGTATTCGTTTACTGCAAATCCATTCACTCCACATTTCAATTGCATTTAGTTAAATAATCACCATATCAAACATTTCTCAAGTAACGCGCTCCATGAGATCCGTCTTTTATGTCACGCGATTCAATTTGTGTACGTGCTAGTACGAACAACGTGTTCTTTAGACAATTTTAAATTAAGCCCACTGAACTGGGAAGAACGAAATCAAATTCCCCCTTCAACTTCTACTAGTAAGAACACACACAATGAACAGCATTCTTCGAAAGCTTGGTACCATTCAGTGCATAAACTGTTCTCAGAGTTCATATCTAGAAGAGCAGCGTATACCGTTTGTTGCCTTGTACAGGGATGCTGATAAGTCCTTAGCACAAACTGATAATTCTTACGTGAAAATTAAACGTATACGTTGCCTTTCATCCCTCTAAAGATTCTTGAGAGTCTGCAGCAAGCACATATTATATGACCTGAGCAGTAGTTTAGCTTCCAACGAAACTATCGATTCCGTCCTACGACACTGGGAAGTAAGTCGGGCTAAGGACTTATCAGCACTCCCGGTACAAGCGTGAAAATTGGTCTATTGTCCTTCCAACATACAATAAGTGAGTTTCAGAACAAAGTTCTCGGACAGATATTTAAAGATTTCCATACTTACGAGATTCATAATTTGTACCCTTCACCAAACATTATCAGGGTCAACAACTGCCGGTAGATGGTGTAGCGAGGTTTAGAACGATTGTACTCGTCTACTATAAAAAATGCATACGTATTATTGGTCAGAACACCGTAACAGATGAGACCAGTTCAGAGGGTTTGTAGTATAATGTTTGACAATATTAAAATGGATCTTAAAATTATCGTTTGAGGATACGGACTAGACCCATCTGGCTCAGAAAAGTCAGGTAATGGTTCCATGTGGACACGATAATGACCCTAAGAATGACATTAAAGGAGAGAGATTACTAGTTGAACGACTATTAGCTTCTAGGGAGGGTGCACTAAATTCGTTACGAAGAGGGCAGTAGATAAAATACAGACGTACTGGATAAAGCCTCCCCTCCTGGAAGTAAGTACAATACAGATATGGGTTTAATATGTGAACAAATTGAAATATTGGAATAAGAACGCGGTTTGCTCTGGCTTTAGGCGAAGTTTCTTCATATCTGCCGGAAGGCGCAAGAGATATGTCGTACAGAAACGAATATATCAACCAACTTTTAATACTATTAGTAAAGCAGACAGCGTTTAGACTTATCTGTTATACAAAGTCCGTAGCTCAGCAGTTTTCAATGTTGTTACGCCACGATATCTGTTTTGGAAGTGCTGGTGGGGAAGATCGAAGAGATAGGATCGCTACGGCTAGTGAGAACCCTGGAGCACTGCGTGAATGTGAAGATGTGAATTATTGGAAACCCAATGAAGCGAGGCGAGTAGTAGAGGAGGCGTGGGTTAAGCTGTAGGATACGAGAAGTTTTCTTCTTTTTCCTTACTCAACTACCGTTACAGTCTTGGGAAAACAGTGCCAAATGTGACAAAAAAAATACCGCATGTACGTTTTCAGGTGCAAATTTATACGTTTCCCATACCGGTTGTCTATGCAGCGTGACGTAAAATACAACTAACACACTTAATTGATTAAGAATATAAAGTTTTGAGAAGCATCAGGTTTTTGACAAACGATCTGTCTACGTCATCAGGTAAAACATAAGGGAAGCCATACTGATAAGACATATTGGCTTCACGTGACGAGATTAGTTATAATAGGCTCCACACCGCAGTTCCCTCCTTTCTTATTTTACTTAACATAGAAAGTGGCACAGTAAAATGCAAGGCCGGACTAAGAGAGGTTCCATCCGGGCATCTGCCCTAGGCGCCAAACTACAGAGTACTAAGACGTCGCTGGAATAATCGGGAATCTTGTGTTAGTAATCTCAGGTGTCCACACGCGAAAGAATTTCTCCGAAAATTACCCGCATTTTGGGTACGAGGCTAAAAAAAAAAAAATATTCGCCAGCCCTGTCACAGACCGAAAATGTATTTAAAAAATATCAGTTTGAAGAGCACCAAATTATTAGCTCGCCGGGGCGCCAACATGTCCTTGGTAACGACAACACACAATTATCATAAAATTACATTATGTTCTGTAGGGCCGCCAAAGCTAAGAAAGTTATAGTCTGGCGAGTTTCCAGTCTGACTGAGCCTACGTATGCATCTGACAACATAGCGAAGTTAATCCGTCCGATGTACATACTTAAAGTTTTTTTTAACTTCAATACAAAAGGAAGTAGCAATCAGTCAACATCATCATCATCATCATCATCATCATCATCATCGGCTCTACAGCCCTGGGCCTTCTCAAGCAAATGTCGCCTGCGACCTCTGCCCTGGACATCCGCCCGACAATTTATACAACCCAGTTTACTTGTGTCGTCCTCCAATCTGTCAATCCATCTTGATTTCCGTCGGCCACGTCCTCGTTGACCTCCAGGGCTCGTCCACAATATCTTTTTAGGTAATTCGTTACCATTCATTCGCACAACATGGCCAGCCCACCACAGTCTACTGGATTTTATTACTTTAACTGTATTTGGTTCGTTGTAAAGCTCTACTCAATCTCTATGCTATCAGTCATCACAACGTTATATGCAGCAAGTAAAACGCTACATGTCTATGGCCCTGGGGTCAACTCAGCCCTTAACAGAAATGAGTACCAGGAGTATTTCCTAGGGGTAAACGAGACCGGTGCGTAAGGCTGATAACCTTACCACCATCCTGTGCCGTTGTCATGTAATCTGGGAACCTTAACTTCCTCAGAACCCTCTGGGCCTCTCCAGGCCTGTAACGGGACTGTTTTACCTTTATAACGCTACATGTTTCGGCTAAAAACAATTGGCCATCATGAGCTATATTTACCAGAATAAAAAACAGGGTACACATTTCTCCACCTCATTCCCATTTTGAAGCGTACGTGTTACATGTGTTTTTGTGGCAAAGTAAAATTTATCAAAAATGCATACGTGATATTAGCAGAGACTGTTTATCAAAACCGCAGAATCGTAATATCAAAACCCACCTGAAGAGATCAGGAAGCGACTTTCTGGACTACATTCATCTGGCTGAGAAGGTCCAATAATGGACGCTTGTGAATCCGATCATAAACTTTCGGATTCCATAAAAAGTGGGAGAACCTTCGTTTTGCATAAAAAGGTAAAGCAGTCCCGTTACAGGCCTGGAGGGGTCCAGAGGGTTCCAGGAAGTTAAGGTTCCCAGATTTCATGACAACGGCACAGGATGATGGTAAGGCTGCCAGCCTTACGCACCGGCCGCCTTTACCCCCAGGAAATGCTTCTGGTACTCATTTCTGTTAGAGACTGAGTAGACCCCAGGGCCATAGTGCGATCGGAAGGATTATGTCAATGAAAAATTCCAATGACACCAGCTGGGATCGAACCAACGACCTACCGATTTGTAGCACAGCACCTTAACCACTGTGTCACCGCGGTCCCCCTCGTTTTGCATAAAGGCAGGATAAAATATGACAAGCCAATTTACCGATCCGATTTCATCACAGTTTGTTTATGCAGCTCAAGATTCCTCTATTGGCCCTAATATTAGTTGTCCCTTAAATTCTCATAGGCTCTATCATACAGAGAGATTTCTAGAAGGCCTCCTTTTATCGCTTTATGGAGCAGGCTTAGCTCAACCGGGACACCGACCTAGATACGGGTTTCGTTACCGATGAATCATGGTTCGATTCCTGGTGGACGCAAGATACTTATCGCTACTTCGAAGTGTCTACACAGGTTCTGAGAGCCACACAGCCTCCTATTCCATGGGTAACGGGAGCACTTCCCACGAGGGTAAATCGGCCTGGGAGTGAGCCTAACCATTTACCTCATTGTTATGCCGTAGTTACCTCTGTGTGGAGTCATGTCTCTGTCCTCTTCATATGCCTTTATGGCATGCAAAGAAGCGGTTTTACGCTTAAATTACACGTTATCTTTCAATCTTCAAACAGGGGTGCACAAGATTACTTCAAACACGGACAGATTCTCAACTGAGAGCGGCAAATCTAAATGCCAAGTACGTCCTACAGCTTACACTGTCCCTAAATCAGGTTGACGCAATGAGCTTAAATTTACGACCATGGGCAAAATCCTAACCGCACACACAAAGTAAATAAACAGAGTGTGGCAAAGCACTAGTAGTGTCCAGGGATAAGCCGTCGTGAACACGGTTATACCAACAGACACGCACCTTTATAGTTTGGGACCACGCTGTGAACTCATACAGGCCTGCGTCATGTGGGCTTCCTCCATTCGCACTCAATCTGTGCGTTAACACAAACAATGAATCAAGATTTAACAAAAGAGTGGCCGAACCAAATGAGTGGATTATAAAGAAGGGCTATAAAAAACGAAGCAATCGGCAAATGAAATTTTTCAGATCACCTGTGGTGTCCCAAGAAGTAGCCACTGTAACACTGAGTTACAAGGGAGAAATTCGGGGAAACCGCTAATGTAATGGATAACGTAAAACAGCTATAGCAACGAGGACATCGCCTGGGGACGGAGCAGCCACTAAGGTTGACGTTTTATGACGTCGAGGGGTAAGAAAAATGGCGGCTTGACCGCTTCCGAGTGTCCGAAAGGTCCCGAGCAACCATACAAAGATGGATTGTGAAAGAAAAATTAATATTTCAAATTTCCTGGAATATTACGCTGTATCGACTGGTTGCCGACGTTTCGGAGCGGTGTAGTGCCTTCAACTTCACCGTTTTACCTTCCAAGATGAAAGCACTACGCCTTTCCGAAACGTCGGCTGTCACTCTATACAGCGTATCATCCCAAGAAGACATGAACCGTCATTAGCACTGATGACAGAACTTCAAATTTCGCAAAGATACGTCACTGAAAAATTAGAATGCCAAGTTAGGCTCCACTTATTCCGAATCACGGAGGTAAATTAGAGTGGCCAGCTTAAGGTTATACGAGGTATAAATCCACAGCGGACTGCACGTGTCGTAAAAAGTCCAAACTGAGGTCGTGTAGTGAAATGTTTCAATGACCACTGCTTGGATCGCAACCAAGACCGTTCCCAAATGTAGCTAGTCTCAAGAGATAGCCTTCCGGATATTTACGCCGAAGAGGATAATAAGATTTTTCCAGCGTTTCGCAGGGAAGTGCTGCCTCTGTCTTCAAGTTGATAGCTCAGGTGAAATCGTCAGAACAAACTTGTTATCCTGCATGGCATATGAAGGGAAGGCTGACACTTGAGTGGCAACCGCCATGAAATTCCAAGGAATTAATATGTCTACCGACTGCCAAAAGAGATTGGCGTTTTTGTTGAGGATTTAACACGTAAACAATATGTGTTCAAACACAACACGTGGAAGTAGGCGCCCGAGGATTCTGTGTCAGCGTTCCAAATGGAGGTCAGAGTTCAGTTTCACGTTCTGAACGCTTCTCCTCCGGAGTACTAGACAACTAGAAAAGTACAAGTGGTGATGGTGCAAAAGGGAATGGTAAAGGTCACCCTACAACAGGCCACGAAGGTCCAGAGGGGGAGGAGATGTATAGCTGTACTCTTTCTTTAACCACGGCTCTAGAAGGGGTAGGTGGTCAACGCCACGCCCAAGCCGCTTTACCCCTGGGAGCCCGATACCCGTCCTACAGGAGGCTGGGTGGGGCTCAGGGACTGTCTGGACGGGTGCAGAAAATCTCTTCCCCCCACCGGGATTCGATCCCTGGACCTCCCAGCCTGTAGCGAGTAGCTATACCAACTGAGTTATCCCGGCCCACGGTGGTAATCGTGCAGGTAAAAAAAACTCCGAATTAGTCCATGGAGATTTGACGAATAAGACCACCCACATCATTTCCAATCTATGGTTGAATTACAGCTGTTCCATGTTTTCATTCTCAAGGGAAATTTCCCTCGTCCCGGACCCATAGCCTGCTGCTCTGCTCGGAACAACCGACCACCAGCAACCAAGGCATTACACACCATATGCGGCAATAACACAATTATAGTCTCGAGCTGCTGATGATGGTCATATAAGTGCCCGAAACATGTTCACCAGATTATAAGTGCAATAAAGCATTCAGTAGCATCCAGTTGGTTTTCTTCTCTACGCTTACACCCATTAGACTTTACAACACAACAGACGATGTATTTTACAATTCCGCTAATCAAAGGAAAGCTAAATGTTTATATGAAATAAAGTTCTAAGTTTACAGCAGGATAAATATGCAAATAAAATACGGTAACGCGTTGTAATTGGTCTGTGTGTGTTTTGTTTTGTTTGAAAGTACAGCAAGAAAACATCATCACAACATCAGTGGCGAGGCACACATCAGCCGCACACACCGGCCGTTCCCTTGCGCAGAACGATACATCCCCTTCAATAAGGAATGAGCTTTGTTGACTATGTAAGAAACCATTACGTCGTCTCGGGAACAAAAGCCTCATACAGCAGCTTTACCCGTCTCTCATGTAAATATGTTTTTACATAGAAGTTGATTATGAAAAAAAACCATAAGAAATTCAGAGAAAGGGTCACAGACCCACCTGCTGGAAACCTGCATAAATTCTAATGGTTTCTACTGTGGATACATTAAAATTCTAGGTATGCTCACACTGTAAATACAGTCAGAACAAACAGAAAATTATAATGTTAAATTTTATCAGATATCATAAATTTTACCTTTACTGGTAGTAAGATCATGCTGACACAAAGAAAAGAAGGCTTCACACCAACGGCAATTGGCAAATGGCAAAATTTATACCGAAGGGGGAAATTTAACGCAATATTCAAGCGACAGCAGTAAAATTTTACACACTCACGAAGTAAGTACAGATCAGACAAAGTTACATATAAATAGGCCAGAACTGGACATTTATTACGCACACGTAAAAAAAACAGAACACGACAAGCCAAGGTGGAGGTGATATATTAATGGAAATACAAGTAACAGACTCCCAGAACTTGTTTTAATACAGAAACAGACATCTTTATCGTTGCTCCGTGCATTTTATAGTTTATTTAAGTGACACACCAATAAATGTACATATATAGTCTCTAATAATCTAAAATTTACGTTAAAACGCTTAAAACGCTCCCACATGTTTCGATCATACGATCATCCTCAGGGAGAATACTTTACTTACTATTCCTGCTCCAAACAGGATCAAATAATCCGCTAGGACTAAATAAAAATACAGACAAAATCCCATTCCACCCCTACTTCACGGTAAAGGACATCTTGGGATTCGCAATTACCATTATAGCTTGAACACTTCTAACTCTAAAAGAACCATACATCCTAAGTGATTAACATAACGAAGTAAATCACTAAGTGTTTTAAACTGTAATTTTAACAAGGAACAAAGTATGCTGAGGATGATCTATGATCGAAACATGTAGGAACGTTTTAAGTGTTTTAATGTAAATTTTACATCATTGAAGACTATATGTATGTGCATTTGTTGGTGTATTACTTAAATAAAATACACAAACAGATAGTTCATTGCCAATATCAATTTTCTGCCACTAACGAGGTAAAAATAGTGGAAGAGAAACTCAAAACTTGTAACTGTCATTTAGAACGCTTAAATTTCCCATTAAAAATAGGTAACGTAAAACACTCTCAAGAGTATTCGTTTTAGGCATTTAGAAATGCGAGTTTTCCTTTTTCATCCACATACAAATCTCACTAACAGACGAGATCGTAAACTACATTAAATCGTATCATGTAACATTCGCTTATATTGAGAATCCAAATACAGAAAGAGTTACTACGCAAACCAAAAGTTCTTTAAAAGTAGATTAGTCACTAAGAGCTCTAAATTAAAATTATACAGAACTGTCATAAGATCAACAGTGACATACGTCTCAGAAACAAGGGTGCTGAAAGAAACCACAATTCAGAATTTGCTGGTCTTTGAGAGGAAAATTTTAAGAAGAATATTTGGGCCTACGGAAGAAAATTGAATATGGAGGATTAAAACTAACGAAGAATTTGATAAACTGATAAAACATACAAATATAGTCAACTGTATTAAAGCTCAAAGACTAAGCTGGTTTGGTCACGTACAGAGAATGCCAGATATCAGAACAGTCAAGAAGATATTTAAATGGAATCCTCCAACCAAAAGATCACAATGAAGACCCAAGTATCGATGGGAGGATAACGTCAAACAGGATATTTGCCAAATGAAGGTTAAAAAATGGATAATCTGCGTCCAGGATCGAGGGAAATGGAAAGATGTCGCTGAGAAGGCCATAACTTTAAACCGATAAAGGAAGTTCAGTGCCTGAAGAAGAAGAAGAAGAAGAAGAAGAAGAAGAAGAAGAAGAAGAAGAAGAAGAAGGAAAAGAAAAAGAAGACGGAGGAGGAGGAGAAGGAGGAGGAGGAGGAGGATAAGATGAAGAATAAGGAGGAGGAGGAGGAGAAGAAGAAGAAGAAGAAGAAGAAGAAGGAGGAGGAGGAGAAGAAGAAGAAGAAGAAGAAGAACACTCCAAAGACGACTACAAAATCAGAATAGACTTTAGTTCCATTCTTATAAAGGCTGTATTGCAAAGGGTCCAACATTGACACAACGAGGGAGGGCTTTTACCAAATTCTCGCGAAACGCCGTTTGATTTACTCCAATTTAATAAACAACAATTAAGTCATGGACGGGTCGAACATGTCGACAGGCACTGTGGCGGCTTTATAAATAACAGACACTCTGACACGCTGCCATCACGTTAGGCAGAACACTACAAACATCGCATATTCCCTTCTTCGAATTTCTTACCGGGTTTGCAACCCGGGCGGGCTATGAAATGGGTCAGAAGTCGAAGGACCTTCAACGCGAAGGCCCAGACCGAAAACCAGGCCAGTCTACGTGGGATTTCTGGTGGATGAAACGGCACTCCAAATTTTTTATTGTCCTCCCAGTCCTTCGGGTTTTCCCCAGTCAGTACAATTCTGCCATTCCTCCACTCGTTCATTCATCACTGGCAGTATACACTTTCAGAATTTGACATCGTTAAATAACACACTTAAAAACCGGCTCGAAATCCGTTCATAAGGTCACAATTGGAACGGTGAGCCCATCTAGTCCTAGGTCTTCACACGTCCTTTTTACCTAGCGAAAAATAAGTATACTTCAATAATCAGATTTTCCGTTATTCTGTTTACACGCTGTTTCAAATTATAATTTGTTGACTCAATTGTTTCTTCTTTCCCGTCTGCTTCATATTCATTCTACTAACCTGTCTCTTCAAATCGCTACCGACATAAATCGAAGGTACGCCTAATTCATAACCCTACTGCAGCATAAACTGCCATACACATCCTCCGAGCCTATACAGAAAACTGATAACCTTTCTATAGTTACGATTTTAAATTACTTTCCACAAAGTAATTTAATCCATTGCTGCAAAAGAACGCGAAAGTAACAAGGAATATCCTGTCTCCGTACCGGCTTTCAAACCCAGGACCATCCACATACACAACACGATTGGCTAATGAACACTAAATGGCGACATTCGTTGCATTTATTTTTTGTCCATATTTTCCTAACCTAATACAGAATTTCAAAACCATTAACCTTTTAAAGCCTACTGGTTACGTGATGCACCACCAGTTTAACATTCAGCAACTGTACGCTCTGTCCACACTGTATTTATGTGTTTTGTATTTATCTGAGAACAAACAGCGACTTGTGCCACTTACAGCATAAACTGATTGGTTTTTATAACCGAGATGAAA
>Ga0131853_10021365_pt1 | contig 11748 bp, 12 predicted proteins | sample TergutLab28metaG_FD_92764 | JGI IMG/M metagenome (GOLD analysis project Ga0131853, IMG submission 92764) | Labiotermes labralis P1 segment gut microbial communities from Petit-Saut dam, French Guiana - Lab288 P1 (version 2) (version 2) | ecosystem: Host-associated > Arthropoda: Insects >...
CAGAGCGTACAGTTGTTGAATGTTGAACTGTTGGTGCATCAGGTAACCGGTAGGCTTTAAGAGGTTAAATAATTTTGATAGGACATCAAAAGTGTTTAAGTTTCTGGGCAATACGGGAGACGGAGTTGCTGCCGCCAAAATGGGCATACTGTTCGCCTATTGACACAAGATGTAGCCACTAAACAGGAGCTGATAACATACACAGAGGTTGAAGCTCAGAACTGCACAGTAAAAAATGTTTCATTGAAATAATTTGCTAGTTAGATGTTATTAAAAAATCATCACTTTAATAATGTAGTCTCTACAACCACCACAACAAAATTATCAGCACCACTGTCTGCGATTGCCTGTAAGTAACTTCTTTTGTAATGAGAAATTGCGTAAAACATGTCACATATGACAATCTTTAGCGGGCAATGTGGTTATGACATAATTCTGTGGTGCCTTCGCATCATATTTATGCCTCCATGGCTATCCTAAGGGACCGATACATTTTAACACATAGACAGCGATTTTATGGTGGTATAATTTCGCCGGCAACAATAGATCTTACTCAGGCCTTCACGAAAAGTGTCGGATATTTTGCCAGACTTTAACAAAATTTCGACTTTCAAATCAGATAATCTTAAAAGCTTCTAGTACCAAATTTTACCAAAATCCTTCCAGTGGGAATCGCGCTGATACATGGGGACAGACAGACAGACAGACCACCGGCGGACATGACAAACATTCTTTGTACCTACGCGAAAGCACATAAAATATTCGCTATCTAAGTGTGTTCGTATTTGTCTTGGTACTAATGGTATAATGAGATTATTGAAAGTCATAGTGAATTTAAATACTTGTTTTACCACAAATGTGAAAAATTAAAAGCCCAATACCGCAGTCCACTTTTCCCTTGTCGAATTGTGTTTCTAAGTTTCCGACAAATCCTGTATATGAAAGGAAGCATAATGCACTGCTTTTCTCACAGATATATTAGCACACATCTTTGCTTTGTGCTGGAATCGAGCTATCTTCCCATTTGAATTGAGACCAAAAGCCCCACAATTATGTGTGGCTATTTTCAAGGACTCGACATAAACTGCTATTAACCATCATAAAAATATTGACTACTCAGATCGATTAATGACAGAAATTCAATAACTCTACGAATTTAAGAAAATAAACTGCAATGGAACGGTTAGTTTTTCCACGCAACCGTTCAAGCTCACAACCATAACGCATGTGATGAAAGTGACGACAATGTCAACGATGATACGAGAGTTATATCAAATTTGAAATTAATACTTATAAAAGGGGTAACTTTGATGAGTATATGAAAGAAGATGGAACTGGCAGGACCTGTGTGACTAAAGGAGAGAGGGATAAGTGTAAAGGAGAGAGGGATAAGTGTAAAAAGTGCTTTGGTTAAAAAAAAACTTGAAGGAAAGAGTGCACTTGGATATTACACTTATATTAGTGTATTTAAGGACGGTATTAAATGGACCTTACAGAAATAAACAGGAGGTGTTGCTGGATCGGCAGTGACAATAGGCAGGCTCTTGTGAGCAAGGAAATAAACGCTTAAATCCCACAAAATGCGGCGAATTTATTTACGTGGTGAGACAGTATTAGGGCACGAAGAATAATTCAGTTCCGTGGAGTTACTGGCTTAGTTGTACACAATAAAAATGAAACACGTTAGTTCATATAAAGAGAAGAATATTGAAAATGGCGTCTTTCGTACTCCATACAACGAATACGCGAATTGCTAAAACAAAACCTAAAACAAAAACATTCAGAATGAAGACACGTACGTACGTATAATATACATGTACGATACATACACTATATATATATACTACAAATATACTATACTTCTACTGTACGTATACCACACTATACTATACATATAGTACACATATACTATATTATATATATAGCATAATATATATACACTACACATAAAAATATTATACATGTATTATCATATACTATACATATACTCTATTATATATACATATATATATATACTCCATTATATATATATATATATACTATACATATGAGGGATCGCGGTAGCACAGTGGTTAAGGTTGCTGGTTCGATCCCAGCTGGTGTCAGTGGATTTTTCATTGACAAAATCCTTCCGATCGCACTATGGCCCTGGGGTCGACTCAGCCTCTAACAGAAATGAGTACCAGGAGTATTTCCTGTGGGTAAAGGCGGCCGGTGCGTAAGGCTGACAACTTACCACCATCCTGTGCCGTTGCCACGAAATCTGGGAACCTTAGGAACACTCTGGGCCTCTCCAGGCCTGCAATGGGACTGCTTTTTTTATACTATACATATACTCTATTATATATATATATATATATATATATATACTATACATATATTACACTAAACTGAATACAAATAGTTTTTAACCTAATGAGTTAGTAATTTTCGTATTAGAATATCTGAAGCAAAATACTGGGTTTCGTGGATGAGGTTGAAGGGAAGCTGGCACTCACAAGATGTAAAAATAAGCACACAGATTTAATACTAGGACAGTGCAGACTGTACAGCGATGTGCTGCGAGCTGCGCGGTCCGGCGATCAAATATCAGCGCCAGCGAGATTTTCTACACGCATCCATACCGGCCCTGGGACCGACATAACCTCCTACACAATGGTTGCCGGGTCGTTCTATGTAGCAAAGTGGTCGGTGTGTGGCCTTCACCCCAACCCAATGCATCCAACCCCGAGGTTAAACAAAGATTAGAGGTACATCTCCTCTCCCCCTCTAGGCCACCATGGATGTTATAGGATAAAGCTTAACCTATTTGGCACATTCACAAAATTACGAAAAGCAACTATTAGCGTCGTCATGTCTGTCTGTCCGTCCTTCCGTCCGCATGGAAAAATTCCATTTCCTTTGGACGGATTTTCATGGAAATTTGTATTAGAGAAATTTCAGAAAATCCGTTGAGAAAAATCAAGTTTCATTAAAATATGCAAGAATATTTGCATGCTTTACGTGAAGATCAATATACGTTTATGATCGTATCTCTCTCAGTTCTACGTAAAATGAGAAATGTTGCAGACAAAATTTGTACGAGAAATCCAAAAACACGTTTTATGCTGATTAGTTTTTTCATAGATAATGGGCCCATTTATGAGAAAATGCGGAAAAATATTGTAGAGTCGGACAGACCACATATGACGGTATGGTGCATGCGTATTGCATACTGTATACATAAGGCTACTAAAACACACCCAGACTGTGTAATACTTATTGCTTTTCTACTGCAACAATGGTTGTATGAACGCACCTCAACATTACGTAATACTTAGACTGATTGTCTTTTTTTTTTTTTTTACAAATTTTAATCGTGAAATATGAAAGGTACAGGAATTATGAACAATCGTTTTGTTCGGCTAAGGAAATAGGCTAGTGTCTGGTTCATATGGAGAGAGCCAATAAACACAAACAGTTCATTCACAGCAGCAAATATGACACGAAGGGGGACTATTAGATTGTACAAAATAATTGTTTCTTACGTGCAGGTCTCTTACGCGGAGATAAATGAAATGCTGGAGTCTGCACAAAAACACACACACACACACGCACACAGACACGCACACGTAAACACAAACACAGACACGCACACACACAGACGCACACACATACACACGAACACAGACACGCACACGCACACACAGATACAAGCACACGCAGACACGCACACATATACACAAACACAGACACGCACACACACACAGATACACACACAGAAACACACACGCAGACACACACGCAGACACGCACACATACACACCAACACAGACACGCACACACACACACAGACACGCACACACACGCAGACAAGCACACATACACACGAACACAGACACGCACACACACACACACGAACACAGACAAGCACACACACACACACATACACACGTACACATAAACACAAACACACACACACAGACACGCACACACACACACAGATGCACACACACACACAGACACATGTGCGCACACACACACATACACACACACACACATTCAAACACATTTGTAATATTAACTCCCTAAAAATCTACATTAATTTCATGTCTGTAGCCAAACACCAAACTTTTGCCTAGATATGTGGTGTCAAAATTGAGTTCCTGGAACTCTGGGTTACCAGAGGTAACTTTCAGATATTCCGCAATCATATTTCAATTGTAATGAATCTGTTGAATATAATTTGACACTTACAAATGCACTTCTATTTTCAGCCTTGTCTATAATAGGAGTTGGGTTTATTTTACGCGCCAGTTTTCAAGAATGCTGTTCCGCTGTTCTGAAATATTTACTTTTGAAAAAAGTTTTATTTGATTTTTGCACCCTAAAGAAAATAATTTCACTTTACAGGGGGTTCGGCAAACATTTCAATTTTGTTAACCACGTTTTCCTTTGATAAGAAGACTGCGACTGATACAAGTCTACAGAACACTCAACAGAAGTAAAAGTTTTGTCTTTGTTTGACGGAACTCTACAATTTAGAGTATGCAGCTGCGGTTTCCTTCCACTGCCATTTGGCGACAACAGAATAATTGAATACCCTTTGTAAATTTGTGGAGATTCTATGCATTGGCGGTTGTCTCCCAACCAAAGTGGAAGGAGAATTTTGTACACGACTTTCGATTTAATACATAAGGGTCTCGTTTTGCGACGGTTCATTTTACGACGATTCACTTTGACGACCCTTACTGAGTCGGGCAGAGCACTCCTGCGTTGTGATGCATCACTGCCGTAACGTGAGTTTCCTTTGTCGACTCTCTACTTAATGCGCTTCTAGCTCTTTTACGATGTGCATATGTTTTTCTTTTTCTATTCTAGTGCTGTTCTTTTAAGTTGATTGTGATTTTTCCACCCATGACGTTCAACAAAGAGACAGAAAAGAAAAAAAAAATCAAAACAATTGACGTCACATTCTTTCCTGATGTCTTCTGAACCATGGTCTGGGACTTCAACAAAATAAAAAGTGGTTTGATTGATATTTTTTCAATTATCTGTGTAATTTTCTATATACCTAATTCATTAAATTAAAACTGTATATCATAACGTAAAGAAATATTGTAAATTATAAAATTATTTGACTAATTTGTTTGGCCCTGAACCTATCTCAATTTAAAGCACTTAAATAGTACTTGTTTTATGACGATTTGATTTACAACCAAATATTCGAGAAAGTAACCCCCGTCGTAAAACGAGACCCTACTATATATATTTCACGTAAAGCACCCGAAATTTAGAGAAATTTTTTCCTTTCACTTTCACAGAATGAAAGCTTCACTGATGTATCGCACAAACCCACAAAGTGTGCACTGTATATACACTTGGTAATATAACTGATGCAAGTAATTGACGATGTAACACAACAACGAATACCTCCAGTTAAATCTGATATGGATATTTGGAGGTTAAAAAAATGGACTCCAACAGTGGCTGGCTGCAAGCTACCAATTTAATTTTAACAAGGCACAAAATTTATGTAGTTTCCTCAGGCACATTTCACAAACATCTGTCCGTATATGAATATGAAATTTCGCAGCTGTGTAATTTGACACTGCAAGCTTTACATAAATATGTTAAGTTAGTTTAAGAGTGGTGTGAGAAATACATATTATGCTAATATTAAATGAGCAGTAAGCTCTTAAGTTCTTCAGGTTCTTTTTTGCAGTTCCTGTTCAGTTTTCTCCTGTCATCAGTACAAAGCAGCAACCAGAATCACAGTCCCTTTGCCACTCTACATTAGACGTGCACAAATCCGCTAGATTCAAAATGCAGCGGTGACCAAATGTTTAAGGTGATGTCTAATATTTGTGGTCTATTCAGAATGGGAGGTGTATCATGTCACTGTTCCTGCGCATATAGTTTTGAGGAACCTTCTATTTTTTTTTTTGAAAAATTTCTCCATTTTATGAGCTAAAAAATCTGATATGAGGTTAAGGTATTCTTTGAAGAAACAAAAAAATGAGCCCACAGGAAGACGAAATCCTGTATGTTGATACCAAATTGTATTTAGTCACTACTTATGATTTATTTTGCTAAGTAGTCAGAAAATCTGACTGTATGACGTCGAATAATAGAATAAGCAGTAAGTAATGAAGGGGAAAGACGTGAAGGGAATTGATTGTGACTTAATTCCAGACATTCTGTTGGGTAAGACCGAGTGAATAGGACTAAAAACATAACCTGAGTCAAGAACAGCAGGTCCAAGCATCCAGAATTGAAGGTCTGATATTCAGACAGCAGAGGAAGACATCTGAAATCCGACCTGCGACAGTACAGTTCAAAATAAAATGTTATACGTTCCTTTCGCTAATACTTGTGTTACTAAAATAGTACATAGTCTTTTGACTATCTACCTAATAGACCTAACTGTCGCCCAAATTGAGGGGAGGAACGTAGACTGAGGGTGTTTGAGAAAAGATTGTTGAGGAGAATATTTGGTCCTAAGAGGGATAAGGTAACAGAGGAGTGGAGAAAACTACTTTATGAAGAGCTTAGTGATCTGTACTCCTCACTCAATATTGTTCCGGTGATCAAATGGAGAAGAATGAAGGAGGTGGGACATGTAGCACGTATGGGGAGAGAAGAGGTGTATATAGGGTTTTGGTAGGGAAATATGGTGGTAAAAGACAACTTAGAAGACCCAAGCATAGATGGGAGAATTAATATTAAAATAGATCTTCAAGAAGTTGGATGTGGGGCAAGGGCTGGATCGAGCTGGCTCAGGATAGGGACAGGTTGCGGGCACTTGTGAATGCTGTAATGAACTTTTCTTTTACATAAAATGCGGAGGGTTTTTTGACTAGCTGAGAACCGGTTAGCTTCTCAAGAAGTACTCTGTTCAATGGATTTCGTAAATAAGTAAGTACGTAAATACTCGCAAGTAAGTAAGTACTCGTTAGTAAGCTCGTAAGTAAATAAGTACTGCTAAGTAAGATCGTAAGTAAGTACTCGTAATTACTCGTAAGTACTCATAAGTAAGCTCGTAAGTAAGTATGCACTCATAAGTAAGCTCGTAATTAAGTAAGTAAGTACTCGTAAGTAAGCTCGTAAGTAAGTAATTACTCGTAGTAAATAAATAAGTACTCGTAAGTAGGTAAGTAAGTAAGCAAGCTCATAAGTAAGTACTCGTAAGTAAGTACTCCTAAATAAGCTCGTAAGTAAGTAAGTACTCGTAGTAAATAAGTAATTACTCGTACGTAGGTAAGTAAGTAAGCTCTTAAGTACTTGTAAGTAAGTACTCGTAAGTAAGTAAACACTTGTAAGTAAATATGTAAGTAGTCGTAAGTAGGTGAGCAAGTAAGTACTCCTAAGTAGGTAAATGTTTTGCCTATCGACCTGATATAACTGACTGTCAAAACGAAAGTAACGCAAGCAGTTTCACCCATTTGAAATTTCACGAAAGAAAATGTTTCGTCCTTCTACATCCGCACTCGAACAGTCACAGCTTAAGAAATTTCTCGTAATTGAAATTCCTACCGATAATCTACATTTACTCACCGCTTGACGATTCGTCTTTGTTGCACGCAGACGATACAATATCTATTAACACCTTCAGCGTCTACATCGTGCATCTATAATTGTAACTGTAAGCGAGACAGAGACTTTCAATACTGCGACCCCGAATAATCCTTTTTCCATAGTGGCAGGTGAGAAAAATGTTGAGTGTTAGTGGAATTATGTCTGTTGAGAGAAATGAAAGTGCTAACGGATAAGTGATATTGTGTTCAACGTAAATGGCACAGAGACTGCCACTGAACCGAAATCGTAGTTTCGCGGTGAAAGTTTATCGGCAATATGTCTCAGTTATGACGCTCCCGCAGTGTTTACACGTACCTCAGGATTAAGGCATTCGTATTCCTGTCACTTGGTGAAGCCTAGTGAAATCGCAGTAGCGGGAATGAAAACTCATAATTTGTTTCTTGCGTTTCTTTCCTCAGTGGAGCAGGAAAATACGGAAATCGGGATGTCAAAACAGGATCAACCCTCGTTTCAAAAGATTTGTTCAAATACGTATCCTCTTAATTATTTTGATATGGTTCCTGTTGTCACATTACTACTGCTAATAGTTGTTTTACATTCAACATGCGGTATTTTACCATATTAAGTTCTTATAATAAAAGTCAATAAGATGCATTATTTCTCAACTTCATTTTGACAAAGAATTCTACATGTTTCGGATAGATTTTCTGTTCATCATTAGCAGCTTTATTACTGAATTCGCAGCAATAGTTAGTCTGTCATACTAAGTTACGTTGACTGTCTGCTAGCGAGATCAGGATGGAACCATTTTAAGGTCTTTACATTTTAAAAGATTTTTACTTCTCTCTTGAGAACAATTCTCTCTCCTGAAATTGTAATATGTGCTGTCAGACATGTCCTTTATCCCTTATTACGGATTACGATGTCCGATTTATGGTTGCGGATGGTTCTGCCAGTGTTTACTTGGTTGTTCCATACTGTGGCTATCTTATTTTCACGTCTTGTTAAAGCTGATAATGATAAACGCTCATACCAGCGTTTCTTCTTCTTCTTCTTCTTCTTCTTCTTCTATTATCATCATCATCATCGTCATCACCATCATTTCCTTTATGCAGGGTATTTTTACTTATATTCCTGAGACAAACTATGTCCCTAAGGAATACAGTGTTGCAGCTATTCTATTGTTTCTATTCATGGTGCTTATATCGTTAGTTTCAGTGTTGAATCTATTGTATTTTTACATTAGTACTTTCCGAAGAGTGTGCAGTGCCCAATATGGTTGTTTTCTGTAGTTCTTTGGCTTCATGCTTTTCTGGTATGTTGCTCACGTGTTTTCTGAATGACTTTGAAATAGTCCCAGTCGCCCCTGTATTATTATTATTATTATTATTATGATCATCATCATCATCATCATCATCATCATGTGGAAAAGCATCTATATCTTCGGAAAATACGTTATTTCTTTAAAACATTCTGCGCTAATAGCTGAAGTGTTAATACGAATTTATCTATATATTTATCTATATATTTCTGTGTTAGCGCTTCTGCTCTAGTACTTTTTATATTGCTTTTCCCCAAAATGTTTTTGTTTTGTTTGTTTAGTGTTTTTCTTTGTGTATATGCAATCTTTTTGTGTTTTATGTGTGTCTTTGTTCTGGCTTTATAATATTTGTTATTTAGATCACTTGTTTATGCGAGCTACACATATTTTAAGGACTGGACATACATTATTCATCAAGGAAGGATCGGTAAATTTCGACGCTGTACATTTGAAGCCCAAATTACTCGGTTACAATACCGAGAGAAAAACATTTGCAGTAGGCATCCCTTACCATTATTTGTAATGGACACTATGCATTGGAAAGACTGAGAGCGATGTGGTATATTTCGCTGTGTGGTCACCTAATGGTCTGACACTGACAGAAGGGGCTTTACAGAAATTAGATATTAACCCTCAACCCGCCAACGTGGAAAATATGGTGAGCTAATAATGCCAGCAATGGCAGGTGGGATTTAACTCGGCGTTTAAAGGGTTAGTGACATGTTATGACCCACCCTGTATACATGAACTGTGTTATGCAACAGTAGGTGGACACAGAGGATTCATTTTAAAATATAAAAAAATATTTCCGAAAATAGATTAACGGCAGAATATAAAAAAATATAAATTGTTGTAAACATGAACAAAATCCCAAAGATTTCCTGTCTCCGTGAATTTCCGCTTTGGTTTCTGGTTCACTTATAATTACACAGTGACAAAGAATTCTCAGTGTTCTTCAGTTACTTACTGCATGGAGCAGAATCCTACTTGAGAAGCTAACCGGTTTTCAGCTAGACAAGAAATTCCCTGCATTTTATGGAATGCGAACGTTCATTACCGCATTCACAAGTGCCCGCCACCTGCCCCTATCTTGAGCCAGCTCGATCCAGGCCATGCCCCCACATCCCACTTCCTGAAGATCCATTTTACCAAATCTCATGTCCCTTTTTCGTTGCCTAGTTCGTACGAAAGTATCAATCCAAGTCGGAAGTAACAACAAAACCAGTTTTTAAAGTAAGGAGTTTTCAACACCTCGTCCAATCCCGAAGATGGAGGACCACCCCTTGTCGGCTGTCATCGACTGATTATTTTATATATTCGCAGCTACCCTCCTTATCGGAGGCCGTTCCTCTATCCGTAACCTGAGGACGCGCTATGCCGTGGTGACATGGACCGACTTATCACAGGTTCTTCGTTTACTAGAATATCTTTTATATAAACGGTTTAGCAAATGTAATAAAAACGCGAGTAATACGGCAAGGAATAAAAAATGTTTCGTCATCAATTAAACAATGACGAGACAAGAAATGTGTGTCTGGAATGAATATTTTAGCGTTTTATCTCTCTCTAATTAGCTCCATGCAAAACCAAAGCAATTTGCTTTTGTTAATGACAACCTATTGTAATACGTGAACTTACCCTTTTACTGTCCAAAGTAACTAGTTTCATTATATCGAAAAGCGCCAGGCTTCAGGAGGAAGTGTATTCTGTTTTTCACGTTTCTCCAGACTTTCTGTTCGAAGCACTTCACAACGCAATAAATATTTAGTGAGAAACTCTCCAGACTGCTCTTGGCTTCAGTGTTCCTTTCGGAATAACTTCTACACTCCAGACGAACACTGACTCTTCCTTACGGATAACAAGATGAGAGAGTGTTTGGTTGACTTCAAATTGCTAAAGGGTCTGCTTCAGATTGGAGGACTCTTTTTTAATAGTTCTTCTTTCAAGTGTCACCAGGATTTGCAGCCTCAGTTCCATTTGGGCTGACAAACAGGAGCAGTTACGGTACCATATTTGGGGCATATATAAAAACTTTGTTAAGTATTTTGAATCGTTCAATAGACTTACTTGCGTTTAGAAGCATAAGAATAAAATACAATCTGTTGTGACTTTAACGTCTTTAATATTATGATTTCAGACTGGCCTGCAATCAATGCAATACCGTGTATGGGCAAGAAGTAATATCTGTAGATTTTTATCGAGACTTCCATATTGGAAACATAAATATAAAACTCACAAATTCTTCCATTCCCTTAAATAAATTAACGTAAAGAAATAAAAAACTTCTACTACTACTACAACTACTACTACTAGTACTACTTACTACTATTACTACCACTACTACTACTACTTACTACTAATTACTACTACTAGTACTACTACTTACTACTCAACTACTACTATCACTAATATTTATTACTACTACTATTACAACTACTTTTACTACTAATACTACTGCTACTACTACTACTACTACTACTACTACTACTATAAGTACTTAGTACAACTTATTACTACTAATATTTCCTACTCTACTAACACCACTACTACTTCTTAATACTACTACATCTACTTATTATTACTACTACTACTACAAATAATTACTACTACTTACTACTAATACAAATTACTACCACTACTACTACTATTACTACTATTAATACTAATACTACTAGAACTTACTACTACTATTACTACTACTTCTACTGCCACCATTACCGCTACCACTACTACTATTTACTACTACCTTTACCACTACTATTACTACTACTACTTACTACTACTACTCCAATTACTATTACTACTACTACTACTACCACCAATACTACCACTCCTACTACTACTAGTCTACTAATAATACCACTACCACCACCACCACTACTACTACTGCTAGTAAAAAGTCTGTCACC
>Ga0131853_10021366_pt1 | contig 11747 bp, 9 predicted proteins | sample TergutLab28metaG_FD_92764 | JGI IMG/M metagenome (GOLD analysis project Ga0131853, IMG submission 92764) | Labiotermes labralis P1 segment gut microbial communities from Petit-Saut dam, French Guiana - Lab288 P1 (version 2) (version 2) | ecosystem: Host-associated > Arthropoda: Insects >...
TACACTAATTTACGCTCCCTGAGGATGATCCCATAGAGGGATTGAAACATGTAGGAGATATTTTAAATCCATTTTAATCAGATAATGTGATTTTAATGGTTTGACAAGTATGTGCAATTAGTTTGTCTTAATAAATATTGTTACTGTGGTCATTCACACTGGTAATGAACCACTAATGAAGGCAAATACAACATATAAACATACAAACATATGTGACACAAGATGTTCTTAAAAATTAGCATTTGTTTGTTTGTCATCCTTCATACAAGGATATGCTGTAGTAACAACTGACCTGAGAATGTCATACAGACTTGGCTGCTGGTGATGCTGTATGCTTCCACCATCTCCTGTACAAATCTTCACAGTTGTGTTTTCCACTTTACCACATATGTTATCAGGTGATGGTGCAAGTGTGGGGAACAGAGGACTATTCTCATCAAGAAGGGTAACATGGTTATCTGTAACAATCACAAAACACTTACTTCAAAAACACAGCATACTTCCAGCAAGATAAGCATAGAGAAGAAAACAAACTAGATGCTACTGAATGGTTTATTGCACTTCTAATCTGCTCAACATGTTTCGGGCACTTGTATGCCCAACATCAGGAGCTCGAGACCATATTTGTGTTACTACCACATATGGTGTAATGCTTTAAGGGTGAAAAGATATAATTAGTGTTAGGTAGCGTTATGTATGTTCCGTGTTTTGTGGGGGTTATGCTATTGTGTGCCTCAGGGTTATGAGGCGGGTAAAGCATGTCAAATGTGTTGAGGCTGTGTGATGTTCATGTCAGTGGATTGCCCATGGTTATGTAGGTGGTAGGTGTATTAGAATTAAAAGCTTCACTGTACATACACCTACCACCCACATAACCACAGGCAATCCACTAACACGAACATCACGCACCCTCAACACGTTTGACATGCTTTACCCGCCTCATAACCCTGAGACACACAATAGCATAACCCCCACAAAACACAGAACGTACATAACGCTACCTAACACTAATTACATCTTTTCATCCTTGCAGCATTACACGCCATATGCGGTAATAACACAAGTATAGTCTCGAGCTCATGATTACGGGCATATAAGTGCCCGAAACATGTTGAGCAGATTATAAGTGCAAAAAACCATTCAGTAGCATCTAGGTGATTTTATTCTCTACGCTTATACAACAATGCACAGACAAATATACATCAAATTCCAGCAAGATGGAATACGCAGATCCACAGTCTACAGTGAAAAGACCTAAAATACAGCAAGCCTTGTGAACTGCATAACGTCTGTTCCTAGAAGGGCACAACGGCTGTAACAAACAAAATTTTAAGAAAACTGTGGGGTTCAGAACCTCTGGGAACACCCACACAGTGTGGATCATATGGTACATAATCCACATGCAGACAAGTTAAAAGCCACAGGCAAAAGAGTATAACATCAAACAATACAGTTGGCAGCACTGATTATATTAAAAAACTACAGATACTTGAAAGCTGTGCTTGTAAGGTACCCCTACATAAAGAGGTCTGGGGACATTTACTAGCAACATTACACTAACACTGGCTAGCAACTTGTGGAGTGAAGGAAATGCTACTGCCAAGAGGTATGTTATTTAATTATAAAGATTAGCTCAGTTTTGACAAAGAATTCTGATTTTTTACATCACGTCATGCTATGTCAGGACAAGCAAGCCAAACATAAGATGCAGCAATGATCATCAGCCAATAGAATGTTAGCATACAAAGGCACTGTTAAACAAACAAACAAACAAAATATGTTTGGACCACAGAAAATATATTCTCTAACCCTGATGTGACCAATGATCTGTCACATCATATTCCTTGTCTGCTGGTGAGCCTTTGAAAGTGACATATTACATTAGCATCCAGTATGAAGAGTTCCATCAGAACATGAGAAGGCATTAATTTCCAGAAATGTGATGCACATTTGAATTTGTATATACAGTTGAAATCAGTGATAACACTATGACAGGGGCTGAATATTCTGTGTTGTTATAAATGAGCACTGTTATTACCAAGGAGGATAATGTTATGGTTCACAGTGAGAAATTAATCAGTAACACAGAATATATGACGCTATAGTTGAGGTGTCACATAATTATAACCAGGTTTCACTATGTATTAATCTGTTCTGTTTCAGATATTCATAAGAGTTACTGGAAGCAATCATTTTTATACTGCAAAATAAACAGTAAACGTTTATACTAAAATCTTGTATCAGGAACAGTCCCAAAAAAGGAATATACATCATTTGCACACTTGAACATATTACTTCTTAAAACAATGCGTTAAAAATCTTGCCATCAGACCTGGGATTTAAATCCCCTAAACCCACCTGATAAAGGTCTATGGTAAGTACACAGTTTCCCTTCTGCCTTTAAATATTTCACCATGAGGGCATATAAAGGCAGAGAAAGAGTGACCCAAAATTCTTAGCCTTGACACCAGACAGCAGTGGTCATCTTCATACTCCAGTACTGTACCCCAGAAACCCCCATCTAAATGGGCCTGAAAGTCTAGAAAACACGGTGAAGAGAAAACTTCCCTGCAGCACTTGACTCCATTATGTCCAGTCACTGCTGAGCAATCCTACTGAGTTAACAGGAACATAATGCCACTCACTTTTCAGAATCTCAATCATCTCATCTGGACGATCCAGTAGTAACTGTGCTATAGAATATACTGCTGGAGCCTCATCTCTAGCACAGATCTGTGCTTCCTGCAGCAATCTGCTTGTCAATTGTAGGCAAGCTTCAGGAGGAATGTTGCTTGCCGTAGAAGTCAGGTACACTAGAGCCGGCTCCAAAGGGTAAGAAGATCCTGGTGAGTGAATCAAGGCAATGAAAGGGAGTGACAATGGACACATCAACTCACTATACACAAAGTTCCACCATGTTTAAATTTTTCAGGACATCAGTACTCTACCCTTCTTGAGACCAGCCAGCATCGATGGGGACTTTCAGAAATGGTAAATTCAGCAACTGATGTGGGTGCTGAATTTACATAGTGGGGGTCACAACCTACTTAGCAACTCTAACGAATTACAGACACTCCCCAGCTTACGCAATTTGAGCTATGCATTTTCAGACTTACGAAACTTAAAACAAGTAAACAAAACTGAAGCATTAACAATTTTTTAAATGCATGTCAAATCTCTCCTTGCTGCAATGAAAGCACAATGAGCTGAAGGTGGAAGCAGAATACTGCTGGGTAGGTGATAACAAAGGTGGTGGAGTGGCTGCGCTGCATCCGACCAGGTCCCAATGCACTGGAATTCAGATTCAAATGGGCTCAATTGCATTTACATATACAGTTGGCAACATGTACAATCAGTCCTGACTTGTGCAAAATTTAACTTGCCTCAATCTTCTGGAACATAACTACTGTGTAAATCGGGGAATGTCTTGTGCTGTGAAAATACAAATAGCTGTAACAGCTGTAAACCATCTACACGACTAGACAAAACACTTGAAACTTCTCTGCCAGCAATGAGTATGAGCTCCATTGGTTACCCTGCAGATGTCCCAACTATAGTTTAATTCTTCCCACATTCATTCCTTCATTAGTATTCAGCCCTAGAGGCCAGTCCGGCAGGAGCCAGAGCCCGGTTATGGAACCGATATGGCTCTTAGCACACTGCATCCTAGGCAAGTTCTTGGGGGTAGTTTGCCATTGCTTTCCCCCCGCCTTTAGACGTTCCCACTTTCGCCGCCACGTGCCTCTGCATCCGCAGCGACGTGAGAGATCCTAGCAGTGAAAGGTGGAACTGTGAGCAAGAAAGATGTCTGGTAGTAATTTTGCTTAAATTCCGACTTCCACGTAAATTTAGGGATGGGATCAACGGATTTACTTCCCCTCCAAAGGAAGGTGTGCTGAGGATTTTTTCGCCCTAAAAATCCGACGGCTTCGGCCGGGTGTGAACCCTCGAACTTGGGTACCAAAAGCCAGCACGCTACCTCTAGACCACCAAAGCCACTTCTTCCCACATACACTGCAATTTATATTGGTCCACCTCATATACCACACATGTGATGCACTGCAGCAATTCAAGGCAGTGAGCAGTACAGGGGAAACATACATGACATCCATCATGAAATTCCTGAGCATAACATCTACAGGAGCCCAAAATGCAGAACACAGAAGCCTTGGAGTAGTTCTCACATGTGCTATCCACTTGCCAGGACACAATGTTTTGAGATAAGCACAGACCTCCTTACAGAAATGCTGAAAAATCATGATACCATCTCTGTGATGCCGACATCAGAGTGGCAGTAAACTAGGCCAATCAATATGTGCTGCAGAGAATGTGGAAAGAAAGGACTATAATTGAGACATCTGCAAGGTCACCAGAGGAGATCATACTGAACACCCATGCATAACCTTGAAATACAATGTAACTGGTTTTGTGTCACTGCTGCTTCCTGTATTTTCACATTACTGTCAGTTGTGGACTACTCTATACTCTATCAGAAGCAATATTATGGAATGATTGCAAATAATGAAGGGCCAATGGAAGAAATGGTACTGACCTAGCTTCACCTTTGGAATAAGTGAAAACCTTATTAACACATTGCCGTCGGCTCACGCAGAAATGCGTGATTGCTCACCCATGCGTTGTTGACGGGCCCCGCATTTCTGCGTTTTCTTACACTATGTCCAACACACGCGTTTTCGAGCTGGTCTGACACGCTGATCGCTTCAAGGTCATCGTCAGCTCCGTGGCCTTAGTCCGCACGCGAACTATACCGACAGAGCGGCCGCCGCTGGTCGGCGAAGTTAGTGCCAACTTTTGCGGATAGAAGGGTGGCATGTGGTCAGCGCAACGGGTCCCCACAGCCGTTAATCTCTGTTTTCTAGACCTGGAGCCGCTACATTTTCATTCAAGTAGCTCCTCAATTGACCTCATGAGGCTGAGTGGACCCCGTTCCAGACCCACTACTATTCAGAAAATCTGGTAGCGCCGGGGATCGAACCCGGGACCTCTATATCTGTAGCCAGAAACTCTGACCACTAGACCACAGAGGCGGTCAGGTCATCGTCAGCTACATGCAGGATGTTTGCATCTCAAGTTACAAGCAGACAGACCGCTCTTGAACCTTACTTTAGAATGATAAGCCTGCAAAATATTATGGGAATGAACATTAAAAGTGTTTAAAAAGTCTGGTCACCAGGGGGTATTTAATTGAAAGACCAGCTCGACGGCAATGTGTTAAGAATTTACAATACACAGTCATGACTCAAACTGGTTACCTAGCAAATACCAGTCAAAAAGCTGCTTAGAATATATAATGTGGATTGCTCTTCTCTTTCATACTGGCAATACAATCTGACAAAAAATCCTGTTACTGATATTTCAGTACTCACCACACATACCAAACTACAAGAACATGACAACTAGGCACCACTATTAACAAACCTTCAGGAAATCGAATTTCAAGTTGGAAAAGAGGTTTCTCAGTCTTTTTCTCATCCTTTGGGACCACATGTTGCTTCACTATTGGTTGATGGGAAAACCGACATGTCTGGGCAAATCTACACATTCCTTTGGCAAAAAATCTGGAACATATGTGTGCAACTGTGATTATATGTTACAGTAAGAATGCTCCAAACAAAAAATATTGCATAATACTTATACAAGTGCCTCACTACAGGCTTATTTGTGTGCCCCAGTAACAACTACAAATCACCAAAAGTGGTCTGCTGTGATTTTTTTATGGACACCATCCTTTTGTGCTTTTTACTAAATAAACTACACTTATTCAACCTCACACAACACAGGTTTATTTTAATTCAAACTCTTACCTTTACATATGTGCTACATGTTTCAGCTTGTATTTAGGCCAACCTCAGGCATGTCTTACACAAAAACCTTACAGAGATATAATAAGAATCTAAGGGGACCCTTGTTTACAGTCACTAATTTTTATAATGTTAAAACATAAAACATAAAAGTATAAGACCTAATTAATTTTAAAAATATATATATAAAGACTTTTATTAGATTTAGTTCATTGCGTATTGTAGCAAGAGTTCATACTGGCTCTTTAACACCAGAATTAAATCCCTCCGCACAACGCAGCCTGCTGAGATTTTTTACTGATGATTTTAAATTTTAATGTTTACTTTAAAAAAAAAAGCATACCTCATACACTTTTTCTTCAATTTAATGAATAAAACTGTGTACTCTGCTTACGAATTGGTTAATCCGGGAAAAAATGTTCACCTATTTTTATAATAAATTTAGGCCTGTGAATCGCATGCATTATATAAATTGTGATGTAAATAGTTCATTACTCACATAATTCTGGCTGCCACATAAAGTCTGTGGCACCTTGGATCACTGTTTTATCACAACACACAGTATTCATAAAGGGTGATATATTACAAATTTACTTTTGTGTTATATTCCACAAAACAAGGCACCATGCACAGGCCTACATCATATCTGGCGCACTTATACACTGTGCCCTTTCTTTGGCCGCAAGAAGAACACAGACGGTATGGGTTGATGATTTTGCTGGCCATTGCTTGTTATGGCAACTCTGGAGTTGCAAAACATTTTCTGAGCCTGCACTTGGTCTTCCAACCAATCTTGGGGTGGGGCGATCTTTGTTCTTTCCAGCTTCCTCAATCAAATTCCTCACCAGAAGTAGCCTGAAATCTCAGTGGGTGTATTTAGCCCCACATGAAGATAACAGTATACAACTGTTGAGTATTGCTTGAGTATTGCTAACAACTACAATGGTCTGCCTTTTTCATTTTCCCCTGCATGACTGGCACAGTTTTAGAAACCTGATGCTACAGATATGAACATCTTCTACAGTGACAGCAAAACAGATCTAAAGCTACGATGTGACTACTGTATACAATTCCAGCTATTCAAGGGTGCCCAAGACATTTTTAGCAGATTGACGGATGTGTGTTGCATGTTACTACCCCACAACCCCTACAGATTACCCCAGCACTACAACAGAAACGTATGTGGGGCCCTCCTGTAGCTGTAAACATAAATTTTTGTGGAGATCTCCAATTTTTGAGCATTAACCCTTGAAATGCCAAGTTAAATCCCATCTGCCATCTGCTGGCATTACTAGGAGCTCACCATATTCTCCACATTAGCAGAGTAAGGGTTAGTTTTGTCTGAATTATATGGGTACAGAAGGCCACTGACAACCTCTCTGGTCAACAAACAGTGTTTGCTTCATAAGCCAGTGTTGATATTTCAACCCACAGTGAACTCCAGTGTAAGCTATAAACAAAGCTAGCAGTGTCAATAAACTTATTAGTCAGCTAGCACAAAATGCACAGTTACTATGTGTCAATTTATAAATCAAGGTTTGTGGAGGGGTTTAGGAGGTGAAGGGGGTACATTTTGGCTCCACAAAGGTAGCCTGACCTTCAAGGGTCCTGCAGCATAGCAAGCCACTGCATTTTACCAAATAGGAGTGAACAGAATTTCTCCAAACTTCGACACACTGTTTGCAACGTCTTTATGAGTTGTTCAGCAATTGAAAGGGCTAACTGCATGACGTATTTAGAAACTGTTTGGCTTCAAAGGGTTAAACTTAGAATTTGGAACAACGGATACGCTACAAGTAACTATGCCGCACCAATAAAAATACATGAAATCATAGAAGAATTTTGAAATGAACTCTTACTACAATACGCAAGAACCTAAATCTAATAAAAGTCTTTATACATACATTTTTAAAGTTAATTAGTTCTTATACTTCAATATTTTATATTTTAACATTATAAAAAATAGTGACTCTAAACAAGGGGCCCCTTAGATTCTTATTATATCTGCCATTTTATGGTTTTTGAGTTGACATGCCTGAGGATGGCCTACGGACAGGCTGAACTTGTAGTGCACATGTGACAGTAACAATCTGAATTAAAATGTACTTGTGTTGTGTTAGACTGAATAAGTGTAGTTTATTTAGTAGTTTGTTGTGGTTTACACTTGTCTGTCATTATTCTATGCAGCCATCACAATATAAATTCTGAAAGAATGAATTACATGGCATGCCATAAGCCTGCAAACATGCATACAAAACTGGTATGAGACATATCCCTATGCTCTGAAAAGCACCTAGTGCCTAAAAAATTTATCTGTCACTGACATTAGCGATTTTATAGGTCTCTGAGAACTAGGAACATCACAATACAATCTTCAATGTTCTTATGATGATCTACATGCAATGTAGTTCTGTGGGTTCCATTACCTGCCAGAAAAAGCTTCCAAAATTTAGGGAAACCAACTGCTGCCCTCAGATACTATGCTTTATAATATTGGTATACTGCAATACCCTACATGCAGGTGGTGGCGCAGTTGGTTGAGGCACTGCGCTACAAGCTGGAGGGTCGCGGGTTCGATTCCCGATGGTGTCATTGAAATTTTTCATTGACATAATCCTTCCGGCCGCACTATGGCCCTGGGGTTGACTTAGCCTCTAATAGAAATGAGTACCAGGAATATTTCCTGGGGGTAAAGACAGCCGGTGCATAGGGCTGACAACTTTACCACCTTCATGTGCCAACTGTCTTGAAATCTGGGAGCCTCAACCTCCTGGAACCCTCAGGGCCTCTTGAGGCCTGTAATGGGATTGCTTTCCCTTTACCAATACCCTACATAGTTTTAGAATCACAAATTAATTAACAATATAATTCCACATTATAAACTGCTAACATACTAAAGTTTTGTCTTACCTACAAAACTGTGGCTCAGACTTGGCAGTCCTATGCAAATCACTGTCACAGTTACTGTCTCTGTCCTCCTCCAGATCTCTTTTATTGTTCCAATCATTCTCCCTGCCATTACTATTTGAGTAGAAGTCAAGTAAGTATTCTAACTGCAAGTTCAGTACCCACAAACGATTTGCTATACGTTCCTCAAAGGCCGAGTCATAAATAGACTCCAGAACACATTTTTCTTCTTCTCGGTGTTGCAGAATTTCAGAAGACCGATGATTTTTTGCACTCTCACCATTATTACCAATGGTAATGGAATTATTATTCATAATAAATGGAAATTTGAGCCCAAGTTTAAAGTACTGGGACAGCAAAACCTCCAAGGCCACACCAACATCTCCATGTGTCAGTTCTAGTGCTTCTAGGCAATGTGATCTATAGAAACCATAACTGTAAAGAAAACAGACACATTCTGTAGAATGTTCAGATAAATTCAACATTTCATTTATTGCAGTGGGCAATTTAATAAGTTTATGAGCAAAGAGAACCCATAAAGATGAAGTGACAAAATGACAATCTCTTACACTATTATCTGTCAACTGTCACTATTACGCATTCAATTCTTATTATTCATTACATGTTTCAGCTTCAACATTAGCCCTTCCTAGGTGGGTCCCTCAGTGGCACTACTTACAGAATGGGGCCCACATTATCACATTAACATCTGGATCATAATCTGTTAAGAGCTGCTTTAACACTGAAATTAGGATGCTGTTCTTCTGGGATACAATGCTGTGTCACAAAGTAGCCGAATGCTGATGTGTCAAGGCAACACAGTATTGTCATCTTGAATGGTCAAAATGTCTAAGACATTAAAATTAGTTCATCATACAAATCACACTACAGTTTGATACTCTGAAAAGCAGTGTTTATACTGGACTATTATGCACTAAAATCATATTGCATAAACAACATTTGGTACAAGCATAGTTGCAGAACAGTTCCAGAGAGAAAACATGCACATATTAACCTCTACAGTATGGCATTATTTAATGCGCTGCATACAAAACATGTAAAAAACTCCACATATAAAAATTTTCCATACACACTACAACAAGCATTATACACACCTCTCAAGTTTGGGTAAGGCATATATATTCTTGTGATCTTGTGTCACTGTGGTATCCACACTCTTTGCAGAGTAATCAATTCCTCCTTTAACCACCAGATGACCACGATCAACCCAGTACTGTTGGCTCAGGTTTTCCCCCTGGTCCATGTACGATGATTGGGTTTTCAGGGCGAAGTTCTAACAAGGAAAACAAGCTTCTGACATGATGACATAGTGGAAGAGATAATTAACTAACCTGCAAACCCCCTTTCTCAGAGCAGAATTCCAGAGTAAGACAGTCTTTTAAATTTGAATAAAGGTAGACCAACTTGATGACACTTGCTTTATTATGTCAATATACTGCTCAACATGTTTTGGATGCTAATACATCCATCTTCAGGAGCTTGCGACTACTTGGTACGTTATTGTGTAGGCTGTATTGTGCTGACTTGAGGCGTGTTGGTGTTATGTAGTGGGATTGGCTGTTGGTGATGTGGTATCCGGATGCAGGCTGAACCACTACCAATAGTGGATGGGGTGGGTGGGTATTCGCCTGGCCAGTGTATACTGCATGATCCAGCTACTACTACGTGTTCAAAAACCCTTATCACTTACACTACAGTGACTGTGCCGGCACCTGATGTACAGAACAGTACGGCGATAGTTTCGTAAAGGCATGGGCGGTAGAAGCGACAGTGTAGAGTGCCTGTTAGTCCCGTACGTATTCTCATCTCGGTGCGTCTATTACGTTCACGTTGCCATTTACATTTTCAGTTGCTAAATATGCAGATATGATTTATGTGTACGGTTTTTGTGACGGTAATTCACTTCAGGCCGTAGCTGAATATCAGCAACGTTTTCCGAACCGTAGAATACCAACCCAAAGAGTGTTTACTCGAGTTTACCAGACATTGCGAGATACTGGTACACTTCCCGGCCTTCGCATTGCAGCCGAGCGTGATGTTAATGAAGGCGTCAATGAAGAAGAAGGCATTGTTCAGATGGTACAGAGCAGTCCACGTGCCAGTACGCAAAGAACTGCGAGACATCTTCGTGTTCCCCACACGAACGTGTGGAGAACACTGCATGCAGAGTGCATGTATCCATACCACGTGCAGCGAGTGCAACATCTCGGACCTGGCGATTTTGCTGAGAGGCTGGAATTTTGCAAGTGGCTCAATGGCAGTCGCAAGTTGCATCGTTACAGCCTGCTTACTGATGAATCGCAATTCAATCGCGACGGTGTCAATAATACGCACAACTCTCATGTGTGGGCAGATGAGAATCCCCACACCACTGTGGAAAGCAAATTTCAACAACATTTTAGTGTCAATGAGTGGTGTGCAGTTGTGGACGATCAGCTGATTGGTCCTTTCATCTTGGAAGGTACAAGAGAGGCGTACCTCAGATTTCTGCATGAGGAACTGCCCTGACTTTTGGAGGATGTGCCTTTAAATAAAAGAGGTCGTATGTATTTCCAGCATAACGGAGCTCCTCCTCATTCTTCACATGAAGTTAGAAATTTCCTGAACTATCGTTTCCCTGGGCGATGGATCGGACGTGACAGTCCACACAATTGGCCAGCCAGGTCTCTAGACTTAAGCCCACTGGATTATTGTGTATGGGGATGGATGAAAGAACTGGTTTACAGTGTGAAGGTGGTAACGCGAGATGAATTGCTTAGTCGCATTTTGGATGCTGCAGACCGCATCAGAAACAGCCAGCAGAAACTACAACGAGCAACCCGCACAGTTCACAATCGAGTGGCAGCCTGTGTTGCGGCCGGCGGTGGCATTTTTGAAAACCAGCTTTAAGCACAGATCAGTTCAAATTAAAGGTAATTTCACGAAGTTAACTTTACATTTATACTTTAAATGTATCATGTATTATGTTGGTTTATTATTTTGTTCCGTTTATTGTCA
>Ga0131853_10021372_pt1 | contig 11746 bp, 7 predicted proteins | sample TergutLab28metaG_FD_92764 | JGI IMG/M metagenome (GOLD analysis project Ga0131853, IMG submission 92764) | Labiotermes labralis P1 segment gut microbial communities from Petit-Saut dam, French Guiana - Lab288 P1 (version 2) (version 2) | ecosystem: Host-associated > Arthropoda: Insects >...
GAATGTAGAAGTGCTATTGTAATTCCAGTATTTACAAAAGGTGTCGGAAGAGACCCTAAAACTTAGAGAGGAATTAGTATTTTTCACACCTACTGTAAGATATACTCTAAAATCCGTAATATGAAATTGCAGAGTTACTAAAAACAGTTAGTGACAGAAACACAAAACACATTCTGAGAGGGATGTTCATGCACAGATCCAAAATATTGCCTTAAATTATTAATTTAAAAGTGAAGGGAATATAATTTGGAAACATACATGTTGTTGATAGATTATGAAAAAGCATTCTATAGCAATCAAAGACAGATTTTATTTGATATTTCAAAGTCCAGAATATTCCAGGTGCTTTATTAACAGGAAATAGTGGACATATAAACACAAATTAAAATATTAATGAAATTTAACTCCAAACTATTGAAACTGACTGAAATTTATACAGGAATGCACCAAGGTTGCCCTCTCTCACCCACGCTGTTTAATATATAAAAGGTGAAAAGGTAAAGTGACCCCGTTACAGGCCCAGTGTGGCCCAGAGGGTGGGTAGAGTTGTAGCTCTACTCTTCCATGATCGCGGCATTAGAAGGGGGTGAGTGGTCAGCAGCATTCCCCGGCTATACTTTACCCCTAGGAAAGACCCGGTACCCATTTTACAGGAGGCTGGGTGGGCCTCAGGGCTGGTCTGGACAGGCAGAAAATCTCGTCCACACTGGGATTCGATCCCAGACCATCCAGGCCATTGTCAGTTGCTATACTGACTGAGCTACCCGGCCCACCACTGTTTAATATATACTTTGATAAAATAATAACTGAATGGCAGAAAGAAGACATAACAGGAATTCCATTTTCAAAAAATCAGCAACAAGTAAATTCCTTAAACTAGCTAAGAAATTTGATATCGTATGAAAAAGAAGTGGACATTGATAACAAATTCAGTAATTATTTGAAACTAACAAATATTACCAACAATGTGTTTACACCACAGAAAACTTTAAAGAAAACCAGAATAAAATTATGCTTAAAGAAAACAAGAATAATATTATACATTACACCAGCCCTTCCACCTTTGTTATATGGTAGTGAAAACTGGACCATTAAAGCAAGAGACAGAAGAATAACAGCAGCAGAGGTAAAAGGTATGTGAAAAACAGCAGTATACACTTGGATAGCTTATAAAACAAATACAGAGATTGTGAAGGGATTAAATATTACCCCAGTTTTGGACAAAATACAGAAATACAGGAGAAATTGGTTGCGACATTTAAACAGAATGCCTCATGATAGTTTATCGAGGACAGTTAAAAAACTACAGACCAAAAGGCAGAAGGAACCAGGAGAGACCATTACAGAGACCTCTGGATGTCTGAGACTGGAACGGTTCAACAAGTGCCCAACTCCATGATAGATACATGATGATTATGACATACAGAATTTGAATGTCACAAAGTCTGATTTTATTCTGCTAACTGCCATATGCATGCAGGGTGAAATCAAAACTGCACATGCACAGAGCAGTACTGCGAATCGTCATGCCTCCAGAAATATGGTGAGTCTTGGTGTAAAGTGATCATTAAAATTGTTTGGTCTTAATGCACATCGAAATGTCTTGACACTTTTTTACATACATACAATTTTCCAATATTAAATTTCATTAAAATCCATTACGCAGTGCTTGGACTGCTTAGACACTGAAGGTGGAGGCATTCATCACCTCCAAAACACTGCTGTCATTTGACCTTAGTTCTTACACTGTTCTATAGTTACATGTACACTGACAGGTAAAAATAGGCACTCTGCAGGGGAAACATGGTAAAATGCCCTTTCAACATTGGTTTAAGTGTGAAAGTTTAAGGAGACATGGCAGTCTGAATTTGAAAAATCGTACCAAAAAATGGGTTTTTAGTTAAAGAATTTACAATAACTTTAATATAATAGGACATTACAAAAAATCAGAGTGTTTGCCTGCAACTTGAATGCACAGTTGAAGATGGTTGCACATTTATGTAATAGAAGCCAACAAGATGCACTATTTCTGAACTTTATTTTGATATACAACTCCAGTTGTATATCAAAATAAAGTTGAGAACTGGTGCATCTTGTTGGTTTCTGTTATACGAATGTATCACGATGCATGGTCCCCAGAATGTCAGAAATTGTTGCACATATTACTGCTGCCCTGTGCATTAATACACTAGAAACATATAGAATTGTGTTTAAAATAAATATGTATAATGTGAACACAATATTTGCTGCAGAGTGTCAACAGCAGTGGGACAAACACTCCTCGGCGTTCTGTTCCACGTAAAGTATCATCACCTAGCAGAACGACACACCACGTGCTTTTCACTGGAATTTCGGATACCAAACAAGAATCTATCGTCAGACAGTTAGGTATGAATAAATCCTGCTCCTGTTTTCATTGGCAGAAAACGTAAGTAACCAGAAGTGTGCAAAGTAGACATCAGATTCTAGGTCATTTCAGCTTTATATCTGCACCAGCCTGAAAAATCCTCACATAAAATATCTTGCCATGGTATAAGGTCATAATGATGAATCAGTTCAATGGCAGATCCTGGTCCAGTGTCGCATCTTGCATAAATTCAACCACACAATCTGGTAGTGTTAACACCATCATATTCCACATATTTTTAGCTATGTTTTGTCACAGAAACAAAGTATTATAACATGTAATTGAGCATTGAGTTTTCCCTCTTCCTTTGCTAGCCTGATACTATACCAAGAAGTGCCATGGCATGTAAGCTGCTGAGTGCATTATGGCTAATTCCAAGCAGAAGATCGGAACTTTCAGTGTTTTAATGGTCTGACTGCACACTGTTAGTTATACTGGAGTATTTTACACTGCTGTTCAAGTGATGTCTCTTCATTGTTGGCAGTATATAAATTCTGCCATTCACTATTAGCTTTAAGTTAGTGACATCCAATATTAAGAGGTTCTTTTGGCAGTAGTGATGAAGATTCAAGTCTTCTGTGATGCTGCACTATGTTGACTGGTGCAGAGGAGTCTATTGCTTCCATCTGTGGGGTTGAGTAGTCAAAGAAGCATGCTGTATGGCTAGACCCTGAAGATAGAGGCACTGGTCTTCTCCAAAATGTCAGCAAGTATTTTCCAGTCAATACATTGTAACATCCCAGAAAACTTGAAAGTTCAATCCAAAGTACAAGCCTTGAAGATGCTTCAGTGAAGTCACTCTTCTTATGTTGTGTCATCTGCTATTTCTGTCCACATGTCTGTTTCTGAGATGGATTTAAACATCAGAATGTTTATGTCCTTTTGTTTTGTGAAGATTGTTGTTATCTTGAAAGTGTCATTATGTAGTCTAGTACATCTGTACTGATATTTCAGATGAACTTGGCGTCTCCATCTTTGGCCATTTTCATGGAGACGTTAAGTTCTTCTGAAATGTTAGTATTTGACCTAGGTTACATGGTCTCACATCTTTGTAGTTGGTACCTTGAGAACCTCATATATTGTTGTTTTATGTTTGCATGCTACATGTCTATTTGACATGAGCTTCCTTGTCCAATTTTCTTGCTCCTTGCTGCATCACTTTCCCTCTTTCACGTAACTCACACATCTCTGCATGTCATTTTTTTATTATTTTTTATCTCTGTTCTCATGTCAGTTGTATATACTATATAGGCTTTGCACATGTGTATGAAAGCCGTGTGGTGCTGAGTAGTCTGCAATCAGTTGATAGTAGATGAAATTTGCATTATTCTGTTATTTTGTATAGCATAGAATGGTAGTTTGTTCTGACATTGTGGGACAACTTATTGATCCAATTTGCATGTGTCAAGGAGTCCAAGAAGTCCTGCAACATCAGTAACAGGCTACCATTCTGTGGTGTGTACATTCCCAGATGAGTGTAGTTGTCATTTAAACCACAGCAGAAGCCTCAAGTCACACAGTTGATAGTGATTTATTTGGATGTGAGAATACCTGCTTTGGTAATACAGAAGATTTGTCTCTTTTTTCACAGAAGTCCACCATGTGACCTGTGCTGAGCTTCTTCAGTACATTTCACTTCATAACACACTAATTCTCAAGATCGGTGTAACTCTTTCACATCCTTTTTATATCCAGTCTCATTTCTGCCAGTTACGAATTAATTTGCACAAAAACTAAAGAAGGAGAGAAGATAATTTGTACAAGTAGAAATGTACAACTCCTGCCCTCTGTTGTTCCAATATGAGACCACTAGAAGAGATGGTCAGAAAATGTGAAGAGCAAAGATGGAGGGTGGAAAAGAGTGAATATTACTTTCATCTGTGGTTGGATCTCCAGAATGTTCTCATTCCTGAAGTATCCCATTTAAATTCCTATATTTGTGTCTTGTGTTCCCCATTGCATTAACTGATTAACTCCAATGTATCAATAAATTCACAGAAGGAACATGCCCCAGATTTATTAATTTTTACGTAAATGCTGCAAGCAAAGCATAGCTGATCACTGAATGTGTAATCTGTAACGGGATTTAAATATGACCGGGTTATTACATGTTCTCAACCCCCACCACTCCACCCACCGTCCAAAAATTACAGTGTTGAAATATTTTGAGATATAATCTTGGGGCATGATGTGAAATGTTCAACATCTTCCACAGTTTTCATTCCTTGCATGCTGTGCATGCACACTTTTGCTGTCTCAGTGGCAGTAAGTCTATGTGGATTTTATCATCAGCGTGGGGGGAAAATTAAGCATGCTATATGGTTGACTAGGTTTAGATCCATTGTAACCTTTCTGCACAGTTTTTATGTGCACATACATAAGAGAATATCTGTGGACAAAATTGGTTTGTTGTTTGATTTCTGAATATAAGAAACAAGAAGTTGGTGACAGAGTAAATTGTGGGCCAGTTGACAGATGCCAGAAGAGGCTATTGAACACACACATTTTTAATGTGTGTGGTGGCTGTTGCAGTTCATAACATTTTATATACAAAGGACATGATCCAAAATTGGATGCATCAGCAGCTGAGATTATATACTTTACAGAATTCAACTGAGACATGAAGTCGAATACGTTGATCTTCCAGAAGCAGTCAGATGTGCAGATTTTATGTTATTTTATTTTATGCCATCTTAATAACTGCATCAGGTACACAATAACTGCTACTGGGACAGTTATATGTTCATGTGTGTGCATTTATGTCAGATAGGGAATGAAAACTTTTGAAGCTGCTGAAAATTTAGAGCAAACCCCATGATTATATGTCACAAAATAAATCAGATTTTCAGCTTTGAAACTAGAGCGTTATCTCTCAGTGATGCTGTATTGTATTTTTGCTTTCCTTTAGTGATCTATTGTGCAAAAGTTTTGTTGTTCTGCAGGTGGCAGTGTAGTGGATTTGCCTGAATCTTGCTCAGTTCTCGTTACGGACAAGGTGCGGCGGACGTATAAATTCCTTTGCATCATGGGCCAGGGGAAACCCATTGTTTCACGTCAGTGGCTAGTACAGAGTCACCGTTCTGGCCGCTTCCTAGGTATGTCATATGTCCTGGATTTGTCTCAACCCTGAACACATATTTCCTTGAAACTTGTCATTTTCTTTGTGCATGAACATACACACACTTTTTTTTTTGTGTGTGCATCTTTCGTAATCTGCATTGTCATGAATGTTTTGGACCAAATAAGGGAACAGTTTCATAATTATTCAAGTATACTAAGAAGCAAAAAAAATAAAAAATAGTCTGAAGCTGAGGGCAGCAAGTTACTATGCAACACTGGTAGTGTGGAACTCCCACCACACATTCCTTGACTGAGGTTTTTTATCTTTTATTTTTCCATATTACTGAAATTAAGGTAGAAATTTTAATGTTATTTTTAATACATCTGTGATTTTTCTCTGTTTAATGTTCACATCCTCAGTTTCCCAGCTAACACCTTAGGGCTGAGTTCCTTATCTGCTCAAGAATTGACCCATGTTTCATGGAAACCAAACTTTTATTCCTGTGTAACCACTAGTCTCTATTCATAGCTAGATGATTCCAGTTGACATCTTTCCATTATATTTTTTTAACATTAGTTACAATATTGCCGTTCATCTACAGCATGGTCTGTTATATGGTATGTTAGGTTTCCCTGTCAAAACCCTATATGTTATACTGCTCGGCAAAGAAACGTGAAAAGGATGTTTCGCTGTGATTATATGAGTGCCTCCTACTAAACACATTTATACCACTGTAGTTTAGGCATCCATTGAGCATCCTTCTGCTTCATATACACATTCGTTATCTGTTTGGTATAGACTGAGGTTCCATTATTTCCATGTGACATGTTCAGGTACTTGTATTTTTCATAATTTTATAATTTAAAGTTTGCATGTTTAATTCTTTTGTAACTCTGTATTCTAAATATAGTCTATGATAAAATAATTAACCACCTGGCTTCATGCTGCACATGTCATGTTGCACAGTGAGATGTTTAACCTGCCTTGTGACGCATGAATCAGCCAATCAGCCTTTCTTTTGCAGCCCTTTCGGAGTACTTTCCTGCCCTGACTGACTTCAGTTATTGTGATTCTGTCGAGCAGAGCGAGAAGAAATGTTGTTTATTCAGTGTGTCATCACCCTCCTCTTCCCCTGTTCTACCCAGAATAAGATTTAGCAACACTTCTGTGATGTAGTTTGTTAGCTTGCCTGTCTAGATATTTGCGACATGCTTGCTGTCGCTTTCATTGTGGATCCAGTATGAACATAATATAAAAGCATGCTTATAGAATTCTAAACAACGTCTTTGTCTCCATAACAAATGTTCAGTGTCATACCAAAATATTTATTGATCCGAACCAACACCTAAAGGAAAAGACATCAGGGAAAGTGAAAGTTAAGATTTAAAGGGTAGTTTGTGGTAGTCATGGGACACTCTGGAAGGAATCCTGGGGAAGTCAAGTACAACTTGTAGCCCTCAATCCCACTAAAGTGTCTGGTTCCGGCACTGGATACACGATAAAAGCTTATACATTCATTTTGTGTTCTCTAGACCAGTAGATGATATCTTCATGGGGTCATGTTGTATACATTGCACATAAGAAAGCAAAATATAAATAAACAGTTCCAGCCGTTACATATATATCTCAGCATTAGTGCTTTTCTAAAGATGCACATACAGGATCAAGCAATTTGCGCAACAGAGGGTGACTTCACACGCCCGGTTAGCTCTAAGCACCATCTAATAAAATGTGCGTGGGGTAGCACACTACCATGGGCAGCTTTTAATTTTAGCCTCTGTTCCCATCGTCCTCACTCCAAAAAAAATCCACCAACAGTCTTTTATTGCACAAACTACAAATTTTCTACACCTCATTTCTCTAAATTTAGAGCTGTCCAAAAAAAAAGTGATGCAAAATTCATTGGAGGGGCAGCAGCCAAAAATTTATTTTAGTCTGGGGCAGCAGGAAACGTACGTCCAGAAGTGTACACACATTTACACAACAGAATTGTGCAAAAATCAGTTACAGCTAGCTCATGGTCATGAAAGTATGTTTGAAACAACATGTTTACCAATCATCATTGCTGAGATTGGAGGGTTAATACTAGAAAATGGAAAAGAAAGCCAAGAATGTGGATAAAAAAAGTTGGATTTCAGCCACAGCAACCTCCTAAGAGAACTGGAAATGTCTTTGCCACTCTGCTTCTGCTTTTGGTGAATTATTGGAAATGATTGTGCTTCTTGGTCACAATTAAAACACAATTACAATACACTGTTTTGCAACACATGAAATGAGACCCACATTACCAACATGTTTGTACAACATGTAATGTGCAGATTGTTTGATTATGTATGGGCTGCTTCAAGAAAAATTTGCTATAATTTTGTCACTTAGAGATATGTATTTATGTCTGACATGATGTCTCACCATTTTATAGTGTTGACTGTAGTCCTTTCTTGAAGTTTTGATTTGCCTCATGTAGAGACTGAAGTATGCTGCATGTCATGTGCTTCGAATCGATCCACATTGAAGAGTAAGTGAGGAAAATAAACACATTGATTTCTGTGAGCTTTGTGTACACCATCTGTTTTGTTTTCAAGAGCAGTGCAGTCTGATTACATTTGCTTCACATGTGTTTGAGAGAGGGAAGCGCCAGTTTGAGTGTGCAGAATGGGCTCAGAACTCTGCTCTTCAGGAAGTCACTGTAATACAGTGTGAAAGAGACACATTTGGCATTTCAGTCTGCGAGACCAGATAATTCATAAACAGACAGCTCAGTTGTACACTGTTAAATTTGAAGGAAAACTCATAGAATTCTCTCTCTCTCTGTCTTTTTTTTTAAAGAGTATACATATGAAAATTAAATCCTGTAATTTAGATTCCAGTGGTCTGCAGATTGCACCAGGCATTTAATTCTAGCAGTAAAGGCTTAAAAGAAATTAGTATGAAGGTATATTAAAGTGGAATTTCTCTAAGACAGGTAAAGCCTGTATTGTAGGCTTAAAAACAGATTCCATGGTTTTTGGACTTTTGTTGACAGATCCATGGCAGTTCCTAATTAAAGATCACGAGTCGGAGTCAAAGTTCCAGTTCCAATTAAAAGAGTCATTGGAAGCAGCAGCTCAGACTGATCTACTGGCAGGTTACAGTATCTACGTTACACCAAGTGTCCAACCTCCGCCATCAGAAATGAGAGGTAAGAGTAAATTCCTGGTGCGGGTGATACTTGGTTGAGAGAATATGTAGGTTCTGAGTTAAGCAGCCATTTACTTTGTATGGAGTGTTTGATATTTTGTATTCACTTATGTTGAAATTGTGGAGACCTGTACCTGTATACTGCCAGATCATCTGTCATTCATTCCTAAGATTTTACCTAGCGTAGCATTTCTAAGCTTGTTATACCACCTATATGTGGGTTTGCACTAACCCATGCTTTCCTTTTCTTTCTGTCTTCTTGTATTACTGTTGTATACTTGGTCAGTGGACCAAGTGTCTTCTGTAACTTGTTTCTTCTCACAGTCTTGCCTGTTTAATTTATGCCTTGCTCTTCTCCCCTCTTCTTGATGTCCTCCAGTCACTGGCTGAAGTCTCTTTTTCTGGGTCATTTCTTAGCTCTCCTTCCTTTGATTCCATTAACTCAGTTCCTTGTATGGTTTGCTTGTTTTCCATTCTTTTACTTGGCAAAACCACTGCAATCGGAGATCCACAAGGGACTGTGTTACTTGAGAAAGGAGAAAAATTAAGAAGAAACAGCACTATCTTTTAGATGATAAGATAAATTTCACAACTGTCAGTACATCAGTGTAAAGGAAAGGTAGTAATTAAGAAACATGGGGAATGTTGGGAGAAATCAGTTCCCAGAAGATTGGTTCTTTATAAATAAAGGACTAATGCTTTCTTTTGTGTCATAGTGTGTTAGACAGTAGTTACTAATCAAACAAGAACAGTACAGCAAAATCATGCTATTCTGTTATTATGTTAATTGCAAGTTACGTACAGAAGTTGGCAAATCAGTTGCGGATGCTGATAGGAACAAGAGATACAGTATTAATCAGCACTGAAAGGAATGCATGAGTTTTCAATACTTCAGTGAGGCTAACATGTTAGTTTACGTGCAGATCAGGAACTTACTTGTGTACCATGGTATTGACTCGAGACCTGGTGTTGGCAGAATTTTACACAAAGACAATTCAACCCATTGCCTGGTGTTGGCATGTTTTTTTGCTTTGCTGCTGGGGCTTGCTCTGCTAACTCCTGAGCTGTGATGACTGGACATATTATTACAAAACTTTACTACACAATGAAGAGGGTCTAATCTTGAACGTGACACTCTTGTTTAGTCAGGCCAGGGTTGTGGGCTAATAGCATAACAAATCATATGACATGTTCTTAGTTTTATCTCTGTCAAGTGTTACATTTACTTTCAGCTGTGTTTTGAGTGCTCCAACAACACAGTGTCATAATGTATGTCTGCAAATTCTTATCTGTTCATGGATAACTTTACACCTCATATACAGGTGCCCACAGACATTATAATCATATTTTTAAAAAAATTATTACTTGGTAACTGACACACAAATATGCACTGTTTTGAAAATTGTTCCATAACTCAAAAAGTGTATGTGTGCATTAGCCCATCTCAACAACGGAAACCCTAGTGGCCCCATTCACATGAAGTTTATAGTCCAGTTCTGCCAACATACAGGTGAACATATTGGTTGCCACATTTAGGATTTATTAAATTATCCTTGTACAAAGGGTTCCATTGTCATCCATGGATGTTCTTAAAATATAACACTTCACATACTCCCACAATAAGAAAGCTAAGCTCTTGATATCAGGGGAGTGTGGGGACTAGGAGTTTTGTCCACACGTGATATTTAACTTGTCAGTAGCATGGTTTCAACGTTACTTGCAACAAGGGAAACACAACAGAATGAAATGTTTTTAAGGACAGGAATGTCCACTTACTTGTGGAAAGACCAATTATGCTACAACATGACAAGGTAAATGGGATGTAAGGAGAGAAAAGAGAAAAAGAATGAAAACTTAGAAATAATTCAAGACGAATAAATTTATGCAAAGCATGGATAGGGCAGACCAAATAGTGCGCTATTACCCTTGCTGCAGAACGACTGTGAAATGGAGCAAGTAATTTGCATTATTTTTGCTGCAGCTGGATGCCCTAAACAGTTTCATATTGAGAAATACACCAAAAATCAAAATCGAAAGGCAAGGGCTGTGCTTTCATGGATATCATACTTGACTGTGTTCAGAAAAAGACAGGTCTAGCAGAGAACGAAGATGAGAAATATAGCACACAAGATGAATCACTAGCCTTGACACCACCACCACTGATGATGGATCCAGCTGTTGGCCGAGTGGACACAACATTCATAAATGGTTCCTGTTCCATAAAATTGAAAAAGAAAGAAAGAAAGAAGGATGATGCAGCATTGAAAGAATATACAGAGTTCGTTCAACACATAAACAAAGTATAAAAACCAGTTATCTCTGTTTGACCTGCAGCGTGGCACTTTGCAGAACTTTATGTTTTGGTGAATACTACACAAATAAAAATGATTAGACAGGTATTCTACATTTAATATGATACCACATATATATATATATATATATCCTAACATTTGTTTTTAAAAAGCTGTCATACATTCTTATTAGCATTGATGTAAAAATAACTATACTTCCTGCATTCATAACAGTTTGTTTTTAAAAAGCATACTAGAGTGTTGGTGGTATTTAGCTGCCAGAGAAAGGATTAAGGTGGATTACAGACTGCCTTATATTATAGGCACAAAGTGTTGCTTGCCCACAGAAATTATTTTTACTCATTAGGTTTCTTTATGGTTAACAGTTGCCTGTTGAGGGTTCATGTCATACGTCTCTCAGTTCATGATCTGAAAATCCTTTCTTGTGTGTTACTTTGTCTAGTCTCTAAAACCAGTTGTTTAGCAGCAGGTTATCTCAAACTGACTCCATGCACAGTCTTTTATGGTAGAAACTAACAAGTCATTAGCCAGTTACAAAATTCCCAGCATTTTCTGGAATGTAGTGGTCCAGAATTACATTCACCACAGCCCACCACTGGTCCCTGCCCTGAACCAAATGAATCAAGTCCATGCCCTTTCATCTTATTTCTTTAAGATTTATTTTAATATTAACTCTCCATCTACATGTTGGTTTTGTAAGAAGCTCTTTTTTTATTATTATTATTATTATTATTATTTTCCTCCCCCCCCCCCCTAAAACCACCATTAATTTTTTTTTTTATTTTTTTA
>Ga0131853_10021373_pt1 | contig 11745 bp, 4 predicted proteins | sample TergutLab28metaG_FD_92764 | JGI IMG/M metagenome (GOLD analysis project Ga0131853, IMG submission 92764) | Labiotermes labralis P1 segment gut microbial communities from Petit-Saut dam, French Guiana - Lab288 P1 (version 2) (version 2) | ecosystem: Host-associated > Arthropoda: Insects >...
AGAGAAAAAAACGGAGATTATATACCATGTTTAAAATATTCAGTACCTATATTTGTTGAATAAATATATAAAATGCAACTTTAGAGGTTAGCGGTGCGGTACGACCACTATAGTTGACGTTAGTCGTCAAAAGGTTAAGGACGTTTTTTTACAAAATACAACAGTAACATTGCCACGGTATGAAATCTATATTTGCATTTGGTTCCTAGTCTAAATTAATAACATACGAGATCTAGAAAAGCTGTACGTTATACGGAAGTACGAGGGGTGCCGGTAAGTCCTTAGCCCGACCTACTTCCTGATATCGTAGGACGGAATCGATAGCGTCGTTGGAAAGAGAGGTCTGTTCATGTGTCGAATTGCAAGTCTATTCTTGTTACAGAGGCTGAAAGGAAGCATGTCAGGCGATGCGCGCGATTTCAACAACATGGAGACGCGAGCTGTAGGACTACCATCTGTTCCCTGGACTGAAAAAAAAAATTGAATGGTCGTCATTTTTCGTCCGAAGCGGAGGTCATTGCTGCCGCGGAGACCTGGTTGGACGGACAACCTTCTGAATTTTTTTTTTCGAGTGGCTTACAAAACTTAGAGTAACGGTCTAAGAAGTGAATTGAGCTCAGTGGGGAGTATGTTGAATAAATCCCGAGTTTGGTCGCTGTAGCTTGTTTCCTTCCTGGTCGGGCTAAGGACTTATCAGCACCTCCTCGTATATGTGTCGAAGCTTCGCGACGACAAATTTCAGTAAAATCTTCTCCGGGTCGCACTCCATCCAGAGTCCCTGCCGGATAGAGGCACGTATACCGGACAGTGTGCTATCAAGTTATCAGCAGCGCCCTGAAGATGGGGACAGTGTCGGGCCCTGAAATGTCGGGCAATTTTTACTCCTTGACCCGGCTGCATGCCCGAGAAGAAATTTATTGTATATAGAAGTACATTATACACGTCTATTAGGTGGTACAAGTAACGCTTTTACATATGCCACGAACTGAAACATAGCGAAGGTAAGAAAATTTTGTTTGCAGCAGTTCTGGTCTATAAATGTAAATTATGCAAAGTGGCGTAACGTAGAATTTCATCAACACTGACCTTTCAAAGCAGATTATGTACTGTATCACCCACTTGACAACAAATCTCTACATTTTGCTCACACAATGTCTTTGTGTGTTTCCTATTATTTTCAGAATAAACAAGGACTCTCCCTAAAAAGCATTAAGCGACCAGTTCGGAATGAAGGTATATATATGTTTGCCTTTGATATACGAACTGAATGTTTAAACGATGTTTAAGAGAATGTTATCCGTCAAAGAGGTAATTTATAGCCCATTCTAGTTTTACGATATTGACGTGAACATTTGAAGGAGAATGGGTGTCAGTAAATAGAAGTTCTTCCCCGAAATTCATAAAATTTCCTCGAACCACGTGCTTTACTCCTTTCAAGAATGTCTCATTATAATATTCGCTAATAAGGTACAACGCTAATAGTATAATTAACTGAACGCCAAGTCCCTTGGGCCATCAAAACTTCGTTTCTGACTTAATATGATGCTCGGTGCATCAGTTCGCTGCAAGGTAGTTAAATATGAGGGTTTTATAATTACAGACGACCTACATCTATCGTTGAGCGGAGACAGCTAGACCGAGCTCGGTAAATAGATTTCAGTAAATGTGTTTCCATGGAGATTAATGTAAGTATATAGGACCATTAAAAATGGGGCAACAGAAGAATTGAATGATGGTACAGAAACATAGGAAATATTAGCATAATATAATTATTCCTCTGAACTTACGAGTAAAATGCATTTTATCTGATGAATATTCAAGTATTGCTCCTTTACAGACATCCGGAATGTGATCAAAGAAACAGACTTTGGTGAAAGAATATTACTAGCATGTCACCGAGGACACACAGTTCCTAATCCTGCATTCCAGAATCAACTGAGTTGTGCAGATATTTGTGGTTCCGTTTGTAACTTTTTTAATCATGCAATTCTTCCAAATAATATCCAAAACATCAGCTACTGCCTCCCAGAAAATAGGCTGCATATCCATTACAAAAAAGAACAATCTGTCAATACTGCTAGGGGAATAATTCAAATTTCAAGAGATTTTCCATTCTCACAGCGGCGTTGCTAGATAGTTTAAGTCTTGCTGGCTGGTAAATATGTACCGACTTCTCTAAGAAGTGCAGTCTCTCTATCATCAGGATCAAACAGTCTAAGAAGTGCAGAGGGTCCATCGGTCTGTTAGAACCTTTGACGAGCCTGACAGTCTCCTTCCTGGTCTCATCTGCAGCTCAACTGCTGGCACTCTTCTTTGACTGCTGAACTCTGAATATGGAGGCACGACGATCCTTAGAAACCCCAGTAAATATTTAACCGTCCACACGACGGTAATCCAAGAGGACCTGAATTTTCACTTCACTTTCTCTATCGTTGCACCGTGCATTTTGTAGATTCATTTAATTAACACACCAACTAATGCACATATATATTATTTAAAATTCTAAAACTTTTACATTAAAAAGCTCCTACATGTTTCGATCATAAGATCGTCCTCAGGGAGCATACACTGTTCCTTGCTAAAGTTATAGTTTAAAACACTCAGTCATTTACTTCGTTATATTAATTTGGTGCAATGGCAGCATGTCTGTAAGTATAAATATATTTTATGTCTGTAAGTATAAATATATTTTATACTTACAGACATGCTGCCACAGCACCAAGTTAACATAACGAAGTTAATCACTATGGGTTTTTTAAACTTTAACTTTAGCAAAGAACTGTGTATGCTCCGTGAGGATGATCTAATGATCGAAACATGTAGGAGCGTTTTAGTGTAAAAGTTTTCTAATTTTAAATAATATATGTGTGCATTATTTGTTGTGTTAATTAAATGAATTTCAATTCCTTGTTTATTGCAAGAATGAAAAACTTGGATTCTTGTTCACTGGGTGGACAAAAACCCAGTCTCTAGTCATAAGAGGGAGATGCGTATAGGGTTAACATTGTGATTTAAAGGGTTTTAATTTCTACGTGTATTGTCAGTCGTGATGAAATACTGTAAGGTTTGTTGAAGTGGACTGTCATGTGGATGGACAAGTACAGTGGATAAATTCAAAAGTGTGCGTGAAAATTTTAGGCGATCTATTTTAATTAACTATATCACAGATATTTCTAGAATTAATGACATGTGTCGTACAGGAAATCCAATTGGAAACCGAACCCAGAGGCATGGCAAGCTTAGCACCTCACGTATCCTCGCATAATATGCACGTATGTCATATGTACTGTAACTTACCGCATATTAGAATGCTTGATACGTGGTGAGCGGATTATTAAATTTTGTTTGAAGTGCTTGTCTAGGCATTGAAAATAATCCACAGCAAGTTTAAAGGCAACTGCACGGCACCAAACAGCGCCAGTCCTATCGCCCCATGTATGGTTCGTCGCATCAACTTCGTTATGCAGTGTAACGTATATTTCTGTTGTTCGTGAATAAGCAGTACACTTTTGTAAAGGAGTTTTATTGCCGACACCTACATAAGAAGGAAAACATGTGTAAAAATGTCGTAGGTTATTTGGAATAGGGTTTCTTGGAAATCAAGCATGCTTGAGAGATGAAGGAAGTCATGTAGGTTGCCAAACATTTATATATATATATATATAAACCACATCCATCATCTGGAGTACACAAAACTGTAACTACAGCCTCCAGTAATGGTTGTATTTTTTGTGCAGCTACTTCCCTCCGGCCGCATTCGAGGGAGGTAGCTGCACAGTACCGGAGGCTGTAGTTACAGTTTTGCGTATTCCTGATGATGGGTGTGTTTGACACCCGGAACATGTAGAGTGAAATTGCAGATTAATACATAGACTGCTTTGTGTTGCATCTCGTTGGACAATTATTAATGTAGATCAGCGATGCACGGAAACATAAACATAAAACTGTTCGAAATATCTCGTCTTTAGACTATAATTTTTGTAATCAACCAGTCTTGATGTTGTGCTATAACTTTGTGAAGGGACTGACAAGAGTCGAATTCAGCGACTTCAAGTTGCGAGAAAGTAATTCTAATCACCCAGTCTCGAGGTTTCGTAACGTACCGTACATACAATCAGCTGGCATGTTTTTTTCTTCCGCCGTTCTACACATAATTTAAGACAAAGCTTAACAGGAACTTTAAGTGACTGTCTTGCGACACAAATTACTCTATCCCAATTGAAGTGACGCTAAATGAGTGGATTAGACAGCTTCTATTTGTTAAATGGACCGTGTGATGACGTCATTTAGAAAACAAGGGCAGAATGCAGCACAGGTACATGGCGCCTTTTATTTGGAATATGCGACACGAATAATTCACTTTCGAGATACGTTAGTTGTCGGAGTTATAATATTAAAATTAATTTCAACCCGCCAAATTATAATTGTCAAATTATGTTGATCAACGTATAATAAACTCAATTATACGTCAACACTATCTATTTATACATAAGGCTACATGTTTCGACCGATCAGTCGGTCATCTTCAGGCCTACATAGCAGACTAAGTCATTGGTGTTGTGTGCACATTGGGATCCCAATACGTTTGAATTAATTAAATACATGAACTTTGGTAAGTTTCTTTGCTGAGGACGAATGGAATATGTAATGCGCACTCATATGGTTAAAATATTTTAAAAAAAAACATAGGTTGACATTTAACAACCAAAATGGTCCTCAGCAATAAAAGTTACCAGATTTTATGTATTTTATTAATGTAAACATATTGGGATCCCAATGTGCACACAGCACCAATGACTTAGTCTGCTATGTAGGCATGAAGATGACCGACTGATGGGCCGAAACGTGTAGCCTTATGTATAAATAGATAGTGCTGACGTATAATTGATTTTATTATACAATCATTCTAACACTTCGCGATGCTTTCAACTATGTTGATCAAATCAAAAAGGATAAGATGGGCGGGAAATATGACACTTATGGAAAGAAAAGCAGTACATACAGAGATTTGGGTGGGGAAACATTGAGGAATGAGATCGTGTGGAAGACACAGCAGTAGATGGAAGAACAATATTAAAGTGTATCTTGCAGAAATAAGATAATAGAGCGTGGGCAGTATTAATGTGACTCGGGGTAGGGACAAGTGGCGAACTCCTGTGAAAAATGCAGTAAGTATTCGTATTCCATAAAATTTGGGGATTTCCGGACTAGCTGGAAACTACAAGCTTCTCAAGAAGGTCACCATTCTGTGCACATCATCTGCTTTAAGATCAAAAGAAGTTCTGCATTTCTTCGAGTACTTAGGTTTTCCCGACGGTACGCGGTGGCGCAGTTGGTTGAGGCTCTGCGCTGCAAGTCGGAAGTTCGCGGGTTCGATTCCCGATGATGTCATTGGAATTTTTCATTGACATAATCCTTCCGGCCGCACTACGGCCCTGGGATCGACTCAACCTCTAACAGAAATGAGTACCAGGAATAATTTCTTGGGGTAAAGGCAGCCGGTGCTTAGGGCTGACAACCTTACCACCTTCATGTGCCGAATATCTTGAAATCTGGGAGCCTCAACCTCCTGGAACCCTCAGGGCCTGTCCAGGCCTGCAATGGAATTGCTTTACCTTTACCTTTACCTTTACTTAAGTTTCCCCTGCAATGTGTCATAGCACCAACGCTTCGTGTTCACAGCGATTCTTGTACAATTGACGCCAAGATAGCTTTGCAAAATAAGTGGCAAATTAAAAAAAAATGCTTCAAACGAATCACAACATATCGTCTTCCCAGCGCGTCAGATTCCATACACAAACTTCCCAGTTTATTGCCCACAATCATGACAAAATAGAGGACAATAATGCGACTGGCTGATTAAAATACAGCACTATAGAGACGAGATATTTTGAAGAGTATCTCTGCCCCCATTGCAAGGGGAAAAACGAGTAAGAAGAATAATCAGTTAAACACATTAGGCTCTACTAAGTGGCCATCCTCCACATTTTTGACTTCAAGACAAAAATAACCTTTTTCTGAAATATCGTATCCTTAGAATGTATTGGAAAATCAACGCTGTGTGACCAATTCAGTTGGACAGAACGTCTTGAATAAAGAGTTATTTGGTCGTGGGCTGATATGTTCAACTCAGTTTTTAGGCTTGTTAATTTATTTAATCTTCTCTCAGATTTATATAATGAAAAACTTGCTTAATTTAACCGAATCACTAATAGTAAAACTTGCATGAATTGCCAACAGAAGTCAAAGTTTACTTCCCTGTCCCATATATTTATTATTCTATATATAAATTACTATTTTAATTGTTATGTTACTATATGTAGACCTTACTTCTCACATACCGCTCCTGTCTATATTAAATACGGTGCGTGATTTAGGTTAAGATTTACCTAACTAAATCTCTGTCGATGTCCACTTGTTCTGCTATGCTCCTGACAGTCAGCCGACGATTTTCACGCACAATTTGACGAATTTTTGCAATGTTTTCTTCAGTTCTGTTTGTTGCTGGCCGTCCTGAACTCTCTTCTTCAGTGACACTTTCTCTTCCCTCAGAAAAACGTTTCACCCGTTTGTAAACTGCTGTTTTCTTCATAGCATTATCCCCGTAACCTTGCATTAACATATCTCTGATTAATTTCCACTCTTTCGAAGTTTAACAAGAAATTTAATGTTCGTTCGCTGCTCTAATTCAAGGTCCGACATTCTCGCGGCGGCACACCAAAACACACGCAGACAGTAATAGGTGCCACTCAGAAATAGACTGCCATAGATCAACAACACAGCTCTGAAACGCTGATATGTCATTTTCATTAAATCATACTAAAGCGTTTGTCCAGTGCTGCCACGGCAAGCACACGGTGGCGAGTTCGTGAACTTAATTGTCCTACCACGTGTATGGCAACTTTTCCATGTCTGTGATTTTTACATATTTGGGAACGAACGTAAAGAATCAAAATTCTATTAAGGAAGAAATTACGAGCAGATTTAAGCCAGGGAATTCTTGCTAACATATGGGGCAGAATATTTTGTCTTCCACTTCGCTATCCAAAAATATAAAGATCAAGATATACAGAGGTATAATTTTTCCCGTTCATTTTTGTGTGAGTGTGAAACTTGACCGCTCATACTGACGGAGGAACGTAGGCTAAAGATGTCTGCGAATAGGGCGCCGAGGAGAATATTTTGGCCTAAGAGAAAGAGACAGAGAGAGAGATAACAGAAGAGTGGGCAAAACTACACAATCAGGAGATTAAAGATCTGTATTCCTCACCAATTATTATTCGGGTGATTAAATCAAGAAGAATGCGATGGGCGGGGCATTTGGCATGCATGGGGGTGAGTAGAGATGTATACAGGGTTTTGGTGGGGAAACCTGAGGGAAAGAGATTACTTGGAGACCCAGGCATAGATGCGGGTATAACATTAAAATGGACATTTAGAAAGTGGGATGGGGTTATGGACTGGATTGATCTGGCTCAGAATAGGGACAGGTGGCGGGCTATTGTAAAAGCGGCAATGAACCTTCGTGTTCCGTAAAATGCGGCGAATTTCCCATCTAGCTGAGGACCGGTTAGTTTCTCAAGAAGGAGTGAGTAAGCAAGTAAGTAAGTGCTTTTTACATACGAACAGTGCTGTATTATTCTATGTATGTACACACACACACACACACATATATATATATATATATATATATATATATATATACATATATGTATGTATCTACATACGTACGTGTAAGCCTGTTTATGCTCCATCTTCATGCAAACTTTCATGTGCTTGGCTTCAATGGTTCTCTAATTAACGCCCCCAATATAAAGTAAAACATTTTTTTCTGTACTAGCAGAGTGTATTTTTACAGGATGGACATTACATCAGTATTAGTTGCGTATTTGTCCAAGATCTATTAACTGTATCTTATTTTGGGACCATAAACTAAGTATCTATAATTTCGCTCCCACCTCACTTGTTCGTATGTCCGCCATGTTGAAATTACATATTTTATGACGCGAATTTTAAGTTTTTTTCTTTTCACAGCGGTTTAATCGAATATTCCGGTCTTACGGAAAATAACGCTTCGTCGCTGAGGTTTCCTGACGTTTCCAAGGAATCTGTCACCATCATCTCCAAGGGTCCAAGTTTCATGAAAAAGTGACATTCATTAAGGACCGTGAACCCTTAAAGATGAGGACGACAGATTCCTTCGAAACGTCGGAAACCACGTGTCTAACAACGCAACATCACATCCCAGAAGAATAGAATCCTTCATAAAAATGGCCAAAATTGAATAACGCATCATACAAACACGTTAAGAAATTCTGCTACTTCTTTCAAAATGTGAATTTTGGGGATACAGAGACAGCGGCTGATATCATTAATCTTATTTCTTTCTCAAAGGAAGTATAGGAAGCTAAAAACAAGTATCAGTAAGTAATTGTAGGTCTGCAGGTATTTTACTAAACTTGACACACTGTTAGCTAGATAAGCTTTCAGTTAATTTGGGCTGAAGTGAACAGCAGGCCAGTTTATTTGGGCAGCTCCAGAGTGGAGAGTGAAGACTTCAGCAGAAAGGTTGGACCAAAATAAACACCAACAAGATGACACTTATGGACTATCCTTTATTTCACGGTTAGTCGTCCTTTACTCTACATGTTTCGAGCTTCAGGGAGCTCATCATCAGGAGTTCACTTTACACTGTACAGGCATTCTCTGGCATATTGTATAATCTTTTGTTGTATTCCACCTGTTCTCCTACGTGATCTGTTTCCGACTGTGACACACAAAGAGTCGGGAACAGAACACGTAGGAGAACGGGTGGAATACAACAAAAGATTATACAGTATGCCAGAGACTGCCTGTACAGTGTAAAGTGAAATCCTGATGATGAGCTCCCTGAAGCTCGAAACATGTAGAGTAAAGGACGACTAACCGTGAAATAAAGGATAGTCCATAAGGGTCATCTTGTTGGTGTTTATTTTGGAACAATTGTAATGATGCACGGAACCATGAATGTAAAAAGAAAGGTTGGATTAGAAAGGGGTGGGGGTAGGGGTGGGGAATGATGAAAGTACACAAAGGTACTGGAACCACTGACGACCGAATGAACCTGTCTGAAAACTTCTTAATGCGTTCTGTGTGAACACCTTGTTCATTAACTTCACACATTAGGCGGCTGTAATACAGCCTTAATATTCACATATTCACGTATCACATTATCCTTAAATCAAAACTGTGCTACTTTATGGCGCCGTCACTCGGAGCAAGAATCTACAAAACACAACATAGCCTCAGTAAATAGCCAACACACCATATATCAAGCAAACAGGCCCAAGCGATTAAGTTTCTAACTTCTACTCGGGAATTGCGCGATTCGAAGTTTTTCCGGGACACAGATTATCCTGACAGAATATTTCTTTGGGTTTTCTCAGCCCCTTCAGAAAAATGCCGGGATAATTACTGAATTGGCCCACAAGTGCTTTGTTTCTTTCGAATTTGCAATTCACTGTTCATCAGTCCCTCTACTGTTCGCCACTATCCCGTGGGCCGAAATACCAGCATCAAGAGGTGAAGTTTCCCTTTCCACGCCGTAAATGTATATAGGGGACCAGGGGTATAGCTCCACTCCTTCTTAACCTCGGCACTAGATGGAGGTAAGAGGTTATCTTCAGATCCCGACCGCTTTACCCCCGCGATATAACCCCGGTACCCATTGAATCGGATGACTATGTGGGCCCCAGAGCCTGTCTGGACGTTTCGAAAAAGGGAAAAATCTCCTGCTCCTGCCAGAACTTGTATGCCGTAACGTCTAGCACGTAGCCTACTCGGTGTACCGACGACGCTACTCCGGTTCCTCATACACAAAGTATCGTTAAATGGGTAATTCAGTTTTCTTATGTATTAATGTCATAAGTCTTATCTTGTATCATGTACCGAAGGTAAAGGACACAATAGAATTTGTAGCAAAATTGCTTAGCCCCATTAGAAAATAATTTTTACTCTTAATTGAATATTATTAGGGTGGGGAAACCAAGAATTATGAAGCAGGTGGGATATGCAACATTCTGGGAAGCGATTCGTACGAAACTTAAATCGGAAACCCTGAAGGAAAGAGTCTAATTGAGAGACCTATGCATAGATGGCAGAATAACATTAAAATGAGTATATGTTGGCATCGAATGGTTTCGACTGCCATAGGATAGGGTCCACTGGCGTGACTCTGTGAACACGACAGTGAACCTTCTGTTTCTGTAAAATGCGGTAAATTTACTGACCACCAGACTATAAATTTCTAAAACAAAAAATCTGCGCTTACTGGAATTAGTTAAATATTTGTAGGTGCCGCTTTATTTATCATTTTAAAATATAGGGGCTTGCCAAGGTTTAGGCAGTTACTTCCCGACCTCTAACATTTTTTTCGCCGAGTAATTTGAGGTCTCCTTGTCAGTATCATTCCATCAAAGTTCCTTATTCATATTCCATTCATCTATCGCCGACGGTCTACATAATCTTGCCAACTGACATCGTCTTTAAATGAAAACACTTTAAAAAAAAAACTTAAAACTTCTCACTTTGCCCAAATAGTGTATGTTGCTCTTGATTCTCAGAACAATCATCAATTACTTCCCCAAACAACACGAAAACAACTTTTCTTGTTTAATGAATATTAAGTTGATTTATGTATAAACAAAATCTTCAAGTACCACATACATGAACTTCATACCTCAAGCGATAGAATGACATGTATGTACAAACCTCGAAGCAAAGTATAGTGATCCGGTAAAATTAAGTGCTAGGAGTAAGCCATACGACTGTCTCCATAACCGGTGTGCATAGATGGTGTACCTTATACCCCATTACACTGGGTTCCTTTTATTTGTCACCTTGATCACGTGAAATGTGATATAGTTGAACTTCAACAACCACGTCGTTATAAAATATATTTTCAGAAAGTTTCGACTGGCAAACAAACCCCACACTCTTGTTTCTCTGAACCCACACTTTAAACACTTTGTCGGAACCTGAAGATTTTTTTTTTAATCTGCTCTCGTTACAGTACGCGCACTTACCCTTCACTATGTGGCAATATAGGAAGCACTCTGACTGTTACAAAACATATAGCTCTACATGTTTGAACACAAATGTGCAAGGATACATTCTTAATTTTTTTTTAGGAGAAATTGTAAGCCACGACAAATATAAATTCAAACTTTTAGGTTTGATATTACAGGAAAGTTACAAATAAATATAACTGGGCTTCATTAACGACTTGGCTGTATTGTTACTGTATCAGAAGTTGCGTTATCACTAAAGTCTCAAAAAAACCTGTCAGTCAATTCTGTTTTGATTCAGATCAATCCTATCTATTCCTGTACTACAATTTTAAGGTTATGTAATCATTCCAGCTACTACACGGACAGCTTGGATGCCAGAGGACTAACACTGTTTCATAACAACAAAATAACTTACCAAATGTAATATAACGTGTACTTCTGTTATTAATAATAACAATGATATTGAACTCAGTATTTAACCAACTTGATGCATTTGTTTCACAGTAAGTTTTATTTCGTGCCTCTACATGTTTCGAGCACATGTGCTCATCATCAGGAGGTCAAAATTGCATTACACACCTATAGGTGTGATGATACCACAGGCTGTGTAATGCAATTTTGACCTCCTGATGATGAGCACATGTGCTCGAAACATGTAGAGGCACGAAATAAAACTTATTGTGAAACAAATTTTGTG
>Ga0131853_10021374_pt1 | contig 11745 bp, 5 predicted proteins | sample TergutLab28metaG_FD_92764 | JGI IMG/M metagenome (GOLD analysis project Ga0131853, IMG submission 92764) | Labiotermes labralis P1 segment gut microbial communities from Petit-Saut dam, French Guiana - Lab288 P1 (version 2) (version 2) | ecosystem: Host-associated > Arthropoda: Insects >...
ACAGCATTCCCCCCCCCCCTCCCATTCGACCCCATTGTGCTGTATGCATAGCTATTTTAGTCTGTTATTTGAAGCTACAAAACCGTCTTGTATAATGTTTGGGTCAACTTCAATTGATCCTACAAGTTCCGCTCCTTACTACTACTGAAAGTTTAGAATCTACTTTATCTTGTCTGGATTTTCATTCAGAGGGCAAGTTCTAAAACTGCGCCATTCATTCTAGATTAGCGTAACAAATATGTGTACAAAAATTAATTCCCTACTTTGCACTAAACTCTCACCGCCCCCTTTACAATGTCCAACCTGTTAATAATATAATAGTGTAAGGAAGTAATCGCAGTTTGTACGGATGAAACCGCATGAAACATGCGAGCTCTTAATGTTGAAGCAAGCGGCCCAAAGTAAGCACATTGCTTGAGGAGGTTAATATAGTCTACAATTACATAAGTAGCTTTTAGAATTACGAAAGGAACCACACGTGTTTAGGCTACTTTTCACTTCACAACACACGCAATTACACGTTGTGATAAGTGATGACACATATCATGGGCAGGACTGGGAGATGTAAAACGTCGTGGGGTTTAAATTTCACACAAAGCGTCCTTATACAATAATTCCAGTCCCCTCACTTAATATGTCTAATTTTTGCATGAAGTTCCGAATTTCATGCATAAGGAACGACAATTACAATCTCTTAGTACCAATAAATGCACATGTTGTACTAATATATATTTCATCTTCGCCTTTTAGCCATCCTCATGGTGCTCACAAGCCGAAACGTGTAGCAGCCAGGTAAGGTGAAATATATATTAGTATAGTATGTGCATTTGTTGGTACTAAGATATTATAATCATTCGCAATGCACGGAGAGAATAATATGAAGGTACGGATACAATTACAGAAAATAGTTTTGGCTTGCAAGGAACGAGGTAGTCCTGATTCTGATATGGAAATATGTCTGTTCATGATCGGATTTCGCTGTGCAATTTTAATTCCGTGTTCAGGAAGATCTTATACAAGTACAGTTTAGTGCATAATTCTGAGGTCTGTTACCGGGCACCCATCGTGCATTTATTGTATGTGTGTGCACTATTAATGAGCTGGGAACTGATACCAAAATAAAGGCCTTTTGGCTTCGGGTCGCACGTCACGAGACCCCACATTCAGTTAAATGATCTGGGAATGAAATGAAATGCTGTACGTCCATGAAGAATTAAACTGCAACACGAATCTCTTGCCGTTCTTTCCATTCTTAACTCTACTCTGACCTTTCCACATGCAGCTCCTCCTGTGACGTCACTGTTGCTTCCCCAGGCAGAAGGCGTTGAATGTTGTTTGTTTAGACGCCAGTAGGTGAGCCCTGCTAAAGCTAGAGATTATTTTATGTGGTAGTTCTCATGACCTGGTGGTTAAGTAAAGAGCTCGGATTGGATTTACCTAGCTCAGTTCGGCCGATAGATTCATGAGACATTTATCCTGGGAATATCCATGTCACACTACAGAAGACCACAGGTGTACCACTTTGCGACCACTTCACAAGTGAAACACATAAAATTTCAGTCATTCATTTCATTGAACATTACTGTTAACAAAATAACTTTTTGCGTTTACTCGTAACTGATTACACTGTAAATAAGCGACTGCGGCACTTAAATAGATTTTATCAGACTCGAAGAACTATTTGATATCATGAAATAAAGTGAAATGCCAACTTGATGCAATAAGGCAATTTTATTGATGTATTCTTAGCTCTACATGTTTCGGGTACATACGCCCATCATCAGGAGCATTAGATGTTGAGTTGCAGCATACGGTTTTCTGCACCGAGTTTTTGGATGGGTGGTGGTCTTGAGAGCCGCTGCGTAGGTCGTGCGTCGCACGGCACCATCCGCACCGTAAACACGATCTACACAGCGGCTCTCAAGACCACCACCCATCCAAAAACTCGGTGCAGAAAACCATATGCTGCAACTCAACATCTAATGTTCCTGATGATGGGCGTATGTACCCGAAACATGCCAAGCTAAGAATACATCAATAAAATTACCTAGTTGTATCAAGTTGGCATTTCACTTTATTTCATGAGGAAGATGCACGGTCAAACAACCCTCAAGTCTCCGTATACCAAATAGGCAAAAGAAATCTATTTGATATCAATCTTTTTGCACTCGCGACTTAAGCTTGAAGTTTTAAAGAGTTTTGGTGAATACGTTCGGACTGCTTCAAAACCAAACTGCTAGTGAGTTAACGTTCCCAAGCTACGCGTCGCGTGGAATTTCCTAGTTTAAAATCTTGAAAAAAAACGACTGACATTCTTGTTGACTAATTAACAACCCCTCGTAAATATCATAGGCCGAAATTTTGACTTTTCGAAGTTCTGATCTTGTATTGGGCCCCTGATTTTGGTTACTGGCCTTCAAAGAAATTTCTAGCAAGAACTTTCCTTCTCGGAAATTCCAGAATTACCATGGGGTGGAATTCCCGGAAAAACAGGCACCTTATACCCTCGCTAATCTAAGAGAGCCATCTGTATACCAATAACAAAATTTCTTCCTGAATCTAAAAATATTACTCAAACTCCGTTGCATTGTATATAAATGCTGCTTACTGAAAAAATGCAAAAATTCTATATCGCTACACCGCATGTAAACTCTGCCAATGCCAAATTAAATCTCTAAACTAATTACATATATTATTATCACATCTATATTCTATAAAACCCTCCCTGGTATCGAACCTAAGTCTACTGTTATAGAACCTCGTTATCAACTTGCCTAACCCTCAAGTTGCGGGTTCACTCTTTGATGCATGTGCAGAAAACCTATTTCTCTGTATTTGCACCTACCTTCTGTAGGTGAAGGCCGCAACGTTAAGACGCTGTAGGCTGTGATGTAAATTTATGTCATAGAACCCTCATACTGATCCTCGAAATGGGGTGTGTGAAAAATGAAATGTTACCTTTATGAAGAGAAAGGCGTTGTCTGATAGTCCAAAAAAAAAAACTTTGAATAAAAGTAAACATAATTATTTTTTATCCGGTTTGTATTCTTCAAATTTTGCTTGCTCGATTGGAGTAGTGATGATTGGTGAGGTTCAAATTTTACGGCAAAGTTATTTTCTATCTTCTCTCTTCCCTTACTCAGTGCTTGGTCCTTAGGCATAACATGCCGACATAAACAGTCCATGGATTTCCCAAGACTGGCCACCATAGTGCCCGAATGTTAGTGGAGAGACGCCAGACGCCACAGCACTAACTCACGATTTTACAATTCAGTCTTTTTACTGTTACCAGTGTAGCTGGAAAGGCTTGTTGAATAATTTAAGGAGTAAGAATCAGTAACCATTTAATTCTTTGTAACATGGGAATCATCTATGTAATGTTTAAACATTCTTTTTCTTCCTTACTCAAATTTCCATAACCAAGACCAAACTGTTTGTTTGGACAAGGAATCGCTGTTTGTTCTGAGAACCGTATGGAGCTCTCTGGCCAAAATGCAATTGCTGGTGTACGTAGGCCACATATAGTTGCCATTGCTCTTCTAAGGTTTAAACACTTGCCTCGCCGTCATGGGTACTGACTTCAGTGGTTATTGACATCATTACAACTATCGTCGTACCCGAATTGTACAAGTTTGGGTGTGGATTTGTGGTTAGCCTGACTCCTCAGCCTGTTTTATGAAAACAGAAGGCGAGACAAGTAGCGCTGTAACAAACTGCTTAGCACGAGCTGTATCTCTGAAGGAGGTGGTCGTTGTCTGCCTGCAAGGCACTGGCTAATCTAATGACCAAGCACTAAGTCAATTGAATGTCAGTAGACACACACACACACACACACACACACACGCTGAGTTAAAAGACGGAGAGAAGTTGACTTGTACGTACTATAGAGGACAGGCTCAAAATTAGTTCTCCCCAAGCCAGTTGTAGGTTCCAAGCCTTAAATCCTGTTTGGCTCAAGACCAGACCAATTTCTTAACTCTTCGGAGATTCTTACGCCTTTGCTGGCACTTCCGAAGCAGTTGCCTTCTTTGGAACATAATTTCGGACCCACAAGCTATTAAACAGAGAGCAGTCTGTTGCAATGAATGGATGGGTCCGTGTTGTGTAACACTGTGCACATGATATTTGAGGCGCCTTGGTGCGTGCACAGTATAGGCTGCCTGACACTTTGAAATATGAAGTTTATGCAAATAGTGTGTAAGCTTGAGTACTGAGTTCGTACCTTACAGTAAACACTATTTCGATTACAAATCCCAACCAAGTTAATGATGTTTAGGAAAATGATGACTCTTTGTTCAGAGAATTCTTATTTTGTGTGGGAAAAATTCGGAGCTATTAGATGCTTGTGCTCCACATTATTAGTTTGCCCGGTACTGTAGCAACGGCGCTGCCGTTGGGTGTAACTGGGATTGGCATGTCGACTGTAACGTTGCTAGTTGGACCTTTAGAAGGGCGCATCCCCATGATAACTGGCCTACACTAGGGGTACAATTCCTGACTTTGTACACATGATTATAACTGTGCTTTAAAGGTTGATAGGCAAACCAAGCAAAGTGGTTGACGCCATATTCTAACAATCTGTTAGTGCGTGGACCCAATCGAATTTTACGGTTAATTTTTGTTTGCTTGTATCATTAATAATAAACTGGTTGAAGCACATTGATTAATACACGTACCACGTGATCTGACATTAAGACTGTCTGCATTTTTTTCCATAACGTGTATTCAGTGTTTCGTGTGGTTCTCAGAACAAACAGCCGCCATTTCCCAATGCTGCGTTAACTGATTTACGTACTCCATGGAGCAGAGTCCTTCTTGAGAAGCTAACCGGTTTTCAGCTAGTCAAGAAATTCCCCGCATTTTATGGAACCCGGAGGTTCATTGCCACATTCAGAAGTTTCCGCCACCTGTCCCTATTCTGAGCCAGCTCGATTCATTCTATGCCCCACTTCCCACTTTCTGAAGATCCATCTTAATATTATCCTCAAATGTACGCCTAGGTCTGCCAAGTGGTCTATTTCCCTCCGTTTTCCTTACCAAAACCCTGTATACATCTTTACTCTCCCCCCATACATGCTACATGTCCTGTCTAGCTCACTAACTGATTATTTATGGTAATGCAGAGTGAACCTTCGGGATCCATAAAATGCGGGGAATTTCTTGACTAGCTGAAAACCGGTTCGCTTCTCACGAAGGACTCTGCTACAAGGGGTAAGTAAGTAAGTAAGTAACACTGAATTGTAGAGTTTTTCGTGAGGAAGTCTTTAAACACCTGTTACGTTCAACTGGTTACGGTATTTGGAACAGCGTGCAGTTGTCGTAGTGTTCTTTTTTATAATGCCAGTACGTCTACGGATTGCATTTCTGCATGAGTAGTTTGACCCCGTCGATAGGTTCCGTATTAGGTTCCTTGTCCTGGTTGATAATATGGCATAGGAATAGTTGTTTAGTTATCGACACCTCTGATGTGCATTGGGGTGTGCTGGATTCGAACCTTGGCCAGGACACAGACTCCTCTCAGGATTCTGTGATAGGCTCTACTCAGTACCCCCAGGCTAAATTTGGGCCTCGTCAACTTCCGTGTAGGCTTTCCACTTTTTCAGTATTTTGACATCGGTTGACGCCATGTACTCAGATTTACTGATAACCCGTTAATGAACAATAGATGTGCCAATGTACACTCGCATATGCTACATATACACGCACGTACGTTATCACCGACGGATTCCATGACTTATCCATAGATGCTATGGTCGATTTGGTTGGCAGAAGTTAACCAAAAGCAGTTTGTTTCAGATTAGTTACTGTAGAACAAAACCGACTACAGTCATAAAGCTGGGGACATTTCACTGTAGTATGCATAGAATTTTTGAAAAATCAATGCGCCGAATTTATTAGGGAATGTGTCTATTTTGTGAGGTACAAATACAGTAACTTGTTAGTTGATAGAATGTGGCTGTGAGCAGACCCTCTTAAGATTGCTGTCTGGGGAAGGTGGTGCCGTATGTTTTGGTAAGTAAGTACTGACACGGTAGAACCTGCCGATTCCGTTGTTCAGCCTCAAGCTGGAGGCAGCAGTACCTTCCGTACCGATAGTATGTAAAAAAGTGTACGGTGTCACATCTCGGCGGTCACGTTGTGAGATTCTCAAAACGAAACAGTTGTTATCTTCTGGGTTGTGATGTCGTGTATTCTGGTAGGTGGGTAGAAATATTTCGAATTTACACACTGCCCGAATCCATACACAGCATACAGGTTGTGTGTTGTGCCATGTAGTAGTTCTTTGACAATTATGTAATATGCGAATTATCACTGACATTATTTTGAACTAATACAGCTAATGCTACCATATTACTATTTGAGCCCAACTCCATATGTTCCATATAAGAAGTAAAGAGGCATCACATATGTTGTGTTCTAACAACCCCAACCGTCAGCCTAGTTTGGTCATGTCACCTGTTTGGTTTCCTTTAATAGATAAAGAGTTGCACAAGTTAATGAGACCTTCACTAATGATAAGCACACATGTCTGGGGCTCTGTGGAAAGTTCTTAGACACTCCAATAGAGTTTGTTGATGCCTTTGTTGCTGTCGCATATTATATTTTAATGAAATTCTTTTATTTTTTAAGGGGATGTGATTTTTAGTTTTAATAAAGAAAAGAATCGTGTTTTAATTGTATTATAATTTTCTATAAAGAATTGTATATACTATTTATTTTAGGGATTTAGATAATTAATGTGTCTTTTACATGTGAATTCTATGCCTGGGTTCTTCTAGATTGCCAACTTTTTCTTAAATTTTCAGTTTCACCTGAGGACGAAATCGCACAAATTTGGAAATGCTGTGGGTATATTTTAGTTGCAGTGACAATGGAAATAGTTCATAAATCATGTCAGTGATGTTGCGCAGGTTGTGTGTTGTTCCAGAATGTTGGTATCCACACACCAAACCTCACGGTGTCAACCTACAATACCACAGTAAGGATCCTCGGCTTCTTGGAAATCGCAAATTTCTCAATTAAATGTATAATGTCAGGCAGTGACCTAAGGCAGGAGTAGAGGTAAATCCAGAAAACTTTTGTGTAAGTAGTATGGCGCAGCTTATGGCCATGTCATGCTGCAATGACACGTGACGACATTAAATTATTGCCAATGTGATGTGGTGCAGTTCCTGGACAATCTTATTCTGAATGTTGTATCAGGATTTGTTGATACGTACGTTTATGGTGTATGCTATTGCATTACTAGTTATGATGCTTTTGGGACACTGCTCTCTGCATGGCGAAAATGGAATTTACATGTTGTAGTGTACTTGGTAAAGCGATGCGTCACATTTCCGCTTCCGTGTTACATATGTAGAATTTTTTTTTATCGAAAATTGGAAAAGACATAAAACCAGGGCGGAATGTGTTAGGTACGTACCAAACAGAAGACAGCTCCCGTCTCCATAGTCACTTGGCGTGTAGGGCTGTGCTTGGTAAACACTGGTAGGTATTAGCAGTACCATTTTCACAGTCTGCAACATGGGGAGTGCGAAGAATCGATTTTATGGTGATATTAAACGTTTTAACAGCGACACCATATGGACCGCAAGGAGTAGGCAATCCATCATAGTCACTTACATCCACCTAATCTATACATATACATGACGCATTAATCCGAAGCGTGTTCAGATACCCCAGAAATTAGTTTATCTAGCGAACTGCTGCTTTTCGACTGTACAATCCTTACCGACACAAACATTTTGCTGTTGTACTCTTGTCCTATGGTGACTGTGACAGTTTATGAAGTTACGTTTAGCTACACTGCTGTTGATATCGCTTACTTTTGTGTAATTATCTAGAAAGCCGTCGCACTAAGGAAAACATTTGTAGGACATATAATATGCCTTATATATTTCTCTATACCTATTGTTACAACATTTTTTACTTCAATAAATGTTTAAATATAAATACCTAAAATTTGAACATTCGTATTTGAGACACGAAAGAAAACATGGCTAATAAAAGAACATCCATCCATCGATCTGTGGCGCTAGAGCCCTTTCTTGGCCCTGGCCTCCCTAAGAAGACGCCTCCATTCTTCTCTGTCTTCCGCTCGTCTCCTCCATCCTCATATTCTAGGATCTGTGTTGTATCCCTCAGGACGACGTCCTCCAGTCTTATTCCTGGTTTTCCCACTTGTCTTGTATTATGACATTTCCCATTAGGAACCTTTTTTTGTCCCTTCATATACTGCTTTAATTGTAAGAGCAAGGGCATTAGTGCTCCAGTTTTGAACAGTTTTCAGACTTCCCGTTTATCAACAGTCAAATCCTTTTCCTTATAGCCTGATCGTCTTCTGTTTATCAGTCCTTTCCGAAGCATCTATGAGGTTTTCTGAACATCAGCTTTTTTCACGGAGGTGATGTTGTTAGTTTAACGCCCCAACCCCAAACCTGCAGGACCAGGATATCCTTTTTCGTCTGGGTCATCACCTTCGACCTTTCCTGCATGGGGGGGGGGCTACCAGTAGCTACGCTGCCGCCGGCATAAGCCTCAGGATCATTTGACCATACAAGTCCCACCACTACATCAAAGTATGGATAACATCTGGGAGAGGGGGGGGGAGGTTTAAGAAAAGTGGATGAAAATTTAAAACAGATAACTGAAACGGAACGATAAAAATATGTTTATGCGGACCATGAAAATACAGGACCTGTTTAAAGTGTTTGGACAAATTTAAGAGTTAATTCTGCACTTCAAAACTAACAAAAAATTCGTACAAACGTGTGTCGGAAAGTGAGTGGTTTTTAATTTAATTGAGAGATTACATTAAACAATAAATACCTTAATCCACTAAAAACGGCACCCAGTCGGCTCCCAGGAAAAAGTCAAGCAATATTAATGGCGAATAATTAGTGTAAAAACTCAAAGCGGGCTACAAATAGCGTTTAATCAATTAAACAAAATCGCAGGGCAATGTGATATGGTAGTGTCCTTCCTAAAACAAAAAGGCAGCAGAGTTATGTAGTAAAAGCCCACAAACTAACGGAAGGTAAAATTACACAAGTCTCTAATTTTAATTACATGGAAAATTTAACACCAAATGAGAAAAATTATATTAACGTAAAATTACAAATGTACAATAAAATGAGTGGAAAAATCGAAAGTAATTGTGGGGGATGTGTAGCAATGTATGGAAAATGGCGTGTACGTAGTATTTCTTATAATGCAGCTTTGCGTTACGACAGTGAGATATGGCTGCAAGTCGGCGAGTCCCACCAAAACTGCAAGTGGCGGCATTGAAAACATCAAAACCGCTATTAGGCTGTAGAGCACAGGACCACCAACGAAACTCTTACATTAATGTTTATTAGTAAACCGACAAATGTACGTGGAAGTAGTAGGAAATTAATATTAAAATTACTCCGGCGTGTTTCGGTGTTCTCACACCATCCTCACGGAGCTTACAATTTGTGTCAGCTAAAGGTATGAGTTATTGGATGGATAAAATACAATATAGCGATATGTCGTTATGGTAAAATCTGGTCGTTGGTAAAATGTGGCCGCATATGTAATTCAGGTGAGCAATGATTAGTACGGAGTGGAATAAGAATATGTAATATTATAAGGAATTTGATAAATTATATTATATCGATTGATTTAATGGACTTACCCTGGTTGTGTATTTGTGTGGTGCGGTGGTCGGGAGTAAACTGAAACCGGAAGTGGGTATATAGTTACGTAATGTCGCGTGCAAATTCGTACAGAGGGTTGAGGTTGCTGACCCTCTTTTCGTCGATTAATACGTTTTGTTTTGTACGATGTGCATAAAGAACGATTCCCAGCAGTTCACTTTAATCCCTTTATTACAATGTTTTTATATTTATATGGTTTATTGGTATACTAATAAACATTAATTAATCAAAATGCACCGTATGAACATAAAAAATAAATTCTGACATGCTCAACGTATTAACAATGGAGAATGTATTAGAAGACATAAAATCACAGTAGAACTGGAGACACTGTCTGAAATGAAAGGGCAAAAGTCTTTACCGACGCCTTTCAACACCAGGTGCAGGGACGGAGGTTTGTGCGACAACCTATCCAAAGACAGAAATGCCAAGTACACCTTCAGCTTGAAGGGATCAGGGCTTGAGACATAACGTGACTATATTCATTGTTATGATGAATAATGAGCAAATTACGTATGCGTGAGTCAAGCTGGAGATGCGCGCAGAAACGCGTGTCGATATTCATGTAAATCGCCCGTCACTAATGCTCACTTTTGACCAAAATCTGAGCCTACAGACAAATTTTAATAAGTTTCCTACATCAAATGTTAGGAAATAAATTCCAGCTGTGCAGAATTTTTTTTCTTGATTACAGATTGAAAGACGGATACAGAAATTATGACAGGCCTTCCTGAAGGGTTATGAAAGTCTATGAATGTGAAACGAACATGTGTCCAAGCACCATGCCGTGGAAGTGTGTATGAAGCTCTCGTGCCAGGGCACAATCTACACGGGGCTGGCAGAGCATCTGAACTGTTGGCAAAGAAACAAATCGTGTCACCTGCAGGGAATAGAACTAGGGGAAACCCTGTAGCCTCCTGGCTGGTCAGCTATACTTTGACTGAGCGACGATTGCTTGTGCTCTTTTAAACTTACGGGAATGCAGTTACACAACTTAGTAAAAATTAAAATATATTGGGAGATTTGTAAATACGCTTTATTTTATTGATTGTATAAATAATAATAATAATAATAATAATAAAGTAATAAAGTAATAATAATAATAATAATAGTGTTCAGAAAATACATGAGCACCATACCAGGAAAACATGAAGTTAAGGAGTTACAGAAAACAGCCATATTGGGCACTGCACAAATACATCGGAAAGTACTAATGTAAAAATACAGTAGATTCAACACTTGAAACTAGCGATATAAGCACCATGAATAGTAACAACAGAATAGCTGCAACACTGTATTTCCTAGGGACATAGTTTGTCTCAGGATTATAATTATAAATACCCTGCATGAAAGAGATGGTGATGATGATGATGATAATAATAATAATTTTATCTTTAGATATGTTGAAGTCCTGTTGGCATTCTAGTAAATATGACAATTCGAAGCGGGTTATCTAGATTCCGAAATGTAAATCGTATTTTTAGGCCCGTTCGCAACACTGCGAAAAGCGACTATTAAATTCGTCGTGGCCGTCTGTCCGCATGGAACAGCTTGGCTCCCACTGGACGGTTTTAATGAAATTCGATATTTGAATATTGTTATAAAATCTGTTGAGAAAATTCAAGTTTCATTAAAATGGGACAAAAATAGCTGGCATTACAATTCTAACCAACGAATGCAAACAGCTTTACTAAAATCAGAATAATACGAGTATTACAACTCGTCAGCTCCTACGTGCTTCAGGCCTCTTTGATCCATTATCAGGGGGCACACAATTGTACAAAACGGTTGCTTACCTTTTTCTGCATGTAGCAGAACTGCCAAAATTCCTGAATATGACATATGTATATATATATATATATATATGTGTGTGTGTGAGGGTGGGGTGTGTGTGTGAGTGAGTGTGAGTGTGTGTGTGAGTGAGTGTGTATGTGTGTGTGTGTGTGTGTGTGTGTGAGAGAGAGAGAATGGGGTTTGTGTGTGTGTGTGTGTGTGAGTGTGTGTGTGTGAGAGAGAGAGGGTGGTGTGTGTGTGTGAGAGAGAGAGGGTGGTGTGTGTGTGTGAG
>Ga0131853_10021375_pt1 | contig 11744 bp, 10 predicted proteins | sample TergutLab28metaG_FD_92764 | JGI IMG/M metagenome (GOLD analysis project Ga0131853, IMG submission 92764) | Labiotermes labralis P1 segment gut microbial communities from Petit-Saut dam, French Guiana - Lab288 P1 (version 2) (version 2) | ecosystem: Host-associated > Arthropoda: Insects >...
CGCAAGGGCGGCCCCGAGATCCTCGCCGCCTGCCGGGACCTGCGCGCCGGCCACTACGGGTCCGGCCTGCCCACCGGGCAGGCGGTCGCGACCACCGCCGGCAGGCTGCCGGCACGGTGGGTCATCCACACCGTGGGCCCGGTCTGGCAGCCCCGCGAAGACCGGTCGGCCCTGCTGGAGTCCTGCTACCGCGAGGCACTGCGCGTCGCGGACGAGCTCGGCGCCAAGAGCATCGCCTTCCCGGCCATCTCCACCGGTGTCTACGGCTGGCCTATGGACGACGGTGCGCGCATCGCCGTGCAGACCGTGCGGGAGTCCGGCACCGCTGTGAACGAGGTGCGCTTCGTGCTCTTTGGTTCGGATGCATATGAGGCATTTGTCGCTCATCGGTGACGTTGAAGCACAACTCCGTGCCCGGTTACGGAGCGTCCGCACGGTGTTGTGTCCGATGCGTGACTTGTTACGCGGTGGAGTCGGGGCCGTCCTCGGGTACGCTCCATCGGGTGCGCGTGCGTTCAGGGGATTCTCGAAGCGCCACTCGGCCGGGCCGGGTGGGCGTTGTGCCTGGGCGCGCTGTCCCTCGCCGAGTGCGCGGCACAGTATGCAACACCCTCCCGCCATTGCGCTGGAATATGCCCGAAGCGCTTGTTGGCGTGACCGTGGGTCAACCATGCTGGGTGATGTCCGGATCACGCACGGTGATCTTGGGCAGGCGTGAGGCGATGTGTCCGCCGGTTCGGATGGTGTGAACAGTGCAAGTTCTTCAGATGCAGCTGGAGGTCGGCGTCGATCCCGCGGAAGTCGGGCGGGCACGTCGGTGGGCGCGTTCGCGGCTGGCGGGTTCCGGGATAGGGGCCGATGAGCCGGTCGCCGAGACCCTGATCCTGCTCATCTCGGAGCTGGTCACCAACGCCGTGGTGCACACCGGTTGTCCGGCGGTGCTGCGCATGCTGTTCCCGGTCACGCCGGCCGCCCCGGTCCGCGTCGAGGTCGCCGACAACAGCGTGACCCCGCCCGCGCCAAGGCATGCCCAGCGGGACGAAACCGGCGGTCGGGGACTGGAGTTGGTGGACGGCCTCGCCGACCGCTGGGGATGGCAGCCCGAGGGTGCCGGCAAGCGCATCTGGTGCGAGGTCGACCGCGCGGTCCTCGCCTGACCCGACGCACCTGGGCGGTTCCGCATCGGCGGAACGGCTCACCTGACCTGAGCGGTCTGGAAGGTCCTGCGGTACGCCGTCGGTGAGACGCCCAGTGCGGCCTGGAGATGCTGGCGCATGGACGCGCCCGTGCCGAAGCCGGCCTGGCGTGCGACCTGGTCCACGCTCAGATCGGTTGACTCCAGCAACTGACGTGCGTGCTCGATGCGTTGCTGCGTCAGCCACTGCCCCGGGCTGAGCCCGACCTCCTCGCGGAAGCGCCGGGTGAAGGTCCGCACGCTCATCGACTCCCGCTCCGCCATCTCGCGCAGGGACAACGGCTGGTCGAGCCGGCCCAGCACCCACGCCCTGGCCCGCTCGGTGGTGGCCAGTTGGGGCTCGGGGAGTGGACGCCGCACATACTGTGCCTGTCCGCCCTCCCGGTGCGGCGGCACCACCGTACGGCGGGCGACCGAGTTGGCCACCGCCGAACCGAAGTCGCGGCGGACGATGTGCAGGCACAGGTCGATGCCGGCCGCCACGCCCGCCGAGGTGAGGACGTCACCGTCGTCGACGTAGAGCACGTCGGGATCGACCTTGATCTTCGGGAAGAGGCTCTGGAAGTGGTCCGCGCTGCTCCAGTGGGTGGTCGCCCGGCGGCCGTCGAGCAGCCCTGCCGCGCCGAGCAGGAAGGAGCCGGTGCAGATCGACACCATGCGCGCGCCCGGCCGGACGGCGGTGAACGCCTCGGCGAGAGGCGCGGTCAGCCGGCCCTCGGAGTAGACGGTCCCCAGCTCGTGCGAGGCGGGCACGATCACCGTGTCGGCCTCCGCGAGGGCGGCCACACCGTGCTCCACGACGATCGGGAAGTCGGCGTCGGTCCTGACCGTGCCCGGACGCAGGCTGCAGGTCACGACCTCGTAGAGCGGCGTCCCGTCGTCCGGGTGCCGGGCGCCGCCCAGGATCCGCAAGGGGATGCCGAGTTCGAAGGGGATGACGCCGTCCAGGGCGAACACGGCCACCCGGTGCCGGCCGGGCTGGGTGAAGACCGCGGACGGTCCCTGGCTTACGACGGGCTGCTCTGCGGGCTCGGCCATGGCCCGATTCTTGCACACCATGGCCCTCCGGCCACTCGTCGCGGAGGACCGCGGTCCCGACACTGAGGGAGTGACGCAGACTTCTCCGCCTCCCGCACCGGTCACCGGCGACACGCCCGCCTCCCGGGCGGGCCGCAGCCCACGCCTGCGGGTGCACCGCGCGTGGACGGTCGCCCTCGTGACGTTCGTGACGCTCGTCGGTGCCGCCGCGTTCGCCTCCCTGCCCGGGCTCCTGATCGACCCTCTGCACACCGAGTTCGGCTGGTCGCGCGGCATGATCGGCCTCGCGGTGTCGGTGAACCTGGCGCTGTACGGCCTCACCGCGCCGTTCGCCGCCGCGCTGATGGACCGCTTCGGCATGCGCAAGGTGGTGGCCTGCGCGCTGGCCACCATCGCGCTCGGCTCCGGGCTGACCGTGTGGATGACCCAGAGCTGGCAACTCGTGCTGTGCTGGGGCCTGCTGGTGGGGCTGGGCAGCGGGTCGATGGCGCTGGCGTTCGCCGCGACCGTCACCAACCGGTGGTTCGTGGCCCGGCGCGGCCTCGTCACCGGGATCCTCACCGCGGGCGGCGCGGCAGGCCAGTTGGTGTTCCTGCCGCTGCTGTCCTGGATCACCGAGCACCACGGCTGGCGGCCGGCGGCGGCGACGGTGTCCCTGGCGGCGCTCGCGGTGGTGCCGTTCGTCTGGTTCCTGCTGCGGGACCACCCGGCGGACGTGGGCCTCGCGCCGTACGGGGCAGCGGAGTTCGTGCCCAAGCCGGCGCCCGCGACCGGGTCCGCCCTGCGGGCGCTGCACGCGCTGCGCGACGCGAGCCGCACCGGCACCTTCTGGCTGCTGGCCGGCACCTTCGCGATCTGCGGCGCCTCCACCAACGGCCTGGTCAAGACCCACTTCGTGCCCGCCGCCCACGACCACGGGCTGCCGGTCACCACCGCGGCGTCGCTGCTCGCCGTCATCGGGATCTTCGACATCGCGGGCACCGTCGCCTCGGGGTGGTTCACCGACCGGATCTCGCCGCGGCGCCTGCTGGCGATCTACTACGGCCTGCGCGGGCTGTCGTTGATGTTCCTGCCCATGCTGCTCTCCGACAGCATCCACCCGCCGATGGTGCTGTTCATCGTCTTCTACGGCCTGGACTGGGTGGCCACCGTGCCGCCGACCATCGCCCTGTGCCGCCAGCACTACGGCGAGAACAGCGCGATCGTCTTCGGCTGGGTGCTGGCGTCCCACCAGGTCGGTGCCGCGCTGGTGGCCTACCTCGGCGGCGTCGCCCGTGACGCGCTCGGTTCGTACGACGTGGTCTGGTACACCTCCGGTGCGCTGTGCGGGATCGCCGCGCTGATGTCCCTGGTCATCCGCCGCCGGCCGGTGGCCGTCCCCGCGGTGGCGGTTGCCGGGTGAACGCCCCGTAGCGCCGCGCTGGTTCCGGTTGCGGGCCGTGGTCACCCGCGCGGGTGACCACGGCCCGCCGGCCCGCCTGGAGCCGTCACCCGGTGCGGGCCACCGAGCGGGCGATCCGGCGCGCGTCAATGGCCATCTCGCGGAACATCCCGCTGATCGGGTTGGTGAAGCCCGTGAAGTACAGCCCGGGTGCGCCGGGCGGGGTCGCGGCGCCGTGCACGACCGGGCGTCCGCGTTCGTCGAGCACGTCGAGGTGTCCGACGAGCGGCTCCAGGCCGCGCCGGTAGCCGGTCGCCGCAATGACCACCTCGGGACCGATGCCGGTGCCGTCGGCCAGCCGGACCTCGTCGCCGTCGAACGCCTCGACCGCGGCGACGGGTTCGACCTTGCGGGTCCGCACCGCGTCCACGAGGCCGACGTCCTGGACCGGGATCGCCCCGTCGAGGACCCGCGCGTACAGGTCGCTCTCGGGCCGGGGGAGGCCGAACTCCGTCAGGTCGGGGACGCCCATCCGCTCGATGTACGGGGCGATGCGGTCGACCATGCCGGTCGGCAGCCGCCGGCACAGGATCCCGCTGGCCTGCGCGGGCCAACCCGCGGTGGAGCGGCGCAGGATGTGCGGCGCGGTGCGCACCGCGAGGCGGACCCGGGCCGCGCCGCCCTCGGCCAGGTCGACGGCGATCTCGGCGCCGGTGTTGCCGACGCCCACCACCAGCACGTCGCGCCCGGCGTACGGGGCGGCGTTGCGGTACTCGGCGGCGTGCAGAAGATCCCCGGAAAAGGTGTTTCGTCCCGGCCAGTCGGGTATGTACGGCGTGTGGTTGTGGCCGGTGGCCACCACGACCACCGGGGAGGAGATCACCCGCCCGCCGGTCGCGGGCAGTTCCCAGCCGGCTCCCGCCCGTTCCACGCGTGTCACCTCGATGCCGGTCGCGATGTCGAGGTCGTGGTACTCGGCGTACCGCTCCAGGTAGCGGACCACGTCGTCGCGCCCCACCCACCGCCCGTACGCCCGGGGAATGGGCAGCCCCGGCAGTGCGGACAGCCGTCTGGTGGTGTGCAGGTGGAGCCGGTCGTAGTGGTTGCGCCAGGAGGCGCCGAGCCGTTCCGCGCGTTCCAGGACGAGCGGGCGCAGGCCGCGTTCGCGGAGCGCGGCCGCCGCGGCGAGCCCGCCGGGGCCGGCGCCGATGACGACGGCGTCGGGCGCCGCCGACGAGGTGGTGGCGCCCGGGGCGGCGGGTGTGGGGTCGGCCATCGTGGAACTCCCGGAACCTGAGACGTCCTGCTGAGAGGAAGAGTGGTGGTATCGGAAGTTAACAGGTCAACCCGACTGCGTGGCGGTCCGGTACAGCGCGAAGGCGGCATCTCCGAGGAACGGGCTGTAGGAGATGCGATCCGTGGTACCGCCCCCGTCCAGGCCGCCGATCACGCCGATGACGGTGCCGCTGTGGGTGCGGCTGGTGTAGTCCAGGATCCAGGGGCTGCCGGAGGTGCCGCTGTAGAAACCCTCGCAGTCCATCTGCAACTGCTGCTCGCCTTCGAGCCGTCCGGTCGTGGTGGTGCAGGTGACGGCCTGGTCGCTGGGGTCGTCGGCGCCGTGCGGGTAGCCGATGACGGTGACGCGGTTGCGGTAACCGGGGGTGCGGGCCAGCCGGTTGGCGCCCGTCACGTCCTCCAGCCGCTCGCCGTGCGGACCGGGGCTGACGGTGGCGAACGCGAAGTCGTAGTTGGAGGCCGCGTCGTCGTCGGGGGTCCAGTGCGGGTCGGTGAACTCCCGGTCCACCGCCCAGATCCCGTACGGCTGCGCTCCGCTGCCCGCGCGGTAGTCGGGGACGAAGCCCAGGTGCGAGCCGCCCTCGCAGTGCGCGGCGGTGAGCAGCAGGTCGCGGCCGGGGCTGTGCACCACGCTCGCGGTGCAGAAGTGCGCCGCGAGGTCGCTGCCGACGGAGAAGAGCATGCCGACGGTGGGGATGCCCTCGAAGTGCACGGCGGTGCCGATGGTGGCCAGCGAGCCGATGTCGGCGTCCGGCGGGGTGACCGGGTCGGGCGGGTCCCCGGGGTCGGACGGCAGCCCCGAGGCCGGCATGGAGTCCGCCATGCGCTCCGGCGTCCAGAACCGGGCCGCGGCCTGGTTGGTCCAGCCCCGCGACGAGGGCACGTGCACGCCGCCGGGCAGCAGGGCGGCGGCCACCGCGAGCACGGCGGTGCACAGGGCGGGGAGCAGCAGCCGGCGGAGCACGGGCACCTGCTCAGCGGCGCTTGCGCAGCAGCGCCACCGCGCTCAGCGACTGCGTGATCGAGATGACGGACAGCAGGATGTACAGGATCCGCCTGAGGGTGTCCGGGTGCGACCACCACTGGGCGCTGATCCAGACCGGCAGCAGCAGCGCCCACACGATCGCGTAGGCGCGCAGTTGCGCCGTCGAGGAGTCGGGGCCCGGGGACAGGAAGCGGGACAGGCCGCCGCGCCGCGGCTTGTCGGGGGTGGGAGGACGGCTGCTGCTCATGGCGCACATCATGCCCGGCCGAGGGCGCCGCGTCGCCTGTCGGGGCTGATCGGCCTGTCCCACCTGTCCTACCTGTCCGGCGTGCTGCCTGGCCTTCGGGGCCGGCGGCCCGGAGCGGGACGCCCGGGGTGTGGCGGGGCGTGGCAGGACGGCGGGGGAGGTGCGGGAAGGAGGGCCGGGGCTACTTCGTCGGCTTCTTGCCGGTGACGCCCAGGTAGACCAGCAATGCCAGGGTCGGCTTGAGGTCGGCCTGCTTCACGCCGGTTCCGGTGAAACCTTTCTGGTGGGCGGCGACGGCGGCCATCATCGCCACCAGGGAGCTGGCGACGGCCGGTGCGCTGACGTCCTTGTCCACGCGCCCCTTGCTCTGCAGTTCCTTGACCGCCTCGGTCAGGGAGCCGCTGACGGCCGTGAGGATCCGGGTACGGATCCGGTTGAACCGCTTGTCCCCCTCGGCCGCGCCCAGGTCGACGACGCGCAGGATGGCGTCGTGCTTGCGCCAGAAGGAGAGGAAGCCGTCCACCAGGTCCTCCGCGGTCTGGGCGCCGGCCTTGCCGACCCAGGAGCGCCCGGCGACCAGGTCGGTCAGTGCCGCGCCCTCCTTGGCCATGTCGTCGGCCAGCTCCAGCACGGCGCCCTCGACATCCGGGAAGTACTGGTAGAACGTCGCCGGGGAGGTGCCCGCCATCCGGGCCACGTCGATCACCTTGACATCGCGGTACGGCGACGTGCTGAGCATCTCGCCGAGGCAGTCGAGCAGCTTCTGCCGCGTGGCCTGCCCGCGGCGGCCTGCCACACGGCCGTCGACGGTGCGAACTTGTCCTGTCATGCCGTCAGTTTACCGGCGGGTGATCAGCGCGCGATCTGACGGCGTGCAAATGGGGAATGCCTCGTTCCACTTGATGAAACCGCAGCTCATCACCGCTTTTGTGACGTGTTTTCGGGCTCCCGGTCGCTGTCCGGAATGGTGTGATCGGGTGAAATGTGAGCTCGCCGGGCGCGCCGCGAAAAATTGACCATATGTTCGAATAGAAGGCCAGCAGTGACCTGCGTCACTGACTACGGTGGCAGCAAGGCAGGACCCAGGACGTACGGAGAGGACCGGAGATGTCCGCATTCAGCGAAGGCGCACCCTGTTGGGCCGACGCGTCGCTGCCCGACCTGGAGGCCGGGCGGCGCTTCTACGGCGAACTGCTCGGCTGGACGTTCCAGGACACGGGCGAGGAGCTCGGCCACTACACGATGGCGCTGCGCGACGGGAAGAACGCGGCCGCGCTGATGGGGAAGATGGACCCGTCGATGCCGACGGCGTGGAGCGTCTACCTCGCCACCGACGACATCGCCAAGACCACGGCCAAGGTCCGCGAGAACGGCGGCCAGGTCGTCTTCGGCCCCGACACCGTCGGCGACGTCGGCGTCATGGGGGGCGCGGTGGACCCCGGTGGCTCCTTCTTCGGCCTCTGGCAGCCCGGCGCCCACCCGGGCTTCGGCATCGTCAACGCGCCCGGCGGCTTCTGCTGGGCGGAGAACCACACCCGTGACGCGGCCTCCGCCGACCCCTTCTACGAGGCGGTCTTCGGCTACCGCGGCCAGCAGGTCGGCGACGGCTCCACCTTCGACTACAAGGTGTGGACCGTCCCCGGAGCGCCCGAACCGGTCGCCGGCCGGATGCAGCGCGGCGACCTGCCGGCCGACGCCCCGTCCGCCTACCGCGTCTACTTCGTCGTCGAGGACTGCGACGCCGCGGCCGGGACCGTGCGCCGGCTCGGCGGCCAGGTCCACCAGGAGCCGCAGGACTCGCCCTTCGGCCGCATGGCCGCCGTCGCCGACGACCAGGGCGCGGCCTTCGCGATCATCGACGTCACGCGCAGGGTCGGCCCTCCGCCCGGCGCGTAGCGCGGTACCCGTCTCGGCATCCGGGCACCCCGGCCGCGCGGTTCCGCACCGCGGCCGGGGTGGTCCGGTGCCTGCCCGACTCCTGTGTGTCCGCTGAGAGTTGACGCCGCGGACGCGCGGGGCATGGACGTCGCCGCGGCGGGAGCGGATGATAACGAGTTCGCTCCGCGGGCGTGTCGAAGCGCCCCGGGTTAGCAACCGGAGCCCATCCCAGGAACAATCAGGCCCGTACCCTGGCCGAGAGCCAGTGACAGGCCGCACGGGGCCGGGAGCACGGGGAAGGCCGCGGAGGCGCGGGCACGGGGAGGTGGACGGGCAGTGGTGGAGCAGCTGAACCAGCACGACCCGAGACGGATCGGCCCTTTCGAGGTGCTGGGACGGCTCGGGGCCGGCGGTATGGGGCTGGTCTATCTCGCCCGCTCGGCCTCCGGGCGCCGGGTGGCGATCAAGACCGTCCGCGCCGAACTCGCCGAGGACCAGCTGTTCCGGGTCCGCTTCACCCGTGAGGTGGAGGCGGCACGGGCCGTCTCCGGCTTCTACACGGCCGCCGTCGTGGACGCCGATCCGCGAGCCGCCGTGCCCTGGCTCGCCACCGCGTACGTCCCCGCTCCGTCGCTGGAAGAGATCGTCAACGAGTCCGGGCCGATGCCCGCCCAGGCCGTGCGCTGGCTGGCCGCCGGGATCGCCGAGGCGTTGCAGTCCATCCACGCGGCCGGCCTGGTGCACCGCGACATGAAGCCGTCCAACGTGCTGGTGGTGGAGGACGGCCCGCGGGTCATCGACTTCGGCATCGCCTCGGGCGTCTCCAACACCCGGCTGACCATGACCAACGTCGCCGTCGGCACGCCCGCCTACATGTCGCCCGAGCAGGCCCGCGACTCGCGCAGCGTGCGCGGCGCCAGCGACATCTTCTCGCTCGGCTCCACGCTGGTCTTCGCCGCCACCGGCCATGCGCCGTTCCACGGCGCCAACCCGGTCGAGACCGTCTTCATGCTGCTGCGCGAGGGCCCCGACCTGGCCGGGCTGCCCGAGGAGCTGCGCCCGCTCATCGAGTCCTGCATGCGCATGGAGGCCGAGCGCCGGCCCACCCCCGCCGACCTTCAGGCGCAGCTGGCCCCGCACCTGTTCTCGGCCGGCGGCGACGACACCGGCACCGCCTCCGCCTGGCTGCCGCCGGGCGCCGTGGCCCTGATAGAGCAGCGCCGCAGCGGCCGCGGGGCGGTGCACGGCTCCGGCGGTCGCGGCGCCCACGCCGCCGGCCCGCGGCCCCCGGCCTCGCAGCCCTCCGGGCCGCAGGTCCCGGTCACCGCACCGCCCCCGCCGAACGCCCCGCCGGCCGTGCAGAGCGGCATGCAGCCCTCCCAGGTCGCCCCCGCGCCCTCCTTCGGTGACGGCGGCTACCGCGCCGACCCCGCGGCCGCGTCCGCGGTCCCCGTGCAGCTGGCCGGCTCGGCGCCGATCGGCCCCGGGCTGCGGGTCGCGGAGGTCGCCGACCGCAGGACGGCGGCCGCGCCGTCCCCCGGCACCGAGTGGGTGCGCCACCGGGCCGGCTCCCACCGCGCGGGCGACCCGGTGGCGGCCGTCACGGCACCCACGTCCGTGCCCCCGCAGGCCCCGCCCTCGGCGGGCCAGGGGGAGTGGCGGCCCTGGCGGTTCCGTATGTCGAACGATGTGTGGGGCACCCCGGCCGTCAGCGACGGCCTGCTCTACGTCACCTCCTTCGAGGTGCACGCCCTCGACGTGGCCAGCGGCCGGCGCCAGTTCAAGACCCGCGACGTCGCCTGGACGATGGCCGTCTCCGGCGGCCGGATCCACGCCTCCGACGGGCCCAGCCTGTTCGCCCTGGACGCGGCGGACGGCAGCGAGCGCTGGCGCACCGCGATCGACGGCTGGGTGTACGCGGTGCGCACCGACTCCCGCGGCGGCACCGTCGTCACCGGCGTCCGCGGCGGCGGCGTGCAGGCGTGGGACGCCGCCCGCGGCGGCCTGCGCTGGGAGCGCGGCGGGGCGCAGACCGAGTTCGAGCAGCCCGACTCCGGCCCCACCGCCGTCGACGGCACCGTCTACTACCAGGGCGGCGGCCTGCTGCACGCGGTGGACGCGATGACCGGCGCCGAGCGCTGGTCCTACCCGGTCGGCGAGCCCGGCGCGGCCGGATCCGTGCCGACGCGGCCGGTCGTCGCGGACGGCGTGGTCCACCTGACCGCGGGCACCCGCGTCCTCGCGCTGGACGCCCGGACGGGCGCCGAGCGCTGGCACTTCGAGGCGCCCGCGGTGATGTTCGCGCCGCCCGTGCACGTCCCGGGCCCAGCGGCGTCCGGCGGCGGGATCTACGTGACGGACCACCTCGGCACCGTCTACGCCCTGGACCCGGCGGACGGCCGGGACCGCTGGCGGGTCGCGACCGAGCCGCGCCAGTCCCTCGAACCGGTGGTCGTCGCGGGCGGCGCCGTGCACCTGGGCGCGGGCAGCGCCCTGTACACGCTGGACGCCGCCGCCGGCACCCCGCGCTGGCGGTTCGCCGCGCAGGGCGAGATCGTCGGGTCGCCCGCGGTCGCCGACGGCCGGGTGCACTTCGGCTCCAAGGACCACTGCCTGTACACCGTCGACGCGCAGGGCGGCCAGCTGCGCTGGCGGCTGGAGACGGGCGGGGAGATCACCGGCTCGCCGGTGGCCGCCGACGGCGTCGTCTACGCCTGCTCCAAGGACCGCTGCGTGTACGCGCTGGACGCGGCGAAGGGCACCGGCGCCGCCTCCCGCCGGGCCTGACACCCGGTCCCGCCGGGGGCAGGGCGGGCGCAGCCCACCGGCTTCACCGGTTGGAGGACGGCGGTTCGTAGGGCGTGTCGTACGGTGCCGGGTCGTAGGGCGCCAGACCGTACGGCGGCGTATCCGTCGTCGTGCCGTCCGGCGGCTGGTCGTCGTAGGGATACGGTTGCTCGCCGCGGTCGACGGGCAGGTCCGGTTCGCCGTACCGGAGCGGCCGGTTCCGGCCGGGCAGGACGAACGCCGCCGCGCACATCAGCAGCCCGCCCAGCACCGCGAAGGCGACACCGGTGTCGAGGCCGTCGCCGCCCGCGGTCAGGGAGTGCGAGAACTGTGCCTGCCGGACCATCCACAGCACGGTGAAGCCCAGCACGACGAGCCCGGCGAGCGCCACGACCGGGCGGGAGCGCAGCAGCACCCCGAGGGCCGCGAGCAGCGCGGCGAAGAGCAGGGGGAGGAAGAGGGAGCCGAGCAGGGCCGCGCCGTGCGGGGTGACACCGACGCCGGTGAAGAGGTCGTCCACCCGGATGTCGGAGCCGTGGCGCCCGCCGTACCACGCACGGAAGGGGCTCCAGACGGCCGCCACCGCCCCGGCCAGCGCGAGCAGCGACCCCAGCATCGTGCGGAACATCGGGTTCCACCGCCTCGTGTCGGCCCGCTCGGCCCCCTCGGGGCCGACGCTACGCCGGGGCCCGCCGCGTTGCCAGGCGAGGTGTCGACCCGCACGAGAAGGGACTGACCGCGGCGCCCCCTCCGCGCCGCGGTCAGTCCCTGCAGCCCAGGGTGCGGCTGGCCCCTGCCAGTTCCCGCACCCCGGGCCTCCCCCCGAGATCCCCCGTGTCCCCCCGTGCCCCCGTGTCCCCCCGTGCCCCCGTGTCCCCCTGCTGTTCCCCCGTTGGTCCCCGGGGTCGGTCCCCCTGATCCCCGTTGGTCCCCCTGA
>Ga0131853_10021376_pt1 | contig 11744 bp, 10 predicted proteins | sample TergutLab28metaG_FD_92764 | JGI IMG/M metagenome (GOLD analysis project Ga0131853, IMG submission 92764) | Labiotermes labralis P1 segment gut microbial communities from Petit-Saut dam, French Guiana - Lab288 P1 (version 2) (version 2) | ecosystem: Host-associated > Arthropoda: Insects >...
GCGTTCCAATGGCTCTGCAATTCGTTCTGATAGGAAAGCAGTTCCCTTCTGGCACTCCGCAATTCCTCAGAAAATGCTCTTGCCTGCCGCGCTCGTTCGTTTTCTGCTGTTAAGTTGATTCTATTGTTTCTCATGCTCATAACAAGTGCTCCTTTGTGACCATTGCAGTCTGCGGACATAGTTTCAATGCCCGCAGACTGCCGCCCATACCTTCATCAAACCTTAAAAGCGTCTGCGTTGCTGGTGAGTGTTGCCTCCGTTTGTTCATAGCTAGTCGCAACAGCTACATCCAAAAATTGAGCATACGAATTCACAACCGCATAATAGTCATCAAAAAATTTATTGGCTGTGTTGTTAAATTTGCCCCGAATCGCTTCGCCTGCCGGACTTTGCCACGTGGCAGACAAGTTGTTCATATGGGTTTGAATTTCCCGTAGCTCCTGATTCAGAACAGTATTCTGAGAGCGAATGCTCTGAGCGGTTGTGCGTACTTCTTGAGTCGAAATTCTAATTGGGCTTGCCATAATGCGTCACTCCTTTCTGTTAGTTGACAAGTCTTTTCGCTTGCTCAATGACATGGTTTTGCGTATTGGTGTAGGCTGTCGCACTCTGGCGTAGGAACTGGGCGTATTCATCCATTAGGGTCTTCATCCTTTGCAAATCTTCTTTGAAACCACGAACCTGATTCGCGAATGCCTGATTGTCTGCGCCGTCCCACGCAGCTTGCATTGTGTCTACTTCAGAAAAGAGCCTCGTATACGCTTGTTGGTATCGACCTGCGGCTGCTTCAACGTTTCCAGCCGTGCTAGTGAGCCTTTCCGGTTCTATCCGGATGCTTTTTGTCCCTGCCATCTTAAATTAACCTCCTAAAAATTATTTATATCATATTGAACGGTCTGAACTCTCCAAACCGCAACACAATACCAAGCTATATAAGCAAAAGCCTAGAGCCATTTTTCAATCTCATATCTTCTACCGACATGTTGCTACTGAAAATCACACCAGTATCTCCACAGCAAAGAGTCACATCATTTGGGGCGAACAGCCCATCCGAGAGTTTTTCGACAGCAGTGGATACTAGAGGGGTCAGTTCAAACACCCTAGCCGCACGTGGGATAAATACATCATAGGCACTACCTATGGATGGAACATATATCTCAACCAACAATTTACTCATATCTATCAGTCTCCTCTCCATCGGCTGTATACGACTGCAACAGCTTAACCACCTTGAACTTGCCGTTATTCACCAGGACACCGAACGTGTTCCCAATATCACCGTACAAGTCACTGGAAGGCTTAGAAATTTTAAGCTCATACTGATCTGTCACGCCATCCCCAACCCATATCCCGTTTCCGGCACACTGAGCGCGATACCATGACTTCATGGAGTGCGACTGAATATTTGAACTACTGTCACTTGCTATGATGCTGATGCCATAGGCATCGTCTCCTTTTTCAAGTAACACGTCTAGCTTATCAACGCCGTCCTCGCTTAAAAATTTGTAGAGATCGGAAAGCGCGGGAACTATGTAAACAATTTGCTCAAACTCCGTCTTCCCAGCAGCTTTATACGCTTTGTGCCGTTCAACCGTGAGGTTGAATAAAGAGACAACCGCCTCTTCCACATCTTGATTTATGTATTGATATTCCTTGTTGGCATCCGATTCAAATAAACTGTCGGCATCTAAAACGACCGTGTGTACCCCTACGTTTCCTGTCAGCATTTCCGCCATTCCTTGGGCAAATCGAACCGTACTGTCCACATTTTGCGCCACAACCAGTGTGACAAAGCTGGATGCAAAATCTAGGTATTCAAGATTCAAGTTGTACTTATTGACCCCCACCGGAAAACGCTTGATCGATGCTTGGGTGGTGTTGAAAAATTCGGGCGTGACTACATCTGGCAAAACGGGGATATTCTTTGCAAACTCAACTTCTGGAATCTCTGTTAGAGCAGCGCAAAGTCCTCGGATGTCTTCAGCAATGCTTTGAGGCACGGCAATATGCGCAACTTGGAATTCATAGATATTATCTAGCTTCAAAATACCTCTACCCTTTGCCTTCGCTGGGAACACACCGCCCGTACTTCCAAGGATGCCAGCATATTCGGAGTCATCGTTCAATTGCAAAACAAAAAGCTGTTTGAAGTTTTGCAAGAGCTTGTATCTTATCGCATTGGGGCTGTTTGCTGTGAGAACAAAATATATACCATATTTCGATCCTTCTTGGCTCAATGTCCAAATGTGATCCTCGCAATTTTCGTACCCTTCCGCAAAGGCTGAATAGTTATTTATCACAACAAGAATATTCGGTACGATATTTCCTGAATTGGAACAATAGGAGGCATAATCGCCACCCCACTCCGAAAATAACTTCTTTCTGCTGACGATTTCCACCCTGAGCATCTTGAAAAGGTTGACGACTTTTTCAGAATCCGCCCCAAAAACCACGTCACCCACTTGGGGTGCTTTCTCAAAAATCCGAAGTGTTTCTGCTCCGAAATCCATGATATACACATTCAATGTTTCGGCACTGTGCGTACAGAGCAAATCATAGAGCATTGTTGTAACAAATGTGGCCTTTCCGCTTCCGGCAAATCCATAAATGATTGCATTTCCATCACTGGAAATCGGCATACGAAGAGGTAGTCTACGCTGTTGAGCCGGATCGTCGATTTCGCCAATGAGCGGATTCAATATGTATTGCTTCTCTTTTTCAATAGGATACTTCGCATGAAGTTTCTGTAATAGGATAATGGGTTCAATCGGGGGAAGCCAAAGCTGACGCGTAAAAATATTCTCATCTTGGGCGGTCTTCATGATATAGTCTGTCACAACGTCCAGTTGTTTTCTTTGATTCATATCTGCAATACGCTTCGTTTCCAGTTTCACAGATTGCACGACATACCCATTCATGTCAATCACAGAGATTGCACAAGGCTTACGTTTCACATCGCCATCGTCAGGTGTATAATCTGCACCGGCCCAAGCAGATTGTCCCAATTCAAACAGCTCATTATATCCAACTTGCAGATAGAACCGACCCGTATCGACAAGTTCGGCGGCGTCTGGTCGTTTGAGCATTTCCATACTGTCAGAACGGTCTTGTACTTTCAGGCAGACCTTAAACTTACTATTGCTCCATATTTGATCGTCCACAACACCGGCTGGCTTTTGCGTTGCCAAGATTAGGTGGACACCAAGGCTCCTACCGATGCGGGCGGCACTTACAAGCTGTGTCATAAACTCGGATTGCTGTGTCTTAAGCTCGGCAAACTCGTCTGATATGATGAAGAGATGCGGAAGCGGTTCATCTACCAAGCCATCTCGATATGCTTTTTGGTATTTGTAAATATCAATATTGCTTGCGCCGAGCAGTTTGCTTGCTTTTGCAAATACAGCCTGCCTATGCTTTAGCTCACTTTCAATCGAAACCAAAGAGCGATTTATAGCAACCCCGTCCAGATTAGTGATAATGCCTGCCACATGCGGCAGGGTCTCAAATGCCTTCGCCATCCCGCCGCCTTTGTAATCGATCAAAATGAAAGCAACCTCGTCTGGATGGTAGTTCAGCGCAAGAGAAAGTATATATGTGATAATGAACTCGCTCTTGCCTGATCCTGTCATGCCTGCCACTAAACCATGAGGGCCGTGGAACTTCTCGTGTAAGTCTAAATTGAACAGATCCCCTAATGTATTCACGCCAACAGGTGCTTGGAGTGATTTCGTTGGATCATTTTCTTTCCACCGGAGAGAGGCATTTAGGTGTTCAACTTTGCTAACGCCAAACATTTCAAGAAAGGTCATGAGCTGCGGCAACTGATAAGAAGTCGCAGATAAGTCGAGCGCAATATTTGCAAGGGTTACGCTATATGCAAGCATATCGCCCGTAAAGCTGATGTCATTCACAAAACTCATGAACCTACCAGAAGTATCGTTCTTATCAAAAATTTTGCCGTTTAACCCTTCTAATTCAATGACCGCGGTACACTCTTTAGGCACGTTTTTCAGTTCGTCAAAAAAAGAAATAACACTGACGTTCACTCTCTTCTCAAGCGCATATGCTTTTTTGAGCATCTCAGCGCGGAGAGACAACTCGCGGCTAAATGCAAAAATCACATAATGGGGCACAGTTTTTTTCATACGTTCATCGTCAAGTTCTTTCCTTGCTTCTATCTCTTTTTCTATGTAAGCCGAAACCTCTTTTAACTCATTGATATTTGTAGCAACCATGCGAAAGCTCTCATCACGGTTCCAGACATGTGGCAACCACTTTGTATATCCAAATTCAGACTTTTCGGTTTCATCATACAGAAACACAGTTTTTACGTCATCATACCCGTAAAGGGTAGTCAACTGAATAATGAGTCCATTTGCAAAGGAAATGCACTTGCTTCTCTCGCCGATGACAGAAGTGAAGTAATTATCAAAAAGAGAAATCGTGAGCGGAACGTTATGCAGTTTTTTTGGCTTGTCGCAAAGAGAATACAACCGCTCTCGAAGATTATCATCATCTAGGGAAAACTTTTTTTCCGGCATCTTAAATTCAGAAGCTAGGTCGTCGTCACCAGTGCCGACCCGAAAGCGGAGGAAGTCATTTTGCCCTATGCCACGCTCCCATAGTTGGATGCTTTTTCCTATGACACGGGTCACACATTCGGCGACAGGAATGTAGTTTTCTCTCAATATCGTCTCTTGCTTTTCGCATTCAGCTTGAATACGTTTCTCCATGTCCTTCAGGTATGCTTTATATTTTTTCTGACGCACCGCTTCTTTTTCTTGTTTCTTTCTCTTCTCGTGACGTCGGCTAAGAATCGGCCAGAGGATTGTGCCTAGTAACATACTAAGAGACATGACCAAAGCGGGTGCAGCAAAAGCAAAATTCCCTGTGTTTAGTGCGTTGGTCACAGCAAACACACCTGTTGCTAGAGCGGCAAAGCCCATAGTGATTGATGGCCCAATGACGAGCATCATGGGCATTTCCTCGCCTATTGGCGTTTGGGGTGGCGCGTCAATGGAAAACAGGGCTTTGTTTAGCTCTCTTTTGAAGCGTGGCGACCGATAGAAATACTCAATTTCATATTCTTGTTCAAAAGAATCATCAACCTTGAGCGCGCTTTCGATTCCCGATTGATATGGCTTAAATATCTCTGCGTCGAGCGTAACATTATTGCTTGGATTGTTAATTGCGATAAAGTTGCTTCCAACAATGATCGTCAGCCCCAAGATAAAAATAGAGTCGCCGGGTTTCATGGATAATGACGAGACAGCGTGATTGTTGACAAATGTGCCATTTCCGCTTTTATTATCCTGAATCGTCCAGCGACCATTATGATACATCAACGTGCAATGGATTCCAGAAACAAATTTGTTATCAAACGCAATTGTGTTTTCAGAGTTTCTGCCAATCGTAATATTAACGCCTTCAGTAGCATCTATCAGGTACTTTTTGAAATTGAGACGACCCTCAGTGACTTCTTCGCAAAAAAGTAACGCAGGCTCTTCGGTTTCTCCGAGCGTGACTCGGTAAAAACTAGATGGAACCATTTCGGCAAATTTAACTTCTTTGCTGGAAATGTCTGTGATCTGAGTGGCGCGATAGCTTCGGATAAACCATTTACCAGAAACACCTTCAATGCTCAATAACTTACGTGTTTGCTTTTGCCTATTCCTATCTGAAATCCAAAATTGACCCTTGATAGTAAAAGGCAAGTATAAGGTATGAATTTGGTCTTTCTTAATCAATGTGACTATCATATGTTTACCCCTCTTGCTTTTTGTTTTGCTTCACCAGAAGGAATCTGTCTACGTCGGTCATACGATTTGGTTTAATTACGCTACTATTTATCTTGAGGAAGTAAATAATCGCCAGGAAAATGTTCCAAGGCATTTGATATTCGCCCCGCTCTATAGACGAAATCGTTTGTCTACTGACACCGATTTTATCTCCAAGACCTTGTTGCGATATTCCCAGGTTGGCTCTAAATTGAGGTAGTGCTTTCGCCAATAGCTCTGTCATTTCGCTTTGCGTCATGTTCATAGAATCATGAGTGTTATCCAAGCCTTGCGCCTCCATCTTGCTTTATATCATCCGCATTGGTTCTTTATTGTTTTTTCGTCACCCCGTCAAACCTTCATATGGCGAGTTTGACGGGGTTTCATTCTTTCGTAAAATAGCATGTTCTGCGAAACTTTGAATTCGTCAAAACATAGCTTCCCCAGTATAACAAGTTGACAAGTAATTTGTCAATCATTTGTTTGAAAAAGTTGAAAGTAAGAGCTGAGTGGTGAAAAACAAAGATTCTCCGCTAGGTTTTCATCTGTCGGACACCCAATCTCTTTTTTACTGATGAGTTTTGTGTGTTGTAAAATTATAATAGGGGTCAAAATCAGGGTCAAAAATTCAATAGCGAAAGGAACATCCATTATGTCAAAACGGGGTGAAAATATCCGCAAACGAAAAGACGGACGTTGGGAGGGACGATGCATCAAGAGCTATGGGCCAGACGGTAAAGCCCAGCATCAATCGGTGTACGGAAAAAGTTACCTTGAAACCAAGCGAAAGTTATTACAAGTAAGGGAGAAACAAGTAGCAGGTGCGCTTCCCAATTCGTGCAAGAGCATGAGTTTCAGGGAAGTGCTTTTTCTTTGGTTGGAAAGTAGGAAAATTAAGCTGAGGCTTCAAACCTATACCAAGTATTCGCAGATGATCGAAAAGCATCTTGCGGAAACGATTGGTGCTCATAAAGTTTCAAAGATTGATGTCTCTCAACTCAACAGTTTTTTGGAAGAGAAAATTAAGAATGGACGTTTGGACAATACCGGCGGTTTGTCTACGAGCTATGTAAAAACTCTGACCTTTATTATTCAATCGGCCATCAAATTTGCAGCAACTCACGGCTATCGTAGTCCTCTCCGGGGCGCAATCAGCGAACTCCCCAAAAAGAAAGTAGATTATGCGATTTTCAATCTTGATGAGCAACTTCGGCTCGAAAACTATGTGCAGACCAATATGGATGGAACTAAGCTAGGCGTTTTGATTTGCTTGCATACAGGATTGCGAATTGGCGAAATCTGTGGTCTGAAGTGGTCTGACATAGACTTTCGACAAAATATTATTTCAGTCCGTAGAACGGTATATCGAGTAACAAATCAAGATCGTGAGGCAGACGAACCCAAGACAAGGTTAGTTGTAGGTGAGCCCAAAACAAATTCATCATATCGAGTAATTCCTATCCCGTCTTATCTGCTCCAGATTCTAGTGAGGTATAGGAAGCAATCTTTATCAGAATGGGTTGTAGCCGATGATAGGTTCAGATTTTTTGACCCTCGGACATATCAATACCGTTTTCAAAAATATCTCAAAGATTGTGCAATACCCAGGAGAAATTTCCATGCGCTTCGTCATGTCTTTGCAACACGCTGTGTTGAGGTTGGTGTGGATATTAAATCGTTGAGCGAAATGCTTGGACATGCCAATGTGAACATCACATTGAATACCTATGTCCATTCTTCACTAGAGCAAAAGCATAGTCAGATAGAATTGCTCGGAACCATTAGGGGTCAGAATAAGGGTCAAAGATCAGCTTGAACCTTTGTGGTTGTCGCATTTAATGATGAAGTTTCGCAGAACATGCTATTCTACGAAATCAAACAGACTCACTAAATATAGTGTGTCTGTTTTTTTATTGTTTATTCTCTGAAAAATAAACAGACAAAATCCCGGTCTGCCTTAAATCTATTTTAGCGAGCATATCAGCCGCAATTAAATAGAATTCGAAGGCTTTGGCATACGAGTTGTTTGCAACTTGCGACCTCTCGGAGCATCGCGGAGAGAGGTGAGACGGCGGTCAGCTGGCTCACGGGCGTCGGCTTTGCCGACCACCTCCGCAACGCGGTGGTGCCGCCGGCCTCTTATGCTCTTTTGATGTTTTCAAACTCAATTTATAAAATGCTGACATGCACGAGCACAAGAATAGCCGTCAGGCATTGAAAACACTACTGTCGCATACGTTTCGAGAGTCATCGCATCCACCTTGGTTTCGAGAGCGCATTCAGCGCATTATGCGATTCAAGCAGCGCAAGCCCAGTCATCCCAATGGCACCTATGCGACACTTGAACGCCAGCAATGGCCACCATGCGATTTCGGACGACTAATGCGATTTTGGTGTTCGGTTGACTGAAAGTGCGTACTTTTGCGCTTTAATGCGACACCTACAATTGCCCTGCATGGGGAACCAAGTATACTTCCGGACTAATAGTGCTTGAGCACTTTTTTGAAATGCTTAATTGAACACAAAAGACCTCAATTGAGCATTTAATTTTTTGGAAATTCATGTTGAAACAAATTCCCCCTTGCCTTTTTCGACTCCGTGTGATATTCTATATTTGCAATTAACCCGATTTAGTGCAAATAATAGAGATAAATTACATTTACAAAAAAGGAGATGAACGATATGCCAAATGAAGCAAACAGTCACAAATATTTGAAACCAGAGTTTCAGCAACCAGAGGAATGGATTCCCAAACATCTGGCAGTGTTCGGTGAGCCACAAGTTGCACCAGCCTCTGTAGCGCAACCAATTGTACCAGCACCGAGTTCACCGCAGACAGCGTCAGAAGGGCAATCTGTAACAACCGCACCTACATCAGCGGCAACCCAAAGCCCCGTTCGCGTGATTGCCGGAAAACCTGTGCAAAAAAGAGTGCCGGTGAAGTTCGCATACCTGCGGGACTTCCCAAAACCACTACTTACCACTGCGAGAGCACTATTCCCTGAGTTAGAGAACCAGACAGATGTGATAACGGCATTTGTCTTGTACAGCATGGGGCTTGACACCGGTGCACCTGATTATAGTCCCCCAACACACATTGTAAGCGCAGTGCGCCGACTGCAAGGCAAAAGAGAAGGCGCCGATATGTATGAACTCCATACAACAATGGGCCAACTGCATAAAAAGTTGAATCGTATGGATGATCAAATGCAGGAACTGAAAATGCTCATTGCGTATTTAATTACAGTTTCTAGCGGACTTCATGCCCCCGGCCGAGTTCACACAGGTGCAGATTTGAAGCTAGACCATGAAAATGTGATTAATACATCAATCGCAGCGTCGCAGAGGTTTCCACATTATAAGCAAGTAATAAAGGATCACGAGGGACGCCCACAAAGAGGTGCCTCACAGTCGTAATGCTTGCAACCAGCGAAGGGGCAACGCGGGAACTCAAACCGTATCAAAGTTCCTGTGAAAGCACTTCCGTAATCGTCTGTTAGACTTATGAATCTACGACTGTTTATGTGATGCTTCACTCTTGCTGTAGCATGGGTGAAGCATCACATAAAATAGAAAGGGGGCGACTAATGCAAGGCACAAAAAATCGAACGACGCAAACTCCACTCACCTTGAAAGAGTGGGTTTACATCACTAATGGTAAGCACATCACTGAGTTGGTGCAAGTCAGTTTTTTAGAGTTTTATTTTGCAAAGAAAGCGACAGAAATTCGTAAAGTTGCTTGAAGATAGCCACCCCGTCCGCTATAATTAATATTAGCGTGGTTACAATTCTAAGCGGAAAGGGGCTATAGTGAATTTAGCTTATGATAACCAAATGTTCCGTCCCACTCCCTATGGTGGGTTCAAGGTAGGTGCGTACTGCCGCCTATCACGAGAGGATGTTGACAAGGGTATGGATATTTCCGAAAGCATAAAGAATCAAAAGTCCATACTCACGCAGTATCTTGAAGCAAATCCCGGCTTGGAGCTATATGACTTTTATGTTGACGAAGATTTCACCGGGCAGAACTTCAACCGTGACGATTTCGAACGGCTATTAAGCGATATGGAATCCGGGCGCGTCAATATGGTTGTGACGAAAGACCTTTCGAGGTTGGGACGCGATCACATAGAGACCGGATTTTATGTAGAGAAATATTTCCCCTTGAACAAAATCCGCTATATAGCCATAACTGATGATGTGGACACTTTTATGAAGCGCCGAAATGACAAAATGACTTCATTCAAGATGTTCATGAATGATTTTTATTCGGCTGATATAAGCGAAAAAATCCTCGCCACATTCAATAGTAAACGTAAAGCCGGGGTATACATCGGTGGATTTCCCCCATACGGGTACAAGATGGAAGTCAAGGGTAGCTTTGTAGTAGATGAACCCGCCGCTGCAATCGTGCGCCGGATATTCGCTACCTATTGTGAGGGCTGTACCTACGTCAGCATAGCGGATACATTCAATGATGAGGGTATCATCCCGCCAATTCTCTACAAAAAACAAACGAGCAAGTACGGGGGTGGAAAGCCCAATCTAAGTGGGAAATGGTCGGCGCAAACAATCCGTAAAATCCTAACCAACAAAACCTATATCGGTTGCATGGTGCAAAACAAGTATCGGAAAATCAGTTACAAGATTGATAAGTACGAAACGTTGTCAAGAGATCAATGGATTGTCGGGCCGAATATGCATGAGCCACTTGTAACAAGGGAAGTTTTTGACATGGCACAAACCCTTGTAGGACGTAACAACACCAAATACACTAATAACCCCAAGACTGGGGGAACAGTGGCGTATCAGCACGTTTTGGCCGGACTTGTGTTCTGTGGTGAGTGCGGTGATCGAATGACCTTTGATCGCAACAAAAATTCCACCGCATTCAATGTGCTGTGTTACGGCTACAAGAAAAAAACCTGCTCCAGTAGCAGGTACTTCATACTTGAAACAGAGCTAGAGGAGTTTGTCTTGAACGAACTAAAAAGCCTTTTCAAAAGCCGTATTAACCGGGCTGAAATTTTGGAAAGCGCAAGGGGCGGCAAAGTCAAGGTTGAGCTAGATGGGCTTGATAAGCAAGAACAGGCACTTAAAAAAGAACTCGACCAAGGGAAAAGCGCTTTCCGCCTACTCTACCAAGACAAGCTAAAGGGTAAGATTAGCGAACGTGATTATGATTTTTTGTATGAGGACTTTACCAAAAACCGCGACACCTTGGAAACCCAGTTAGAAGTCCTGGAACAACACAAGATTCAGCTTATGAAATATCAAGAGGATAGCCAAGAAATACTGGCAGCCATTGATGATTTCTTAGCAAACGAGATTCTAAGTAAGACCACGATGCACAAATTAATTAGCCGGATTGAAACATTTGCAGACAGAAGCGTCCGGCTGTACGCAAACTTCAGTTGTGAAGAAGCCGCATAAAGCCTTGAATATCCTATATTTTTAACGGCTTAGTATGTATGGATAAAATATATTGGGCACACGTCGATAAAATGTACCGCCGCTTGTCCGTCTTCCAGCGTTACAGGCAGCAGGGGATTTGCGAATGCATAACCGAAATAGCCGCCCACCGCGATGAGCAGCAGGATAAATAAGGTTAAAACCGGACGCCGTCTGCGGCTACGGCGATTTTGCGGCCTGCGACCGCGATTGCGCTTTCTTGGCATAGAGCTCTCCTGTTCTTGGTCTCCTTGATTGTAGCATAAATTACAGAAGTTTGGTACAATGAGTTGCCAGAAGTACGCAAAGAGGAGGCATGAGAACCTATGATACAAGTTAGCGGAACCCATAACTCCGCCATCTGCTACACAGACGAGCTGGAAGCCATAACACTGAAGCAAATCAAAGCTGTCTGTGACCGGCAGGAGTTCGCAGACTGCAAGATCCGCATCATGCCTGATGTTCACGCGGGTATGGGCTGCACCATTGGCACAACCATGACCATAGGCGACAAAA
>Ga0131853_10021379_pt1 | contig 11743 bp, 11 predicted proteins | sample TergutLab28metaG_FD_92764 | JGI IMG/M metagenome (GOLD analysis project Ga0131853, IMG submission 92764) | Labiotermes labralis P1 segment gut microbial communities from Petit-Saut dam, French Guiana - Lab288 P1 (version 2) (version 2) | ecosystem: Host-associated > Arthropoda: Insects >...
AATTAGATGCTACACCCATTCCAAATTACAAACTAGGTGCAAAATACTGCCGAGAGAAACTGAAAAATGGAGGTGTTTGCATATATATACAAGAAGCTTTAAAATTCACAAACATTAGTCTGCGAAAGCATTGTAAGGAGCAGGATATTGAAATTACTGCTGTCCAACTAAAACTTAACAAGAAAAATATAATTATATTCTGTGTATATAGGGCTCCGTCCGGAGATCTTGACTACTTTCTAAATAAACTCGACTACATACTCAACTCCCTTCATACCTATAAAACTGAATTTATAATATGTGGCGATATAAATGTAAACTATTTAGGAACTAATAACAAAAAGAAACAACTAGATTACCTGTTTGGCACATATAATTTAATAAGTACTGTGGATTTCCTCATGAGAACAGCCAACAATTCAGCCACCTTTAGATAACATCTTTATTGACAACAGAAGACATTATACCATAAAACCGTGCATAAATGGATCATCTGACCATGATACCCAACTGATAACACTAAACAATTTCTCCCTACCATTTAGTAACGCTGAACCTTCTTACATCAGAAACATTGATAAAAACACCATAGTTGAATTCCAGCTTCAACTAAGCTGGGGGCAATGGTATAATATATTTGGGAATAACAATGTTAATGATATGTTTAATAATTTTCTCAACACATACCTGAGGTGTTATTACTCTAGATTTTGAAAAAAGAAATTAAATCTAATGGATAACAAAAGGAATAAACATTTCATGTAAAAAAAAAGAAGGAACTTTTCTTATTGTGTAGATGCAGTAATGATTTAAACCTCAAAATATATTACAAAAGATACTGCACAGTACTATCTAAAGTAATTCTTACTGCAAAAAAAAACTACATTATAACAAAATCATTCTTGGTTTTAAGAACAAAATGAAACGTACATGGAAAATAATAAATGAAGAAAAAGAGCAAACAAAAAGCAGTACTGACATCCAATCTTTAGTAATAAACAATTATGTAATTGCAAATTGCAAATATTTTTAACGACTCCTTTTTATCAATAGCAGACGCAGTCAATTCAGACAACAACAAACACATGAATACAAGTATGACTAATCCAATTAACTATCTAACAAACAATATTAGAAGACCCTTTGCAAAAATAAGTTGGCAGTATGCCTCTACTTATGAAACTGAAAAAATTATTACGTCATTAAGGACTAAAAATACATGTGGGTACGATGAAATTTCTTATCGCATTATAAAACTAACTGCACCATTTATAATTTCACCATTAACACACATCTGTAATGCAGTTCTTAGTACTGGTGTTTTCCCTGATAGCTTAAAATATGTTGTAGTCAAACCAATCTTTAAAAAAGGAAATAAATACGAAATATCCAATTACAGCCCAATATCTTTATTAACTTCCTTCTCCAAGATTATTGAATTATCATTTATGCTAGACTCTATGCTCACATTGATATGAATAATATCTTGGTACAGGAACAATATGGATTTCGGACTCAATCAACTGAACAAGCTGCCTTCACTTTGATAAAGAGTATCCTGACTGCTATGAACAACAATCAAAGAGTGGGAGGTATATTTTGTGAGCTGTAAAAGCATTCGACTGTGTCAATCATAAAATGTTACTAGAAAAGCTAGAATTCTATGGAATTGAAGGGAAATTTAAAACATTAATTGAATCCCATTTAACAGGTAGTTACCAAAGAGTAGCACTGAATAATATAACCAATAATAACAATTTGTCCAAATGGGAATTGCTAAAATGTGGCATGCCACAAGGTTCAATTCTTGGCCCTTTGTTCTTCCTAATTTACATAATCAATTTACCTACAATAGTAAACAATGATAACAATATGGTACTCTTTGCAGATGATACCAGCACTATAATTACAGAACACAAATCGAAGGGACTTTAATGTAAATGCTAATCAAACATTCCAAGATATAAATACCTAGTTTAAAGTCAATTTACTTACTTTAAATATTAACAAAACTCAGAACTTAGAATTTAGAACTAAGAATTATTTTAATGTTAATACACAAATTAAATATGATCAGGAATGTATAACCAGCGCCTCTGAGATTAAATTTCTTGGATTAACTATAGATGACACCATATCCTGGAAACAACACATGGAAGAGGTACTCAACAAAATGTGCACTGCATGCTTTGCACTGAGGAACATAAACATAGTACCAATAGACATGCTAAGAGTAATCTATTTCGCTCATATACACTCTATTTTAAGCTATGGTATAATTTTTGGGGGTAGCTCCTCCTACGCCAACAAGGCATTTATACTCCAAAAGAAAATTATCAGAATTATGACTAACACTAAACCTAGAGATTCTTGTAGGGAAGTTTTCAAGAGTGTGGAAATAATGACATAATATTCTCAGTACATATATTCATTAGTTTTATACACAATTAATAATAAACACCCATTTGATACAAATAATTAAATTCATAAATGTAAAACTAGGAATAACAATAATTTACACCATCCAATAGCTAACTTAACAAAATTCAATGAAGGAGCTTATATATCAGTTATAAAAATTTTTAACCACCTTCCTCAATATATTAAAGTTTTGACTAATGATCATAAGTATTTTAAATCCACACTGAAGAAGTTCTTATATCATCATTCTTTCTACTCAATGAATGAATATTATAAACATAAGGAAGACAGAAGAATATAAACCTTAAGAGGCTGATTCACTGATACATTATTTTAACCCTGTTAATAGTATATGATACTGATAGCAACATGCATCTTAATTGTAATTATTTTAACCCTGTTAATAGTGGTCAATACTAGTAACAACTCACACATCTTAATTGTAAAAAAAAGGTAAAGCAGTCCCATTACAGGCCCGGAGGGTTCCAAGAAGTTAAAGGTTCCCAGATTTCATGACTAACAGCACAGGATGGTGGTAGGTTGTCAGCCTTACGCACCGGCCACCCTTACCCCCAGGAAATACTCCTGGTACTCATTTCTGTTAGAGGCTGAGTCGACCCCAGGGCCATAGTGCGATCGGAAGGATTTTATATCAATGAAAAATCCACTGACACTAGCTGGGATCGAACCAGCGACCTTCTGATTTGTAGCACAGCACCTTAACCACTGTGTTACCGTGGTCCCCCATCTTAATTGTAATTGTTCTGATATTATAATTGTTAGTAACTATATCACCATTATATTATAATTATATTTAAGCATTTGACATCTGTATTTTTAACAGATATTTATACAACTACTTTGACAATTTCCACATCCTTGGTACTTTACCTGTATGTGGATATACGGAAAATAAAGTGAATGAATGAATGTTTTACTTAGAGCATCAATTTCCTGCTTATTATGGGTTTCAATTAACAGTCGCCCATTCCTAAAACCCTTAAATGTTGTAATTCCGATCTTCATGTCAACTGGATTCACCTTTGTCTTAACAAGGGTCTTCATATGTTCGATGCTGTGGCCACTCTTACTCTTAACAGTAAGTTTGAAGGTTTTTTGTTCAGCCCTCTTCTGTTGATTGCCACTTACAGCTTCTGAGTACAGCCTTTTCTTCTCAATATGAGATGTTGCCTCCGGTTTGACATCACTAGCTTTTTTCATCTGACATTCTAGGTTTTCAAATTTCCTTGTCTTTTCTTGAAGGTTGGCCATTATTGTATTGTATACATCTCTCAGCGAGCTTACAGATTTCATTATGTCATCTCTCAAGTCTTTCCTGAGATTTCCGCTTTTTTCAGTTACCTCTAAGCAGGGTAATTAAACTGGTTTCAAAAACGTCCTCAGATCGCGCGCCATCTTGCCGCGATCGACTTTTCTATTCTCTCTGCCTTGCGTCACGACCACGGCCGTGGATACAAGTCGCTATGCGCCTCGCACCTGTGCGGCTACTGGACTTATATTCATAGCCTCACCTTCGAAGTTGCTTAGAATAACCGTTAGTATCGCACATCTACTAGATTGCCAGACTTACCCCCAAATCACAAGTAGGATAATGCGATCACACTCCTCCTCTCACCTGTAATTATGTCTTCAGACGAGTATAAATCGCTCGGCCACAAATTAAATATCAGTGACGTTGTGTGGTGTATGTCGATTCGCGTCTCCAGCCTCTATGTACGTACGTGTATATATATATATAGTTATTTATTTATGTACGTACGTGTACGTATGTATGTATGTAGTGTACCACCAACAGGCATGAAGGTGTTCACTTAATATGTCTGGAAAGATATGCATGGGAAAATCTTATGTGGGGTGTATAGTGTTGAACACAGGGAGGTTTAACAAATGAATGTACTCGGATGCAGGAACTGAAGTACAAGTATTCCTACTTGTGAAATTAAAACCAAGAATGTGAATTAGTAATCACAGCGATATCAGCAACTTAATGTCATTGTTTGCATATCTCACAGTCATGACTACCATACACAGTGGTAAGACCGCGCAGAAAAGTCAGGTTTTTGGGTGTTCTTTTTGTGGCTCATGGTGTGAAACAGGACAGAGGTAAAAGAGAGAGGAAAGTTTTATGTATATTAGATATCATGCAGATTGCATAATTACCAAGTTATAGAATGCTACTTCTTCAGTGTATTCTCTTACTATTCTATGAGTATTTTGTGCTGAATACCTTCACCATTGATTTGAAAAAATTGTACTTAAAATAATATTTATTTTAAAAAATATTTATTTCATTGACAGTATATGCTGTTTTAACAAAATGCACCTTTCTTTGCTTTAAGCAAGCACCTTTGTGGTGACTTTGCTGAACAAAGGCAGACTTTCTTGGACAGATCTGCATAAGAATGTGCTTGTGTTTTGGAAACAAATTTATAGATTTTATTTCATTAAAATTTATGTATTAAAGACGGAATCTTGAATTCCCTCTACCTTTAAGAAGTTTTAACACAACTTTAACAAAAAAAACAACACATGTCTTATGTGACAGGAATTGCTTGATCCTTTTAACTGTGTCCATTGATATGCATGTGATAATGACATGAAATCAGTTTAGAATTATATGCAATGCAATTTTTGCCTGATGTGGCAGCTGGCCGTAACAGCCAAATCTGTTTTAAGCTTGATACAAGCCCTTTTACCATTAGTGCTTTGATGAAAAGTGATGAGCTGCACTGAATATCACCAACACCTATTTGAAAGGAACATTCTCCCATATTCTTTCAAATTGGGTACATTGCTCCAACAAGCCTTTGAACATTTTACATATTACAACAGTGAGTATTCTTATCGCCAGACTGACTGCAAATTGAGAAGTATTATTGGTTGTTATGCAGCAACAATGTTGTCTGCTCCATTCCAATCATTCTAATAACAAAACATAATGTCTCTCATATACATACAGTAATTACTCTTTCACATGTCAGTTACAACTTATTCTTTTTAAGTTATTGTAGTAATGTGATTGCTTATAAATATCCAGATTATACCCACAGATGTCTTACATAATGTATTTTTTTTATTTTAAGTAGGATATGTGTAGATTATAGTCTTATCTTTCCTGACAGTATGTGATTGTAAATTTCTTCAGTCAGACTTTCATATGCCTCACATGTGTTCCAGTAGTACAACTTGTCTTTGATTTTTCCTGGATCAATCCCATCACGCTGCAGGTCCAGCTTTTTCATTTTGAAAGTTCCTGTTAAAGAAACAAATGGTTTACACTAATATCTTCTGTAGCAGAACAGCTTCACAATACCTTTTAGAATGGTGAAAGATGCCATCATTTATTTCCTTTAAGTCTATAATTTTTATAGCCCTTTGTGATTTATCATACACAAACAGGAATATATTATGAGACTCACAAAAATTGAAGTTACTGCTTACCTGTCAAATCAACTTTCCTCACTATCCTGATGAACAGAGGCCTGGCATAGGAAGGAAGTGCCCTTTTCAGACCGTCTGCAAATTTTGCGAGGTTTAAACTGTCATCATGATCAACAATTGCTACCATTCCTGCCCGTCCCTCCATACCTCGTACCTGAGGAAAATAATACATTCTGTTGTCAATGATTTTTAGACCCACAATTCTGTACCAAAAGAAACAGTAGCCCAGTGACACTGGTGCTTGCAGTTTGCATGTTAAATTTTATCTTGAGAAATCAAAGTAACACTGTGCAAGCAGATTTTGAAAGGAAATGACAGAACTCCCATAAGGAACTCCCATAAGAACCAGAGAACTTAAATGTGACTTTTATACATTACGTGCCATGCTTGGAAGAAAACTATACACAAACATTTTTTTGTGATATTTAACATTCTCATGAATGGAACTATAATAAATATTGTCTTCTGAGCTGTGGAATCATGCATGCTGCTAGGTATGTACCAGCTCTTCAGAGGAGTTCCTCTTTGCTCTTTTGTGCTGATGTTGGAGGCAGCACATTGTTCTGCAGTATCAGTGTTTGCTAGACTTACACAGCGTCCCATCCCCGAAGACATACTTACTTCCTTACTTACTCCATGAAGCAGAGTCCTTCTGGAGAAGCTAACCTATTTTCAGCTAGTCAAGAAATTCCCTGCATTTTATGGAACTTGAAGGTTCATTACCGCAGTCATAAATGTCTACAACCTCTCCCTTTCCTAAGTCAGTTTGATCCAGTCCATACCCCCACATCCCACTTCCTGAAGAGCCATTTTAATATTATCCTCCCATCTATGTCTGGGTCTCCCAAGTGGTCTCTTTCCCCCAGGTTTCCCCACCAAAATCCTGTATATGCCTCTCCTCTCCCCCGTACGTGCTGCATGCCCTGCCCATCTTATTCTTCGCGATTTGGTCACCCGAACAATATTGGGTGAGGAGTACAGATCATTAAGCTCCTTATAATGTAGTTTTCTCCACTTCCCTGTTACCTCATTCCTCTTAGGCCCAAATATTCTCCTCAACACCCTGTTCTCAAACACCCTCAGCCTACGTTCCTCCCTCAATGTGAGTGACCAAGTTTCAGACCCATACAAGACAACAGGCAAAATTATAGTTCTATATATCTTAATCTTGAAATCCCAGACATTATTATTCAAAAATATTTTTGGCTGTTTAATTCATTTACTGTAACTACAGCTATGCTGCTGCACTTCACTGTGAGAATTCAGTACCTTTGACTGCAAGCTGTTGCATGAATTAATGATCAGGCAGGAGAGGTTTGAACTTTGAATTATAAAGGCTAGAATGAACACTGAAAAGGGTCATTGAAAAAGTATAAAATCAAATCAGACTTGCCTGTACACCATATGCTATTGCATCACGATAATCAACTAAATTGCTGATTACAGCTTCAACTTCTGATGTTGAGACATTTTCTCCTTTCCATCTGAATGTATCACCTGTTCTGTCTTTAAAGAATAAATATCCAAACTTATCAGATACAATCAGGTCACCTGTAATGTAAAGAAAACTGTATTATAAAAGTGTGATATTTCATGATGACAATAGTGCTGTTTGTGAAACTGCTGTTTCAAAACCTACTTTTTCTCAGTTGCCGTTAGAAATATTTCAAATGCCGAATTTATTTCATCTGTACAAGTACATACATATATCAGTTGAATGAGCTGTTTTCAAGTCTCTGGCTATAAAGATGGACATTATTTATGGAGGCCAGCTCTTCACTTGTGTAAGTTTAGGGAGTTTGGAATTGTTTTACTCTATCTGAATTTGTGATTTGGTAATGTGCAATGTAGATGTAAGTGAAAGTGACCATTTATATAAAAATTCCTACAGATGAGTTGAATTTTGATCAGTACATCAGTAGTAATAGTGGTAGTAGTGGTAGATAGTAAGTAGTATGTTAATATTTTCAAAGTCTGTTGGATGTTGGTACCTATTTTTCATGGTACACAGCCTGAAATGCCAACAGACAGGCATGTCAAAGTGGCAGCACATGAAACTTTTAAAAAAACATGTGAATGCAACCCAAAGATTACACTTTGTGAATAAATTTGTTTGAATGCATTAGACTGTGGAATCTGTTATCAAGTTGCTTAGGGAAACTCTCTCTGCTGTTTCATATTTTTATATTGCCGACGTGTTTTTTTTATTTCCAAAAATTATTCACTTTTTGGTCAAATATGTGCAGTATTTGATAGCATGTATTTGTCTGAACAGTTGTGAGGCATGAGGTCCAAAATGTTAGTTATCAGATGCACATTTTTTATATTTCATGAAAGTGTTGTCGGTACACATTTTAAGTCGGAGTTAATAAGTTAAGCTCTCTTTAACTTCACACGAGATGGGGTGGGTGGTTAACGCCACGCTCCAGCTGCTTTGGTCCGGGGAAAGCGACCCTGAACCCATTGTGTAGAAGGCTGGGTGGGCCCCAGGGCCAGTATGGACGGGCAGAAAATCTCACCCCCAACGGGATTCAATCCCTGGACCGTCCAGCCCATAGCGAGTTGCTGTACCAACTTAGCTATCCTGGCCCGCGTTTGTACAAGGCAGTCCAGTTGAAACCCCAACTCTAACACACGAACCTGATAGGGTGCAGCGTGACAACACCACTGCCTGTGTTATTGCCTGGCAGTATTCTTTGACCACTTTAGTCTCATGACACATTCATTCCCACAAGGAAAAATTTGGCATGCATTTAATTTTTGTAACATTTCAACAATTGTATAAGTCTGTATTGTAATTGTTTAGGTCAGTACATGTCTATATTGTACTAATATTGTGTTTTGCCTTCAATAGATAGAGGTCATTATTTTTTATGGTTTTCTTTTACCAAAGAAAGCATTTTGTTTGTCCATGTTCAACAAAGAATTTCTTCAAATAAAATTGCTTTGCAGGAACAGGGAAGATGTGTCTATACATATTGCTTGAAAAGCAGGCCTTGTGCCATTTAAGGCAACCATTAAACAGTTACACAAAAATTCAGTTCAATATTTATGATGTGGAAATTATTTTTATAAAGTTAGTGTTAATAAAGCAAACAGTACCTGAAATGAATGCAGAATCTCCCTTGGAAAATACATCATAGATAACCTTCTTTTGTGATTCAGCCTCGTTAACATAACCAAGGAAAGCTCGTGTTGGATTATGGGGATTTATCTTCCCAATGAAAACACCTGGCTCCCCTGCAAGGAGTTAGAATACATTCTTCAGGTTTAAGATCTTACATGCATGTCACATTTAAATATGAAAATAAACCTTACATATTTGGAGACTAGTTGATAACTGTTTCAGTGTTATGGGCAGAACGCTTTTACCATATGATAAAGCTTCTCAGTATTATGAACCATCGAACATACTGAATGCTGTAACATTCTCCACTTATTAAATTTGTTCAATTTTGAAAGCCTTACATTCTGAAGAAATAGTCTTCTATCCTCTTGATCTCAAATACATTTAAACCAGCCTTCAAGCCTGCCCAGGCTTTGAACCCAGAACCTCACAAATATAAAGCAGGAGTGGTAAAAACTACATCACAACATTTGAGCTGTTAAATTAAAACAGAGGTGTTTAGGACCAATGTTCTGAAATGCACAGCTCATGGTGAAAGTGATATATTTGCTAGGCTTAGCAAATGAACGAATTTGTGGTTTCAAAAAATACCAAAGGAATCATTACACAGAAGGGCAAGAAGTTAATGCTAAAAGGTAAAGTGGTCCTGCACCATGCCCTAAAGGCATGTCGGGGAAGTAGAGGTATAGTCACACTTATTCTTAACCATGACATTAGATGGTGGTGGGGGGCAAATTCACTCCTCATCCACATTACCTCTGGGAAAAGAGTCTCTCATACCCATTGAATAGGATGCTGTGTGGGCCCCAGATCCAGTGTGGACATTTTGAACAAAAGAAATAGTATACATTGAATCATACAACCTGCAGCCTAGTGACTATACCTTCTACACTGTCTCAGCTCCCTGAGTTAATGCTGTAGGTATGAACTTAATCTCAAAGTTAGGAAGCAGCCTGTCTGTTAACGAATGAAGTAAGGCACTGAGGCACGAATACACATGTTTGTGTGACTATTGGTAGGCACAGTAAATTTACAAGTTTCCACTCCCTAACATTGAAAAGGTTACGTTACTTACTGCTTAAGCTTCTGTCCTCACTTGCTAGAGACAGCACTTGAAATTATATTTACCTGGTTGGCACCGTACGCAAAGTCCTTTTGCGTCACGAATTGGATCCCCAGTGTGTGGGTCTACTCTGATGATAGCAATAGGATAGAAGGAAGGAACGATCTGTGAAACAAAACCTATTGCACCCACTGTGTTGTCAACATTCGCTGTAAGGAAGAAATTAAGTACAATGAGTACAATATACCATCTACATTTTGTTGAAGATTCCCTTTCCCCCTTCCCCTGAGGGTGAGAGGACTTGCTTGCATCAGTGAAATTGAAAACTATTCCTGTGGCAGCCTGGCTGTTGATAGAACGATCCATGCTTCACAAATTTAAAGGGAGTTGCCAAAAAAAGAGAGGTACCCAGGTCCTCCAGGTTGGGGGTGGGGCATGAGGCTGATGACCCAGTTCCCCAAACATCTTATCTTTAAGATTCTCAAACTATGCTCCCTAAATGGACCTAGACAACCTAGCGAACACAAGGTTATATTTTGTGATACACAAATTCAAAACAGCATATGTTGGTGTCAGAAGAATGTCCTGGGGATCAGGGACTATAAGACCAAATCAATTGAGAGGAACCAATAGATGAGGATATTTAAGGCTGTCAAGACATGAATTGGGCTGTGATACCAGACAGGGAGAATGGTATTTGCCTTCTCTTAGTATATTTTTAAAGTTTTAGATTCAATCTTTTCTTAAACAAGCTTACTTACCAATATTTGCATTACCCTCTGTAGCCCCATAAAATTCACCTACACGTGGGATGTTAAAACGTTCTACAAATGCTTTCCAAATTTGAGGTCTTAGTCCATTGCCGTAAATCATTCGTAGTTTATGCTGTTTATCCTCTGGTTTTGGTGGTACTGCTAGGATGTAACGGCACATTTCTCCAATATATTGAGCAACCTGTGGAATGACATTTAAATCATGTAATCAAACATTTTATATTAGAAACATTACTACAAAGAAACATACATGTTTAAATTTGAGCATGATGTTTTTCATTATGCTTTGCGCACACATTTTTATGACAAAATATAGTGCTCATTAAATTTAAAGTTATATAATAGATTTAATTTCTAATACAGTGAACTATTGATCATCTGTAGACATATATGAAAAATTAAAGCATGTTGGAACCATTTTCATAAACCTCACTTGCTGAATAATACATTAAGTATTACTGTTGCTGTTCTTCTTCATATTACATTAAATCAGACAGAGCATTTGTGTATACTGACTGCAAAAAATTGCTGTTTGTATTTAAATTATCAATTCTGCACACCAAATGACACTTGATATATCACAACCGGTAAATTAAATGACTGTAAAAAAAGGAACATTATGCGCTAAACTTCAGCTGTTCTTGACATGATGCTTCCTGTTTTACCAAGAAATAGTTAACACATTCGGCAGAAGATGTTGAAAAATAATTTCCAGCTATTACCAACAAACAGCCTATAATGCAGACGGACTTTTAGGGTGCAGCAGAAAGTAAAATAAAACAGTAACATCATTAGGGTGGGTACTGACATGTTGTCCAGTGGCGTACCCAGGAATTTTGTTCGGGGGGGGGGGGGGGTCAAAAAAATTAATTTGGGGAAGGGGGAAAGAAAAGGGGG
>Ga0131853_10021381_pt1 | contig 11742 bp, 9 predicted proteins | sample TergutLab28metaG_FD_92764 | JGI IMG/M metagenome (GOLD analysis project Ga0131853, IMG submission 92764) | Labiotermes labralis P1 segment gut microbial communities from Petit-Saut dam, French Guiana - Lab288 P1 (version 2) (version 2) | ecosystem: Host-associated > Arthropoda: Insects >...
AACACCAACACACATGGAACCAGAGCAATACAACCTATGAAATAACTCAACAAATAAGTCGCAAGCTCCTGAGGATGGATGTATTAACATCCGAAACATGTTGAGCACTATATAATGAAATAAAAAAGCAAGTGACATCAAGTTGGTCTCTCTATTCAGCTATCAAGATGATGCACGGTCCAATAAACATAAGATTGTAAATTGAAGTGTTTGCGATTTTTCGATTTTTACAAAATATGGATTATGATCGATTGTAGAACTGTTGCTAAGGTATAAAGAAACTTTATAACCTGTGTTACGTGAAACGTGGAAAGGCACCTGTAAAATACTCGCATTTCCAGTGTTGTTTTTTTTAGAAACCATTCACGAATTTGATATCTATGCCAAGTAACAGAACAAGAGCGCCAAAATTGTAACGCTTTGCTGGAATTTCTTAACTTTTGTTTTTACAGTCTATTCTGTATTCCGTTTCTTTTCTATCTCCCTTATTGTGATAACCGTTTTGTCAACTACCAGTTTTTTCGATTTGGCGTGCAGTACTGTCCGGTGGTTGGCTCTTTGTTGACTAACAAATACTCGTAGTTTGGCAACGTAGGAACGAAGCAACTTGTTAAAGGCTGAGTAGCTACTGGTTGCTCGGAGAAAACTGTATATCAAAATGTGTGCTGGTTGAACAGTCAAGTGATTTAGCTAATATCCGGGGCCGTCGATAAGCAGGTAGGTTTCACGCTTTTTATAGGTCACGAAGGCCCTTAGGGTGAGTAGAGGTATAGCTCTACTCTTTCTAGGACCTCGGTACTAGATGGAGTGGGGGGGGTCAGCCCCATGCCCCGGCCGCCTCTACCCCGGGAAAGATCCGGTAGCCCTTACACAGGAGGCTGGGTGTGCCCCAGGGCCGGTCTGGACAGGTGCGGAAAATTCGCTCCCACCGGGTTTCGATCCCTGGACCGCCCAACCCGTAGCCAGTCGCTATACCGACTGAGCTACCCGACCCACCGTCTGGTGGTTTATTTCCTAAAACACCAAAAAAATATTTTTCTTCAGAAATGGAGATGCTGAACGAGTGTGGAAGCAAAGGAAAAATTACAGAAATTATCTACAGGTGTTTTGTTCTGTTATAAGAAATACAAGCAGTAGGGATGTCTTCATTTGCTAAGACACGAGAATAATTGAAGAATTTATTTTCCTAAAGTTCGTAACGGAATATTCAGTAAATCAGGATTATTAGCATTTTTAAAACAAGAATGAATTTGTTGAATTATCAGATATTTGCAGACTTGGGAAATATATGAGCATTTTTATCAGTCTTGGGGTTGTTTTATGGATTTCAAGTAGGATACGTCATGCCCAGCCGGTTCCGTCACACTAGAATAGACCCCCCCCCCTGATATCCGCCATTTGTAACGACTCTAATTACACGATTCACTGCCCAGCACATTCTGTACCATTGCTATCAGTACAGCTCTGTGAAAGTCAGGGAAGAAATGCCAGAAGTCGTGTTTCAATGTTATCAGACACTGCACGTATCTACTAATTCGGCTTTAAATTCAGAGAAATTTATAGTGTCCAGAATGCGTGATGTGTCGTTATACGAGTGAAATTGTCGTTATGTGGAAGGTCTTTAAAAATAATTAAGACCAGAGAGCGGTCGTTACAGTAACAGACTACGAAGCGGCAGTCCGTTTCCGGCGGCTCTTTGGGTGTGCATTGTGCACGCTGTGAACGGAACTGACGTCATAGTGACGTGAGGTAATTGCTGAATAAGGCTAACGTACGTACGAGGTACGTTGAAGTGATAGTAACTATAAGTGGCGCTATGTAATGGTCGTATTTTCTGTCCTATCTGTCAGAGTGCTTCACGGTTATATAGGCTGATACTCTGAAAGGCGCCGTCAGTATTTCGGCCCAGACTTGTGATGACTGTGCAAGAACTAACAGATTGTCACCAAAACGGAGGATGGCCTAGAAAATTGTCAATTTTTGTGTTAACAGTTTGCACTTAGGGGAACAATAAACGTTTTAAAGTTACAATCTGAAAGCAAACCTCCCAGTTCTGAATTAAGTTATGAAAAATTTCTTTTATTCTGTAGTTTCTAAGAAACGCGGGAATATGTTCTCCAAACTCACAAAATTCTAATTACATTAGGTTTAATAAATAATTGGTATTGTATCATCTATACTAGAATTTTATATGAGTAGCTGAAAGAATGATATCACATCAACTGCAAATTCTTATTCAAGTCAGATTCCGTCCACTTTCAAAGATGGGTTCAGAAAGTTGCGTCCTTACCTGAGGATGATGAGATGGAGAGGGGGGGGGGGCGGGGGGTAAGCCCAACATGAGATCAGCTCTAAGGACTGGCCGTACTAAGCCCGGTAGCAATTGCATGGGAGACTGCCGGACCCTGAAATTTGATGTGGCGGGGAAAGAAAATTTACCTCTCATTCGAGGGAAAGAACGGATGAAGGGAATCAGAAAACTGAAGGATCAAAAAACAAACTAGACGCTATTTGATATTTTATTGTACTTCTTATAGGCTCAACATGTTTCAAGCATTACTATGCCAATCATCAGGAGCTCGCGACTGTGATGTTGATTGCCACATTGGTCGTGTCGTTCTTGGTTTGCTGTATGTTGGAGGTACGGTGCAGTTAGGCTGGAGTAGTGTCAGGGTTGCAGGCTAAAGCACAACTGCTTGAGCCTGCAACCCGGACACTATTCCAGCCTAACCGCACCTAACCTCCAACATACAGCAAACCAAGAACGAAACGACCAATGTGGTAAACAACATCACAGTCGCGAGCTCCTGATGACTGGCATAGTAATGCTTGAAACATGTTGAGCCTATAAGAAGTACATTAAAATATCAAGTGGCATCTAGTTGGTTTTTTGATTCTTCAGTTATCACAATGATGCACGGTCCGACAAACATCGGACTCAGAAAAGTTGTGTTAACATCAAACTTGAACGTAATATGTTCCGTTCTTGTAAATTCTTGACTGTCAGACATGAAACTAACTAGTATAAAACCAACTCTATGGAGCAGAGTCCTTCTTGAGAAGCTAACAGTTTCTTAGCTAAGCAATAAATTCCCCATATTTTATGGATCCTAAATTTTCATTACAGCGGTCACAAGAGTTCGCCATCTTTCCCTATCCTGAGCCAGATCAATCCAGTCAGTGCCTCCCCATTCAAATTCTTGAAGAACCATTTCGTCACTATCAACTCTTAGATCTTCCAATTGGTCTTTTACCAAAACCTCGTACACATCTCTCCGCCAGACGCGCTACTCGCCCCACCCATTTCTTTCTTCTTGATTTGATATCCGTAGGAATATCTGTTGAAACTCATGGATCATAAAGCTTTTCGTTATACAGTCTTCTCTATCCCTCTGTTTCTGCATTTCGTGAAGCGACAGATAAATATAACAATTCTGATGATGTATTTGTGTCAGTTCTCACTGTGAATGACACGGTCGGTTGCAATTTCATTGAGTTTCGTCGCGTCGCAGCGCTGACGGTTCGGGCGTTATTGATTTCGAAACAGTGCAAAGCACAGCCGAGAGGGTGACATGTGGTTAAAACGGTTAAAATTTTACAACCGTCACAACTGTTACATATAAATATCTCCTTATGTAAGTTCTTACAGTTTATAGCCGTAAAAACTCTACATACAGGGACCAAACCAATGGGGGGTTTTATCTTCATGTATTGTTTATCTTGTTATTGTTTTATCTTCATTTATTGTTTATCTTATTGTTGTATAAAATTGTCGACAAACAGATATAAATAAAAATTCGTTGATTTCGTTGAAAATTGCCATAATTGAAGATAGGAAACCAGGAGAAAAGAGAGAAAATACATTTTGGAAATAAACAACGTTACAGAGAATTAACAGATAACGAGAGAGAGCAGGAAAAAGGCAGAAACCTTGGAAGTGAAAGAAAGGAAGGGTGAAAATTAAGGTTAGGGAATATTATACTAATAAAAACGAGGGGAAAAAGTTAAAAAGCTAGGATAAAAGTATTAAACAAAATATAAGCATAAAAAGGTCTATTACTTTGCAGGCTTACCGTAGCCATTTTGTGTCAAGATTCGGCTGACACTGCTTTTGATTTGTAATAGAATTTATTTGGAGCCCAGCTGCAATCTTCCACCCCTTCACTCGCACTATGTTTATTAGTAATACGTTCACGACACAGCAGTCTGTGATCATGCGCTGTAATACGGGCCAAGATCCAGCCTCGTTGAGTCACATACTTCAAAATTTGTCCTCACATTACCCCCTATTGTACCACTCAAGAAAAGAACCCTAATGGTGCAATGAATAATGGTCTCAAAGTGACTCCATTGTTAATTGTGTATTGGGGTGAATAATATCTAGGTACAATTGTGTGGCGCACTATTCACAGCACCACCTTCTTATTTATATTAAGTACCCGGTCTTCAGCCGTCTCTGTGCGCCTTATTTCAAGCCCCCCTTCAGAATGTGACCGCCAATGAAGTGTGTTATTTGGTTATTCACATGATTCATGCATCTAAGTGAGCGCAGACAGGAGCCGCTCTAACATGACTGAACTAGCGTGTACAAATTTTCCACGTTATTTCTTTTTAATTTTAATATTTGGCATGGATTTGTTCTTCATTTACTTCCGGTACTAATAAATTTTTGTTTATGTTTGGTCACTCAAATCATATGCTGAACGTTTGTGAAAGAAATAGGCGATAACATTTCAAACGAACTAGACAGGGGCGGTGCAATATACTAGCATGTGGATGAAAAACCTTGTTCTTTAATAGTGTTAATTATTCCGGAGTCAAAACTTCAGAAGAGGCAAAACTACTCCCTGCCTACCAACGTGTGTTTCGACGTAGTGAGCCAGGTGAATGCAGTTGATATAGTCATAACCCTTTCCCTCAAGAATTATCCCTCATCGACCCGTGGACTTAGCAAGTGTCCTCTTCCCTTGAGGTATTCCAACAAAATTTTAAATTTATTTTTTTATGTATGTGCGTGCTTCATTTATAATTCCATCCTTCATAATTTGGTCGTTCCACACTACTGCCAAAGGCTATAATATTCAAATATTTTTTACGTTTTTACATAATCCATCCGTATAACAACTGTTGTAATTTATGCATATACGTACATATATATTGCAGAAGATGTGGGCCGGTAGCTCAGTCCATACAGCGCTTGACTGCGGGCTGGACGGTTCGGGATCGAATCTCAGTGGGGACGAGATTTTCCGCCCTTCCAGACCTGCCCTGGGGCCCATGCAGCCTTCTGTACAATACGTACCGGGTCTTCCCCGGGGGTAAAGTGCGGCCGGGACGTGCTGCTGACCACTCACCCCCTTCTAGTGCCGCGGTCATGGAAGATTAGAGCTAAACCTCTACCCACCCTCTGGGCCATCCGGGCCTGTAACGGGATCACTTTACCTTTATGACTCTAAAGTGAAACTAAATCGATTTCAGGAAAAAAGCTCATCGCAAGGAACAGATGCTTATGATATTCAGTATTACTTACTCCACGGTGCAGGGTCCTTCTTGAGAAGCTAACTGGTTTGCAGCTAGTCAAGAAATTCCCCGCATTTCACGGAACCCGAAAGGTCATTACCGCACTCACAAGCGTGCGCCACCTGTCTCTATCCTGGGCCAGCTCAATCCAGTCCATATACCCACATCCCACCTCCTGGAGATCCGTCCTAATATTATCCACCCATCTACGCTTAGGTCTCCCCAGTGATCTCTTTCCTTCCGGTTTCCCCACCAAGACCCTATACATACTCTCTCCTCACCCATACGCGCCACATGCCCAGCCCATCTCATTCTTCTCGATTTTATCACCTGCACAATATTGAGTGATTAGTACAAAACCTTTAGCTCCTCTTTATGCAATCTCCTCCATTCCCCAGTATTACTCTATTTAAATCTATATCTTTTTTTAAAAACATTATTGAATTTGTTAAAATAAACACATATGGGAATATTGTATGTGATGTCTGCAGTGTGGGCGATATGGTCTGACTGGCTTTCGACTGTAAAATTCTATCCAATTTAGTAAGATTTGATGTAGAGGAAATGTGACTATATGAATGAAACTGAGTCATGATAAGCCTCAAATTGTTGGTTTTGACATAAGTATGGTCAGTGAAATGATGCACATAATTTTACCATAAAATAATGCGATATTTCTATACTGTTCGTACTTAACAGCCCCATAGTGAGGGAAAAAATTTTCCTTCTCTTCACTTAAACATAAAATTCCAGAGTAAATAATATTAACATTTACTTTAATGCAATGTATATTTCTGGCAGTTTCTAACGCACTGATCTCTGTTTCGAAAGGATTAAGTGTCTACTCAAAAGGAAACTTACTACTTTACCGACTGCGTGTGGGTAAGATATGGTAGGACTCACTTGAGATCCTACCTAAGTTGCTTCTGCAATTGAAACATAAATTTCCTGCAAGATTTATGCTGAAAGCGACGATCGCTGGAGGGTGGCGAACTTTCAGTTCAAGTAAACAGTCATAGCTACTGTTTAGAGATAAATACGAGCGCATGTGTTTGGCTTACTGATCAGTGATGACATAATTCGACATGCCAGGGAAACCGTATTTATAGCATAGCTGGACCTACCGGCAGGTTCTTGTAACAAAGCTGATGGGACTAGAAAAACAAATATGTAACATGAGTTTAAAAAATTGATGCGCGTAGTCGGCGTTCTATTTGGTTTAATGGCTTCTTAAGACAAGTGATGAAAGAAGGAAGCAAGACTTGCTGTGCGTCCCTTTACAGCAAACACACACGCAAATGCACGCACGCACACAGAGTATTTTACGTATGAGCCAGTTGCAGTGGTCGGGGTTCCATGCTGCTTCATGCATTACATTCCTGGTTAGAGCAGGGCACTATGTATTATGTTTAGCAGTGGCGTACCGAGGGGGGGTTCAAAACCCCCTCCCCGAAATTCCGAAGGCCATAAAAAATAGTGCCAAACTCAACCCGATTGTGAAAACTGTTAAAAATTGCTGAATTTAGGACGCCAACACCCCAAGATGTTCGGAAAAGAGGCAGTAAAATTCTACACCTACCTAGGTTCGCAATTGTTTTACATTAGCAACAACAGATAAATTGGTTGTCATAATAAAGTCTTAAAGTACCAAAAATTAAGAAAATTTTACTATATGAAATGAAATTTCTTGTACCCAATTACAGCTGCTTGCAGAACGCCTGAGTAGAGGACACCGCCCCCAGATCCCCGTTCTCTCTGTCCTCAACTGAATTTGTTGAACCCCCCCCACCCGAACAAAATTCCTGGGTACGCCACTGATGTTTAGTTCATTTGCTTGTGTATTGTAAGACCGGCAGAGAAAGGGATCAAAGTAGAGAAGTAAAAAGGAAAGGACGCAGAGAATTGAAGAAAAAGTAAAGTAAAGGTAAAGTTTTCCCGTTACAGGCCCGGTGTGGCCTAGAGGGTGGGTAGAGGTATAGCTGTACTCTTCCATGACCGCGGCACTAGAAGGGGGTGAGTGGTCAGCAGCACGCTCCGGCCGCACTTTACCCCCGGGAAAGACCCGGTATCCCATTTTACAGGAGGCTGGGTGGTCCCCAGGGACGATCTGGACGGGCGGAAAATTCGTCCCCACCGGGATTCGATCCCGCACCGTCCAGCCCATAGTCAGTCGCTATATCGACTGAGCTACGCGGCCTACAGAGAACTGAAGAAAGGACTGGTAAATAGTGGGATAGGAAGTGAATAAACATAACGGGAACGCGAGGACGAATGAAAGACAGCAAAAGAGTGAAGGTGAAGGGCAGAAGGGAAAATAAAAATTAAAGAGAACGTGACGAAAAAGAAAGGAGCAGTCTGAAAACGTGGGAAGAGTAGGGAAGAGTAGGGAAGCACGACATTGCTTCAGCGACTGTTACACTCCCAGTTTCAGTTCCTTAATTAAGCACCGCTCGATGAACGGATAGGGAAAAGAGGAGGTATAGCTCCATTTATTCCTAACCTTAAAACTAGGTGGTTCCGAGTAGTGAGCTCCACTTCAGGACCTCTTCACCCCACGGATATATCTGCAGTATTTTTATGATAGGAACTTGAGTGTGTCCCAATGCCAGTCTGTTTGTATTAGAGACGACAAGAATCTTTTGTCCGTTCCGGGAATCGAACTCAAGGGCGTGGTTAATAGCCACATGTGTCTCTGGATAAAATTAGGCTGCTTCTACCTTTCTGAATTCTTATCTCGCCTGAAGAGCGGGGAACATTTGTGTAACACAAACATTTCTGTTGCGGTTAGCTCCAGTAGGAATCTAGGCGACATCGCCGTGTGGAATCGGCAACTTCTCCGACTAAAGTGTAATGCGGGTTAGTATAATTTGGTGGCTGAGTTGCAACCGTTTGTTGCATTTGCAACGCTTAATTGTCAAATGCGCGAGACGAGTTCCAGCGCTCCTATTGTACGGATGGTACGTTGAAGATTAGAGATTAGTAGACAGTTAAATTAATCCTTACATCTGTGTGGATAGTTACTGTTCCTATAAGCAGTTTAGTAAATGTAATATCCAGAGTACAATTATACAAATCGTAAGTCTTAAGGTTGAGTTCCATTCGATATATTTATTCTTACAACAAAAACTGAATGTTCATATCCGTCTGACCACTGCACACCTTTAATTACGTAGTATTTCGCTGAGAAAGTGGACCAATTTACCGGCCCAAGTTTTAAATAATGATTACTTAACCCCTCAAAACGCATCAGCACTACATGTACAATCTGATGTAATGCTAAGAAACTCTACCTTTTGCCCACGAGTTCATTTATATTATTATCATTTTCAAAACGAACTGGGGGGGTTTCCCCACCAAGCCGAAAGTAACAACTGATTGGTCTGGTAAAGTAATGTACTGCTTTTGTTGCAAAATAAGAAACAAAGATTGTATATATAGAATTGATACATCCAGGAGTTATTTACTATTTAACATCTTGGTTCCTATCTCCAATAAGACAAACAGTATTTTACTTAAACTATCCAGTCTGTTAACAGTGTTATAGCCTTTACAAAGTCGTTTATACTGAAGTTATTTTAGTCTTTAAAGGACCGTCTGGAGAGGTATTATATCCAGCACAGATTCTGTTCTGTTAGTGATGATATAGCCGTTAAAAGTCCCAGTCTGTCAAAGGACTTGTAATAGTTAGAACTCAGTTCTGTTAGCTATGTTACGAACAAATAACTACGGATTTTTCAAGAAAAACACCATACCATGTCTCAGCTCGTCATGTTTATTTAGTTAAGTATATAACTTTGGTCAGTTTGTTATTTATGCCATGGAATGAGTGGTTTGTTAATTATCTAATTGGTCTGTGTTTACTGACTTTGCAATTATGGTAGCTGTAAAGGTGCTTGATTACTCATTTAGCTAGTTAATTTTTTATGTGTTGTATGTTTTAAGAAAACTAACATCCATTTTAATATCAAAATTAACGAGCGTTTTATTGTTACATCAGTAGATAAAAACTGTAGACATTATATATTAAACAGACAAATCTTTATGCTTGGCACATTTTTTGGTGTAAGTTCTATTTCCTTGGTTGGCTGTTTAAAATTGTACAGTATCGCAAATTAAACAAATAAAATGCAATATACCACAATGGCTGCAGGAAGGGGAGTTAGATGTGGAGGAAGGGCGCGACCTCCTGCAGGAGGCACCCTGTATCGCGATGAGCGTCACCCCAGCTGAAACAGGAGCGAGCAAGGAACAGACACCTCCAAGCAAAGCATCCAGGCTGCCTGCACTGAAGTTGGTGAACCCTTTTTCCAAGAAGAAGGTAGGTTAATTCAGGGTTTTAATGTAATCCCACAGAGTCTTTTACGCAACTTAGAATGAGGCTCCTTCTCACTCGTGGTAGGGCCTCCCTGATCAAACAAGGGGGGGACGACGACTAAACTTTGAAGGAAGAATAACATTAAAAGAGATCGAAGTTTGTAGTGTGTTGAATGGATTTACCTGGATTATATTTGCGCCTCGGGGGTGGACTCTTTTGAATTGGGACACGAGTTTTCGGTGTCCATGAAAGACGGGAAATATTATCACTGCTTCGTCGGCTATAATCTAGCCAAGGAATCTACTGAAAGGAATCAGGCAGTATAGACTTCATATCAATGCAGTAGCTACACACTTCAATTAGGAGAGAAAGCAAAGTCTTGAATCGCAAAATCTTTGTTTGCTCTACTCTGCAACACAGTTTCGGTTCGAACAAACTGGCTGTTTTCACGACCTGTTACTCGACTGATATCCTGTCATATCCGCAATGTTCAGAAGAAATTTCCCGCCATCTTAAAATGTTAATCTGGTCCTATTTCTTATCAACATTACACTAGGTATATTTATGTGCAAGACACAGTGGCGTACCAAGGGGTGGGTTTGGGGGGGGTTCAACCCCCCCCCCCGAAATTCCGAAGGCCCTTACATATCATGCCAAAATCAACCCGATTGTGAAAACTATTAAAAATTGCTAAATTTAGGACGCCAACGCACCAAGATATTTGGAAAAAAGGCAGTAAAATTATAAAACTACCTAGGTTCGCAATTGTTTTACATTATCAATGACAAATAAATTGGTTGCCATCATAAATAGTCTTAAAGTACCAAAAATTAAGAAGATTTTACTATATGAAATGAAATTTCTTGTACGAAATTTAAGCTGCCTCCAGACCCCCTGACTAGGAGGCTCCCGCCCCCAGGTCCCTGTCCTCTGTCCTCAACTGAATTTGTTGAAACCCCCCCCCCCCGCGAACAAAATTCCTGGGTACGCCACTGGCAAGACACGATCCAATATTCGTCAGCCGGTTACTTCTGTGTGCAGGGTCAGAGCGGTGAGGCATCGGAGGCGGGAGGGTCTGCCGCCGGCGAAGAAGAGGGCGGCAAGAAGACAGGTTTGCTGGAGGCGATCCGCCTGCCCCTAGTGTCCGTGTTTCCCCGCTCCAAACTGAAGTCCACCAAGGTATGATATCCCGTCACACTGCTTCCATTTGTAAAAATTATGAAAGTTCTCACGGCAGATGCGTTTTACAGGGTTGTGCACCAAGAAGAAGCCCCGCGTCGGTTTTAGCAGCAGCAAGCCCAATCACTTGATCACAGTGGCCCCCACGGCCAGCTGGAATGCCCGGGGACTAACACCCTTTAATAAGAACAAAATATTTTTTGAATGTAATAGAACATTCTTTGTTTTGTTAACTCTTTTAACATTGACACTAAGACCGGGCTAGTTAATCGTGCTCCATGCTGTACTCGTATAAAAGCCTGAGTTTTCTCTTTATATGTTTGTGGGATTTTATGATAGTTTATGACTAATAATGACGATGATGATAATGATATTAATAATTGGGAAATTGTTCCAAAATAATTACCAACAAGATGACACTTACGGACTATCCTTTATTTCACGGTTAGTCGTCCTTCACTCTACATGTTTCGAGCTTCAGGGAGCTCATCATCAGGAGTTCACTTCTTTTCTGTACAGGCAGTCTCTGGCATACTGTGTAGGAGAACACGTAGGAGAACGGGTGAATACAGCAAAAGATTACACAGTATGCCAGAGACTGCCTGTACAGAAAAGAAGTGAACTCCTGATGATGAGCTCCCTGAAGCTCGAAACATGTAGAGTGAAGGACGACTAACCGTGAAATAAAGGATAGTCCATAAGTGTCATCTTGTTGGTAATTATTTTGG
>Ga0131853_10021382_pt1 | contig 11742 bp, 7 predicted proteins | sample TergutLab28metaG_FD_92764 | JGI IMG/M metagenome (GOLD analysis project Ga0131853, IMG submission 92764) | Labiotermes labralis P1 segment gut microbial communities from Petit-Saut dam, French Guiana - Lab288 P1 (version 2) (version 2) | ecosystem: Host-associated > Arthropoda: Insects >...
CAGTACAGTACAGTAAAGTGCAGTACAATACAATACAGTGAATTACGGTACAGTACAGTGCAGTAGAGTTCATTACAGTACAGTACAGTAAAATAGAGTACAATAGAGTACCGAACAGTACAGTACGGTGCAATAGAGTACAGTACAGTACGGTACAGTAGAGTGCGGTACAGTATAATGCAGTACAATACAGTAGAGTACAAAACATTACAGTGCAGTACGGTGCAGTACAGTACAGTAGAGTACAGTAGACTACAATAAATTACAGTGAAGTACGGTACAGTACAGTGCAGTGCAGTATACTACAGTAGAGTACCGTACAGTACAATACAGTACAGTACATTGCAGTACAGTACAGTACAGTACGGTATAATAGAGTGCGGTACACTACAGTACAGTGCAGTAGAGTACAGTGCAGTATACTACAGTAGAGTACCGTACAGTATAATACAATACAGTACATTGCAGTACAGTACAGTACAGTACGGTATAGTAGAGTGCAGTACACTACAGTACAATGCAGTGCAGTAGAGTACAGTGCAGTACAGTAGAGTGCAGTACAGTAGAGTGCAGTACAATACAGTGCAGTAGAGTACAATACAGTACAGTACAGTTCAGTAGAGTACAGTACAGTGCAGTACAATACAATACAGTGAAGTACGGTACGGTAAAGTGCAGTACAGTTCAGTATAGTACAGTACAGTACAGTACAGTACAGTACAGTACAGTAAAGTAGAGCACCGTACAGTAGAGTATAGTGCAATACAGTACAGTACAGTAAGGTAAGTACAGTGCGGTACAGAATAATGCAGTAAAATACAGTAGAGTAAAATACATTACAGCGCAGTACGGTGCAGTACAATACAGTACAGTGCAGTAAATACAATAAATTACAGTGCAGTACACTATACTACAGTACAGTACAATACAATACATTTCAGTACAGTACAGTACGGTACAGTATATTGCGGTACACTACAGTACAGTACAGTACAGTACAGTGCAGTACATTACAGTGCAGTGCAATACAGTGCAGTACAGTACAGTACTGTACAGTACAGTTCAGTACAGTACAGTGCAGTACATTACAGTGCAGTACAATACAATTCAATGAAGTACGGTTCAGTACAGTGCAATAAAGTAGAGTATAGTACAGTACATTATAGTACCGTACAGTACAGTAGAGTGCAATACAGTACAGTACATTACAGTACATTACAGTGCAGTACACTACAGTACGTACAGTATAGTGCGGTACAGTATAGTGCAGTACAGTACTTTACAGTGCGGCACAATATAGTTCAGTACAGTACAGTGCATTACAGTACAGTAAATACATTTCAGTGCATTACGGTACAGTAGAGTGCAATACAGTACAATACAGTACAGTGCCGTAGAATACAGTACGGTACAGTACAGTGCGGTACGGTACAATACAGTACAGTACAGTACAATGCAGTACAGTACAGTGCAGTGCAGTACAGTACAGGAAAGTACAGTGTACATAGTACATTTTTTGTTTATCCTTTCATTCATTATTCTTAACATACTTACATTTGTGTAGTTAATTTAAATTTGCGGGCTGTTAATTAATGTATTGAAATTTGTTGTCACCAGTAACAAAAGTTTCATTAAAAAGCGCCTCAGAATTTAACTCCAAATGATCAAAATCAACTAAAGCTGCATATGATTCAAATTAAAATCTGACTATACCCTAGTGACGCCACAATGGATCTCTCCAATCTCCAAATCCAAACAGCAACACACAACTCTTTATTACCCCAATGCAGTAACCTCTCAATCATTGCAAAAGATACATCACGTTTAAATGTAACAGTACGCATCCTGTTGTGTTTGTTACAGCCACAAGCAGCACTTGTTGGCTGTCAACACAATTGTACTGATATTGATGTCAACTGTTCCTATTGATAAGGCAACATTCTTCGACCGCTGATGGTCGCCTTTAGGCCGTCCAGTTTCATGCAAATTAAATATATAACAATTGCATTAAAATATGAAGCTATAGACTGATACGTCGAACTTCAAATGTATGCGGTACCTTTTGCTTGTCATTCTAATAATACTAACAGGGATTCTAGATAAAACGCGACAAATTATTTATAATATTATTCATGATGGCGTGATACAGCATGGCCTGAAGACGAAGGTGATTGTTTGCAACATGTCACAGTATTAGTATGGCTACTTAACATTAATACAAACAAAGGTGTGTTGACGGTCAACCAGTGATTCTTTTTAATGACACATGACGTAACGAATGTGGAAAAGTGTGAAGGCCCTGTCACCCCGTCACTTTACTTTGTGTCCTAATCTACAGAGCTAGAAGTCACATTTAGAATCTTTCACCCGATACCTGGCGCTGACCAAAATATCTCTGTGTGTTGTGACTCTCTTGGAATGACACATTTTGTAACATCGACAAGAAAATTACTTCCGGAAATAATATTTTTCTTTCTCCACGCGCCATGTAAGACAGTGGACTGTTTCAAGTACAAAAGTTCGGGTCAGTAACAAAGCATAATCTAACGATCGTTCAAAGTAAACGCTCTTTGAAGATTTAGCACAAAAGTTCTCAAGGAAATAACATGACTGTAGAATACGATTAACACGGAGACTGAACTGGCTAAAGCAGTACCACTTCTGACTTCTGTCTGGAAAGTTCTCGGTTCGAATACCGGTCAAAAACGTAACATAGTGACTGCGGTTTATCGTAGATTTCATAAACACAACCAGGCAACTGTCTGGATTGTGACTCTCCTTAAATTACGACACGGCCACTTCCTACTACCAACTTTTCTACTCATTATCATCGGATAATTGAGCGCTGCATAGTCTGAGTCTAATAAATAAAACACAAATCATAAAATCACCAACAATTTCATGATACCATTCAAAAAGAAAAATCAATGTAAGAATATTCGATACAATTAGATGGAATATATTTCGGGTTCCATCACACAGTAATGAGCGCTGCTACTAAATATGTACATGTGTTTGGAAAATTCATGTGTATATGTAATTCCATTGGGAAAATGTGGAAAACGTTTACATTCATTAGTAGGGAAATTAAATTGACACACCAGAAATAATGAATGAATATAATTGGGTACGTCGAACGAAAACAGGCTAACAAATCGGCAGCAGTATAGCAACATCACAGGACAGAAAGCGCAGGCAAAACAAAACAACATATGCCAATTGCTAAATTACTAATTGTAATCGATTTGCGCGTGTTGCAGTGGAAAGTACAGCGAGCCAGCATTGCGCACGCGCATTAACATGTATTTAGGCATAGCACAAATAATTAAAGAAATCCATGAAGCAGAGACATGTATGGGAAACTGATAGTAGTTCAGCCAAAGAAAGGATACCCTGTCCTTTATGAGCCCAAAAGTGTCTCAGAACAGCCCGCCAATGGACCCTAATGCTTTGTTTACTGAGGATCCATTTTAATATTATATTCCTATATGCTATCTTTTCGGCTAGTATTCTGTTTGAAATTATTATCTTCGTCAGTAGCAGTAATTATACTATAGCCGTCACATAAACACTGTCTTTTTTACAACCCTGTTTAATTCATGACAAATGTGGGGCCACGGCCACCACACGAAACATCTATAAACACAACAACTCAACCCCAACTGGGGCCGAGTTGAAGAATGATAAAATTCCTCCACCTTATACGCTCTCACGGCGTGCAAAGGATAGAATTTACCTTCGATTTCTTTTATTCTAAACACTTATGCGGGTATAGTTAGCAAAACATATGGCGTTGCATGTATGGTCTAATGTAAGTTACCTTTATTATGTATAATTACGTTTCTTTTAAAAAATCTGGGGAAAACCGTGTAAAATCAAAATTGAAATTAAGAAAAATTAACAGCAGGTTAAACTCCGGGAATGCCGGCTACCATTCGGTTCAGAGTCTTCTGTCTTCCCGGTTGCCATAAAAACTATAAAGTTTAAAATATACAAAAATTATACTTCTGCCACTTGCTTATATTGGTGTTAAACTGGGCCTCTCATATTGAGGGAGGAACATAGGATAAGGGTGCCTGAGAATAGAGTTGTGATGAAGACATTTGGGCCTAACAAGTACACGGTGACAAAAAAAACTGTAATAGATGGCTAATGAGAAACTTCATGACTTGTACTGCTCACCGGATGTTATTCAGATGATGGAATGAACAGAATGTGATAGACAGGGCATGTGGAAAGCATGTGGAAGATGACAGGTGGATACAGAGCGAACTTGTTGACAAAGAATACTTTGAAAACATAAGTGCATAAGGAAGAATAATATTAAAATGCATTTTGTAAGAATTCCTTGGAGAAAATGGATTTACCTGACTCAGGGACAAGTGGTCGGCTCTTGTGAATGCGGAGATGAACTTTCGGGTCCATTAATTGTGGGGAATTTTCTCACTAAATGAGGGAATTTTAGCTTTTCAAGAAGGACTTTGCTCCATGGAGCTAGTGAGTGAGTTACTTAATTAGTTGGTTAGGTGCGTTGGTAGGCAGTTACTTACAATGAAAGTGCATCGAAAAATGTTTCAAGTCTTATGTATGGACCAAACAAAGCACGTTATTTTGTTAAGACCTCTAAGTTTCTTGAACTTAGTCGATCATTCGGTGTTTCAAAAGTACGCAAAGGGATCACTGAAGGCTTGCGTCTCTCAAATTGTGAATAGCCTTAAATTAGACCCAACATCGTTTGTAAGCCAAATTATTGAACCTATATTTTGTGCTATTTAACATACACTTTCATATGTGAAAGTAAAATACATCAGAAAATTCGATTCAGGTATAAGGTAGCCTACAGGAATGTTTGTTTCACATACAGACATTAAAAAATTCGTTTCAGAAGGCTCAGTATTTATTCCAGTGTAATGTTTCAACACAATCATTTTCCTCAATTATCACACCAACCACTGCACTTACATAAAATTTATAAAATTTACACATTAAAACATTAAAAACGCTCCGACATGTTTCGGTCCTAAGACCATCATCAGAGAGCCATATCGTCCTTGCTAAAGTCATACTATAAAAAGTCACATTAATTTCGTTGCACAACTTGTACAACGAAATTAATCTGTGACTATTTATAGTGTAACATTATCAAGGAATATTTAGAAATAGTCACAGAATAATTTCGTTGTACAACTTGTAAAACGAAATTTATCTGTGACTATTTCTAGTGTAATTTTAGCAAGGAATATATAGCTCCCTGATGATGGTCTTAGGACCGAAACATGTCCGAGCGTTTTTAATGTTTTAATGTGTAAATTTCATAAATTTTATATATGTGCAGTAGTTGGTAAGATAATTGAGTAACTCAACAACATGCAGGTTGTAACAATAAAAATACAATCATTTTCATTGTTGTGTACTTAGAACATATGCCCAGACAATCGTACACCGTCTCAGCATAGAGCTTTACTATTAAGATCACCTTGCAAAGAACGCCCAGCAAGCACGCAATGCTAGTTTCCTTGAGTGTACGCTTCCTAATCCCTTCGTCTTGAGACGGGTTTATATGCCAGAATTTGCCCTTTATCAGCTCGTACACCCCACAGTGATGACGGCTGGAAAACCCTATAAACGGTGACAAGAGATTGATAAACACATCATTATGAATTCCTTCTGAAGTCGACCTCAGTGGAAGTGGAGCCGAGGTGAATAATCGCGTGTTCCTTCCTGTTCCTGCTGCCGATACTGATGTTGCTTCTGCAGACAGAATAAGCTGTGAGAAATTGATTTCAGAGTTCGCTCGGAGAAAATAGTGCAGGCAAGGTCTACAAATAAGTTGGGCGTTCCTGTAACCTGGGGTGTAGGTATTCAGCCGAATAGACTTAAAAATTCTGATGGGATTTCCTCAGTCTGTTAAAGTACAATTAACAGCCAAACGATGTTTTGAAATTCGAATGTTATTATGTGGAAAATGGCGGGGGATAAAGACCCTGATATAGGAAAGTTGGAACAGAGGCATTTGGTCCTTTTGGAAGGATGTGTACTGAATACACGAAAATTTAAGAAATGAATTATATCAGAGGTCACAGAAATTTGGATGTGAGCTGAGAACATGCCGATGTCAGACCTACAGTGCCTAAGGCATGCCATACTTGTATTCTGCAAGCTGAAACAGAATTAGTAAACAGACTGTCTGCATTCCCAATGTTCTTTGCGTTGCCCTGAAGAAGGTATCGACTTCCATTGAGACGTAATGATGGTGAGTGGTATGTGATGGGCACAATGTGCACACGTGCATTTATTGTGATGGGCACAGTGTGCACATGGCACATATTGTGATGGGCACAGTGTGCACATGTTCACATATTGTGATTGGCACAGTGTGCACATGTGTATGTATTGTGATGGGCACAGTGTGTACATGTGTATGTATTGTGATGGGCACAGTGTGCACATGTGTATGTATTGTGATGGGCACAGTGTGCACATGTGTATGTATTGTGATGGGCACAGTGTACACACGTGCATGAATTAGTCATATTATGAAAATTTAATTACACATTTAGTGCACGGACATGTAATACATTAAGATTCGAAAAAATTAACAAGGAACAGGAAGAAAGAAACATTTCTACTGGTGTGATGTATTTCCCATTAGAATTTTTCAATTTATTTTCCCTGCCTGCTGAGAAAAATGCTGCCATTTTTTGGACGGCAAACTTGCAGCTCGATAAATGCGGCTAACGTCTGACTACGTTATATTGTACTGCAAGGTTCAGTTGCCGTTCCTGCGCGTAAGAAAAAGTAAATAATATACAGCTTATAACGACATGCTGATTCAAATACAAAGTATGGCGCTTAAGAATACAATAATTGGGGGCGTCATTTCAATATAGTCTGCAGCTACTTTGTCGCCTGCTGAGTAAATCAGTCATCATATTAGGCTGGATTTACACGCTGCTAGTTGCATAACGTCTCACACTGTGGGAAGGGAAGTTTTAACCCTTTAAAAGCCGAGTTAAATCCTATCTTCCACCTGCTCTTATTATTAGGAGCCCACCATATTTTCCACGTTAGCGGGTTAAGGGTTAAAAATCTTAGTGCTCGGCGATATTATTCACACATTAATTACTTAAATTAACATAACAGAAATAATCTACGGCTTTCACTTTGTTCTTTGATTAAGTGATTTTTTCTGTACAAATTAAGTGATCTTCTCTGTACAAATTAAGTGATATTCTCTGTACAAATGCTCTTAACTTTCTGTCTATTAAATCTAAATTTTTACGTATAAACAAAGAGACGCCCTGGTGATGATGCTTATGCATCGAAACGTGTAGGAGTGTAGTAAGGAGGGAAAAGTGTCAACATCACGTGTTGTGCTTTTGTTAGTTAAAGGAAGAATAATCTATAAAAATAATGCACGGTGCACACACACTCAAGATCAAACGTATCAAATTATTCGTATATTTGACGGTACGAAGACATAAATTTTTCCCCCAGACTCGTGTAGACACACACTGTTGTGCTTATCGGAGGTTGTACAAACCAATGGGACAGCAGAAGCAGTTGGCGGCCAAGTGGATTACCTGAAGACAAATTTTGAACGAGTTCCCTCGTATAACGAAGAAATATTATACTATAATTAAGTTACGGGTGTCGGTGACGCTAGAGGCCACATCGCTGCTGCAAATTCCCTTTTAATGACGTGTAAGCCGCGTTGTGTTTCTGTTTTGTGTCCGAAGCCCTAGATACCAATGCGTTTCCATTAGCGGTAGAGATGTGCGTGAAAATAATGGAAATTAATGTACAAATAAATCTATAAATGAAATTAGCAATGTATTAGTTCTTTTGTTAGTATCAAAATGTAATCCTCTGCAGCACTCGATACTTGCATGTGCAGACGATGGCTTCGTAAGTTACATTCAGTGGCAGAATTGGGTTGCACAGAATTTTCTAGAAATCGACTGTCCCTACTCACGCAAAGAAAGGATATAAGGTATGTGACTGTACAGCTGCATTCATTATTAATCTGGACATTAAACGAAGGTGAGTGGTTGGCCTCCTGCTTCGGCCGCTTTGACACCAAAGAAAAATCCCCAATACCCATATAATGGAAGGCTCGGTCGGCTTCAGCGTCGGTTTGAACGTCGTTGAGAAAAAATACATTTCTCGCTCCTCCCGAAACGCGAAAGTGGGATTGCCCAGTCCGTAGCCCGTTCCCTGTATTGACTGAGCTATCCCTGCTCTCCGAAGATGTCTAATGGTGGACAAATTTACTTTTGTATTTCGCTAACTTTCGTACTAAAACGATCAACTAACTCGTGGTTTCATACAGCCTGGCGTCATAACAGAACACACGCACATATTTTACCAAGTAATCCTTATCATATTTGAAAAATGTTAGATACAGTTCAGTATTTCTTCTAACCTGTGTTACTCTGTGAAGAATCGCGTAAAACCGCTTAAAAAGTTTTATGAATTATGTAACGGAAAGCACAGAATTTGGAAAGTCCCCGGCGACTACACAGTAGGCCAGGTGACCTTACAGTAGGTGCTCAACCTCGCGCTGAATGCAGAGACTGGTCTGTCCGGTACGGGGGGTCCATGTAGCCTCTAACCCATTTTGTACCGCACCTCTCTACTAGGGAGGAATTCGGCCGGGCAGTGATTATGATCACTCATCTCCACGTAATATCGCGGTTAAGGAGGATGCAGCTGTATGAAGTCCTTCCTGGGCCATTACCAAGGGGTACTACTTAATGGTGAGAAGTCACACAAATAAAATATTTCATGTATCATACGAATTGTGGGTATACAGGTAAACCGATCCCTGTAAAACCTTGACAGGCCATGAAGATTCCAGAATTCCCATAATTTCTATAAAATCGTCACATGAAGGTGGCAAGATTGTTAGCCTTACGCACCGGCTGCCTTTACCCTCACAGGAGATAACCTTGGTACTGATTTCTGTTATAGTTGGAGTCGACCCCAGGACCATAGTGCGGCTAAAAGGATTAAACCAATAAAAAAAATTCCAGTGACCCCACCGAAAATCGAACCTGCCACCTTCCAGCTTATAGCAAAGTGCTTCAATCAACTGCGCCAGGGCGTGCCTCAACTTTGGACATAAAATACAAAATATCAAGATGTAAGAATGTTGGGTAGGGAACTACAAACACGAAAATGGTCACGAAGGCCAGCACCTAATTGGAACATCTGTCCATGCTTCTTTACAAAATTATGTAAGAGTTATTTGGTTTTGCCGAGATTCAGAGTAAGCAAAGGTGTTCCTCTAATTGCCTTGTAAGTCTTCATGACATGGACAGGGAAATAATAACTTGTTACGAAACTTTGCACGGAAACACAGCAGTACAATAATTGCTGTTTGTAGCACTTATGCCCCCAACTCGGCGTATTTCATTGTAACAACAGTAATAATAATAATAATAATAATAAGTTGAAGCCAGGAATGTCATAAGATGTCACGTTACTGCACAGTAATAACCCTCCGCCACGTCAGAACACACACAATGACGTCACCACATTCAAAGCACACATGTACACATTTAACCTCAAAGATGTCAAAATCCTGCTACACGCGTTTGTACTCTTACAACGTATTAAGTATGGTGAAAATCTCATATCTTGTCTTCCACCCTCTCTGTTGGGTTGGGAAAATTAATCAAGCCTCTTACCTCTATTTAAAGCAACCTCCGCAAACCACGCACTAGACACACCTCCACCTTTCCTTACTTGCGATATAAATGCCGGAACACGCACATAATTTCAACGCAGCATTACAATCGCTCTAAAGCTCAGTGGTTACTATAATCACCACATTAATATTAGAAATATCTGCGTTTTCGCCACAGTGTGTATTTATGCATTTCGCATTGCTGTCTCAGTGAACAGATAACACTTCTCTGAACAGCATTGAAAGGCAGGTCTTTCAAATGGAATCGCTCTGTTTTCTGTGAGGTAGGACACTGGTTCCCAGAAACCACATTCTTTGAGATCAGTTTTCAAATAGACTCTGCCGTGACTCAGGGGTTAGTCGACGAAGGAAGGAGATCTTCAGTTATTATTGCTATACTATAATTAGACGGTTTACTGCGGGTTTGCCCCAAAATCCATGTATAAATGCGTGCAGATTTTACTGACAAATTGTGGGATATGTTTTTAGATTACAATATAAATTGATGCCAATTCTTGTGACATGATTCCTTCAATTTTGGTAATTATTCACGTAAGTTACGGAGGAGCTTAGTGCCGAAGTGTTCAGGATTTCAGCAGTCTAGGTTTATTGGGCTGTTAGCATAATTAGAGCCTAAACACTCCCAAACTTCGATAAGTTTTATCAATAAACACGGCGACAAATTTCATAAAACCTTAAATACTTATCCACATCATCTCGAGGACCCGAAGTCTAGTATTAACTGAAATTGGTGTTATGACCATCAGTGCTGGTAATACTCCAAAGTATTGAGTTATATCGGCACTTGAATTTTCGCATGCACACAGACAGACTGACAGACATCAGCACGTTTTGAAGTTATAAATTTTGAACTCGCTAAAAATGTGGGCTCTGTAAAATTATGGCCACCCCTTACTTACACAAAATCCCTTTGATTTTCTCTTGAAATATAATATTAATTTTAGACTGATATTCATATTCCAGTCACAGAAAGTCAGAAGGTCCTGTAACGGACTGTGGTCCATACTCTGGACCGCACAGTTAGACAGTAACACCGTGCCACTTTTACGCCCCTCCATGACACGGAAATCGACAAAATATCTGGTCGTGACTTTCATATATATCAACAACTCTAAAACAATTACTTTCTGTAGATGGTGAGCATTTGTAGTGCAAATGATAAAAGACAACTCTTCTTTCTGTAAGACTTTAATTGAGAAATTTGAAGCAACTAATTGCACATAAATCACGGCGTTACTATGCACATAAATATCAATTTCCTTACCTTCTATTTCACTAGTGTGAAAATAGCACCACACTTCCTCTCCAAGTTCAAGGCAGGTAATTTATCGTCTCAGATGGTGTTCAGCCTCACATCCTGACAAGTATTGCGCACAAAGTTCTTCCTTGCAACCGACCCGTAGGGCGCGACCTCCTTCTTTTGCTCATTCAGATTCCAATTACACGAGAACTTGGTACTGTCTAACTGCTTAAGGCTAAGTCTGGAGATACCGTGAATTGTTCAGAGATTAAAAGATCTCTAGCAACGAAGGGAAACTTGTTGCGGTGGTGGTGGTAATAATTACAGTGAAACAGTTCTGATATTGTTTTTATCCACTTTCCATAATACTACGGATTCGTTATCCACCTAAGACCGTCTTATCTAACGCACGATTTATGATGCAAGGAAGAATAAAAGCTTTATTATTGTTTGAGCTGAAAATAATTCTAAGAATCACTTCAATTTATCTACGATTGCACATATGATTTCATACAAAAACACTTTTAAACTAACAACCCCGAGAAAACTGTAAGTACACTTCAGCCAAAATCCACATAAACACACACACATACACAAGTTACTACAGAACAATGACAAATCAATTGATTCCAAACTTGCAGAATGGAAGAAACATAGTTCCGTTCCAATACGATACGCTGAAGAATAGGCAGAAAGGAGAAAAACACCGCACCCCCCCCCCCCAGCCCCAAAAAACACCACAAGCGGGGTTAATTTTAAACAAAAAAAAATAGGAAAAAAAAAAAAATTA
>Ga0131853_10021384_pt1 | contig 11741 bp, 8 predicted proteins | sample TergutLab28metaG_FD_92764 | JGI IMG/M metagenome (GOLD analysis project Ga0131853, IMG submission 92764) | Labiotermes labralis P1 segment gut microbial communities from Petit-Saut dam, French Guiana - Lab288 P1 (version 2) (version 2) | ecosystem: Host-associated > Arthropoda: Insects >...
ATCTTCCCACTGGGTTGTAATTTCCGGGCTTGCCAAATCAGCCTTATTTAACACAAGAATACGCTTTTTGCCTTTTGCCAAACTGTCGATGTCCGGGTTACGGCTGGAAAGCGGAACTCTTGCGTCCAAAAGTTCTATAACAACATCTATCAAACCCATTTGGGTAACAAGCATTCTTTTGGTCTTGGTCATATGACCCGGATACCATTGAATGTTCATTTACTCCACTCTCCCGAAAGAAGAAAGAGGCCAAACACGTACAAGCACTCTGCCCAACATGTCCCTGCCGTAAACATTGCCTACCGTTGTATACCTACTGTCTTGGCTGTTATTGCGGTTATCGCCAAGTACAAAAAACCTACCCTCTTCCACTATTACAGGAAAGACTATGTTGCCCATAGACCTAATTGAAGCCTCCGAAAATGCATCATCCAGCGGATACCCATTTATAAAAAACTGCCCATCCATCAAGTCAACAATATCGCCGGGCGCAGCAATAACCCGTTTGATAAAATATTCAGACGGGTTTTCCGGGTACGGAAAAGCTACAATATCCCCTACACTTGGCGGCGAAAAAACATAAGTTAACCTGTTTAGTATCAAAACATCGCCATGATTAAGGGTTGGCACCATAGAATAGCCCGTTACACGAGTGACCCTAAACAGAAACGCCCGTGTTATAAGAGCTAATAAAAGCGCAAGCACAATGACAAAAATCCACTCCATCAAGCTGCGCACAAAAGGGTTTTGTATGCGGTTAAACATCTATGCTTGTTTTTTAGAGAAGATGGCTTCTTTAACTTTTGCTGCTTTACCAATACGGTCACGCAAATAAAACAGTTTTGCACGGCGCACAATACCACGGCGTACAACTTCTACTTTATCTACCCTTGGTGAATGCAATGGCCAAGTTTTTTCTACACCAATACCACCGGAAAGACGGCGTACTGTAAATGTTTCACGAAGGCTACCGCCTTGACGCTTGATAACAACGCCTTCAAAAACCTGAATTCTTTCCTTTGTGCCTTCTACAATTTTACCGTGTACACGAACTGTGTCACCAACATTGAATTGAGGCACTTCACTTTTCATTTGAGATTGCTCAATCTCTTTAACTAATGTATGCACTTTATCTTCACTCCTAACGAATTTGCATTATACAACAGGCACTGCATTTTCGTCAATCGTTTCTTAGACAAAGTCTTAGAGAAGGGTCAATTTAAGCTCAAGGTCATTAGCCAATAACCTTCGTCGCCAATGCCGTGGTTTTTGCGGTTACAACTGCGGAACATCGTAAAACCCAATGGACGCGCAGCAAGAAGCCCGTCAGTGGAGTATGTTCCGGGTACGCCCAGGAAAAATTGTTGAGCAGAGCTTTCGGTTTTAATGCCTAAGATAAAGTGTTCGTGGTCTGCCCAAGATGCGAGAATAAACGGAGCGTTCATTACAGATGAGTCGTTGGTTAAAAATGAAATTTCGCCAAATTTTTCACAGCGTACCCAAATGGTATCGTCATCCTCGTCTGAAAATGGCTGGCATGGGGTACTGGAGTTTAAGATGGATTCGAAAAATTCTAATGTGTTTGTATTCTGCGTGGCTTCTTCAATCGGCGGTTCAGGTATTGTAGCAAGTGGCGGCGAAGGAATAACCGCAGGAACCGGCGGAGCTTCCTCAATTACAGGAATGTCTTCTGCTGCGGCAACCTCTTCAACAGGGGAAGGCATAGGTGCAGGCTCTACAATTTTTGCACGTGGTTCTTCTGCCGGTTTTTCTGCCGGCTTTTCAACTTTATGTTCTTTAAAACCGTGCCGCCAATGAACACGCTCGTCCTTATAGCCGCATAGCGGGCTAACCACGCCACCTGCACCAACATCTACAATTGCCACGGCAATAATGTCTTTTAGCAAGAAGGTGAACAATTGCGCAGCCAAAATATCTCGCCGCACTTCGCCTTTGCCTTTTGAATCAACAGCAAGCTGCCCCATGTTTATGCCAACATGCTGCCCCATTTGATTAAAAACTAAGTAAATTGTGTACCTTGTTTCGGGTTTTAGATCCTGCACCCAAACGGAAAGTTTGCTTTCGTTACCTCGGGCTTCAACGATGCATCGCCCTGCCGGGGTTCGTCCCTTAAACTCGTAACCTTTTGCTTCTTCTGCAAGTGGCATAAAAAATCTTGAATATTCCATAGTATACCTCCAAATATTATTACTAATACTTTATGCAGGCAACAATAGATGAAGAACGTAGATTTTTATTGCGGCATAATATATGTTACAATTAAACAAAATTGCTAAAACTTTAAGGAGGAGATTATGGGAAAGTTATTTGGGACAGATGGCGTACGAGGGCTGGCAAATAAAGAGCTAACTCCTGAACTTGCATTGGAACTTGGCAAGGCAGGCGCATATGTTTTAACAAAAAATACGACGGCAGCTCCAAAGGTGCTTGTGGCAAAAGACGGACGGCGTTCCGGCGATATGCTGGAAGCAGCACTTTCTGCAGGGCTTTGCTCCATTGGTGCAGAGGTTTATACTTGCGGAATTATTCCAACCCCGGCGGTTGCATTTCTTATAAAAAAATACAATTTTGATGCAGGAGTTATGATTTCCGCATCGCATAATCCAATGGAAGATAACGGCATAAAATTTTTCAACGCTCAAGGGCTAAAGCTACCGGACGAAGTGGAAGCAGAAATTGAAGCGATAATTGAAAACAACACCGACCTTCCCCGCCCAACAGGCAAAGACGTTGGTGTGGTAAAAAACTGCCCAACGGTATTGGACGACTATGTAGCGTTTTTGATATCTACCGTGCCGGGGTTAAATTTGTCCGGCATAAAGATAGCGATAGACTGTGCGAATGGTGCAACAAGTGCCGTTGCGCCGTTAGTGTTTGAAAAACTCGGCGCAGAAGTTCATGCACTGCATTACAGTCCGGATGGCTGCAATATAAACGCCGGTTGCGGCTCTACCCACATGGATAGCCTAAAAAAATATGTAGCAGAAAATAGCATGAGTTTAGGTTTGGCATTTGACGGCGATGGCGACAGAATGCTTGCTGTGGATGAAAACGGCAAAGAAGTTGATGGCGATGTAATTATGGCAATTTGCAGCCTTGCGTTAAAAGAGCAAGGGCAGCTAAAAGACGATGCGCTGGTTGCCACAGTAATGAGCAACCAAGGGCTGCTCGCTTTTGCAAAAGACAATGGAATAGTCTTACACCGCACCGCTGTGGGCGACAGATATGTATTAGAAAAAATGATAGAAGATGATCTTTCACTTGGCGGCGAACAATCCGGGCATATCATCTTCCGCAAGTTTAATACCACAGGCGATGGTATTCTTGCCGGCGTACAGTTGCTTGCAGTACTAAAGCAAAAAGGACAAACGCTTGCGCAAGCGGCGCAAATTATGGAAATTTTCCCACAGGTTTTGGTTAACGCAACGGTACCGAATAACCGCAAAGCGGAACTTTCAACCAACCCGCAAATAAAAAAAGTGCAAGCAGATATCGAATCCAAACTTGCAAGTGACGAACGTATTCTTGTGCGCCCGTCCGGCACAGAGCCTTTGGTACGGGTTATGATAGAGGGCAGAAACCAAGAAATGATAGAAATATGGGCAAGGGAACTTGCCGATGCAATAGAAAAAAACTTAAACAACTAACAAAACAAAGGAGCTGACATCCTTAGGGTGTCAGCTCCTTTTTCATACTATCTTATAAAATCCCAAGGGCTCGAGTATGGTCTTTCTAACAACGTCCAGTCCGGCGGTGTCAGCAGCCCCACCCCTGTTTTGTGTATGCCGTCTGCTTGCATCATATATTCGTTAGAGTTTGTCGCTTCTTGGATATACAAGTAAAACCACGTATATGTGTCCATATTATCCGGCCAAATTATCATATTGGGTAGCAGGTCATTAACTGTTCGTGGCAAACGCCGCAATACCCTGTTAACAAGCGCAGCTGCCTCTGCACGTGTAATGCTTTGATCCGGGGCAAATGTGCCGTCGGGGAAGCCGGTCACCCAACCTACACGAGCGGCTGCATTAATTTCCGCTACCGCCCAGTGGTCATAAATATCCGTAAACATATTTATTTCATGCTCCGGAAAGCCCGTGAAGAACCTGGTCATAGCTACGGCAAATTCTGCCCTGGTTATGGCTCTGTTCGGCTGGAACGTGCCATCGGGCATACCTGCCAAAATTCCTGCATTCGTCATGGTTGATACTGCATTGTTAAACCAATCGTCTATTTCAACATCCGGGAACGGGTTCGTTTGCGACCAAATTTCTGCCCTGTGCTCGTCCGTTATTAAACGGAAGAATATGGTTGCCACTTCTGCCCGTGTTATGCTTGCGCCGGGTCTAACCATTCCGTAATTATCACCTATCATGTAAGCGTAATGGATCGGATTAAAAGGAATATTTGGTGCAGGTGCAGGAACAAATGATGGCGGCTCCTCTATCTCTTCTTGCACATCCGGCTCTTCAGGTGCATCGTTATCATCCGTTGCAGGCTCGTCCGAACTGCTGCTACTGCTTCTCCTTGCTGTAAGCTCAACCGTGTTTGTATCGTATCCGTTAACAACAGCCGTATTTGTAAAAATTCTTTCATTCACGCCGCTTGGCAAAGAATCAACCGTCACTTGGAAAGAAACTTGTACCGTCGTGCCGGCTTCAATTACCGGGATAGTCCATGTAAGTGTATTGTCCACAATGCTTGGTGCATGGGTTGCGCTGTCTGGTACAAGCGTCATACCTGCCGGGATATTGTCTGTTATAACAATGCTGCCGGAATCGGCATTCCCGCTGTTTTCCACTGAAATGGTATAAGTTACCGTGCTGCCCACATTAACACGCCCATTAGGCAGAGCATTGGCGGATTTGTATATTTCAATAATCGGCTCGTTACTTTCGGGTTCGGATGCAAAGTTGATATCATAGTTGTTTAGCAAGTGAGCATGAATTGACGTGTTTGCAGATGCTATCCGTGTGATATTTACTGCACTTGCATGGGGAACTGCGGCAGAACCGGCACAGTTGCCGTAAAAAACAGCACTTGCACCAATAGTAAGCCCCGGGTAATCTGCCGCTTCAAGCGGTGTACGATAATTGGGCGGATGTGCGGCAACAAATATTCCGCCACCGTCTTCGGCAGCAACATTATCTAAAATATATCCGCCGTTCATAGTAAAAGTGGAATTGATGCTTAAAAATACGCCACCGCCACGTGTAGCAGTATTATTTTCGATTGTACCACCATGCATAGTAAATTCAGCTTGTGATACATATACTCCTGCACCGTCAATGTCGGCATTATCGCTGATTATTCCGTCGGTCATGGTGAAAGTACCGTCAAGCACGTGTACGCCGCCGTTGCTGTTTCCGCTTATTGCGCCGCCATTCATTTGAAATGTTCCGTACGATACTACGGCACGGCTTGTGTTGCCCGTAATTTCTCCGGCATTCATTATAAACGTACCGCCGTCGGCTACGTATACACCGCCGCTAAATGTGCCGCCGCTTTGCAGAATTGGGTGCGCATATCCTTCGCCGCCAAATATTGGGTTGCCCGCCATTACAGATTGGTCGATGATGAGTGTTGAACCGGCGGGGACATAAAAATGCCGATGGTTATCGGTTACTGCCAACACAGGATTCATCCCCTGCAAAGCAAGCATATTGTGCGGGCGAATAATTAAAGTACGCCCGACAGGCACTTCAATGGTTGTATACACCGGGAAATTGTGAATATTTGCAATAAGCGTATCTCCCGGGCTGGAGACTCTGAACGCATTTACAAAATCCGTAATCATACCGCCTGTAAACTCAATCGTGTTAGCCATAGACAAAACACCGGCAGGCTGACCGGTTTCGCTTGCTGCAACCGGCACAGAACCAACCATAAGCGCAAACGCCAAAACCAACGCAGCTACACATTTAAAAATTTGTTGTTTTTTATTCATTCTACTCATCCTTGTTGTTATTATGGCATTATCTTTATCACATGTTAGCAAAAATATCAAAGCTTACACGCAAAGAGCAATAAAAAAAGGCAGCCCAATCGGCTGCCTTTTATCTTAATACCCCAATAAGTCTAATATTGCGTTAACCGCATCTCTATCGTCTGCATCCGCATATATGTACAGCAACGTATTTTCAACCCTGGTAAGGGCTTCAAAAACTCCTGACGAGGTTTGCGTAATTCTGTCAAAGTTTGCCATGCTTGATTGCCTGTGGCTGGATACAGTTCCTCTGTTATCTTCCATCAAGCGCAGCATTATGCTGTACATGCTTCGGGCTTGCCCCTCTGTTGCAAATACCAAAAACTCTACTTCAAAGTTGCCCGCATCTGCAATAAGATATACTTCTCCACCGGGTATATCACTTGTATGTGAAATATCCAATACCATATGCCCCGCATTTGCCATGCGCAAGGTGAATTCCTCCGCCGTTAGCACCTCTCTGGGGCTGCACGCTACAACAAACAATGCTGCAATGGCAAGTAATGCTACAAAAATAATTCTTTTCATTTTTAAAATCCTCCTTTTTTTGGCACCATTATACCACTCTAACCCTACGATACGCCAACAATAAATCTACAACCCTGCCGTAGCTCTGCACGCCGTCTTCTTGTTGGTTGGCACGCAAGTACGCATCGTTTACAGCCTGCGAAACTTCAGCAAGCGGACCGGTAAACTGCTGCCAATATTCCCAGTTTGCATGGCGGTCCAGGCGCACGTAATTGTTAAGCTCTGCCATTACCCTAGCTTGTTCTGTGCGGTTTGCACGGAACAGCGCATTGGAAGCATACGAAAGCGCAAGCATTGTGGACGAATACATAAAACACGGGTTGCCGCTGTCTTTGCCAACAAGCCACGCTATAAAATTGGCTTCGTCCTCTCGCATTATGCCCCTAAAATGCGCAAGCTCATGTAGCATTACGGCGGGGATATGATAGTCCAACACATGTACGTTTACGTGCGGCTCCAATGTAAATGGCGAAAAAATGCCCGTTATCCTAAGGCGCGACATAAAATGCGAGTACACAATAGCGTTGGTATGCGGTACAAAACCACGCAGCAAAGGGATTTCCTCCCCTGCCGCACGGAAAATTTCTCTTGCTTGAGCAGACAACGCAACATAACTGCGTGCTGCAATGACCATTTGTCCGTACTCGTTGCGGTTTACTTGTGTAGAAAGCTCGTTTGCCTGTTGCACAAGTTCCTCCGTAAGGGCGGCAAGCTCCGCAACAGAAGACGGACGCACCTCCAGCCCCAAGCTTTCGGCAAGCTCCAGCCGTGCATAGTTTAACCCTGCCCCCATAGTAAACAAAAATGTGAGCATACCCACAGCACATGCAGCATTCGCAAGCAATTTAAGCCATTGCCTTTTCCATATAGCATAAACGAGATAAGCCAATGCCCCAACAGGCAGCAAAATAATTAAAAATTGTGAAACGGAAAAAGGCAGGTATCCAAAGACCCTGCCGTAAGTTTCTGTCCATATGCGGTAAATACCCATGGAAAACCACCGCTCTGTGGCGGCGGCGTTCCGGTGGGCAACAAATGTTAATAGCAAGCAAATGGGAACAAGAAGTACAAGCCAAAAGCGTTTAGGCATACTCTTTTTCCAACTCAGCTACAAGTTCTTCAAAAACTTTCAACGCTTCCCGCACAGGGGTTGGTGTGGTCATATCCACGCCGGCTTTTTTTAGTATTTCTATGGAATAGTCGCTGCTGCCGGCTTTTAGGAAGCCAAGATAATCTTCCCTTGCTTTTTCGCCACCGTTTTTAAGCAGCTTTGTAAATGCAACCGCCGCAGAATATCCGGTTGCGTACTGGTACACATAAAACGCCCTGTAAAAATGAGGGATTCTTGCCCATTCAAAGTCTACTTGTTCGTCTATTATCATATCCGGACCAAAATATTTTACGTTAAGCTCACGATAAACTTTGCTAACCGATTCTACTGTAAGCGGCTCGCCTTTTTCTGCCATGCCATGTGTTATCATTTCAAATTCGGCGAACATGGTTTGACGGAAAACTGTCGTACGGAACTGGTCGATATATTTGCCGATTAAATATGTGCGCATTTTCGGATCGGTAGTCGTTTTTAGCATATGCTCAAGCACCAGCGTTTCGTTTACGGTAGAGGCAACTTCCGCAAGGAAAATTGTGTAATCGGCATAAACATTGGGCTGCGTTTCCCATGAATAATAGCTGTGCATTGCATGTCCCATTTCGTGTGCCAAGGTAAACATATCGCTTATGGTGTCTTCGTGGTTAAGCAGCACATAGGGATGTCCGCCAAACGCTCCCCAAGAATATGCACCACTTTGTTTGCCCTCGTTTTCGTAAACATCTATCCAGCCGGACTCCATGCCTTTGCCCATTGCAGCCAAATAGTCGCCACCAAGCGGGGTAAGACCTTCCATCAGCAGCTTTTTTGCTTCTTGGTAGGTCATTTTTGCGTCCACTTCTTCTACCATTGGTGCGTAAACATCGTACATGTGCAATTCGTCAACTTTAAGTGCCTTTTTGCGCAATGCAACATAGCGGTGCATCACAGGTAGGAACTCATGCACGGCTTGAATAAGCCCTTCGTACACGGCACGAGGGATATTGCTGCCTGCAAGCGCAGCGTCCAATGTACTGTTGTATTTGCGTGTGCTTGCAAAAAACATTTCCTTTTTAACACTTTGACTGAACATTGCACCAATGGTGTTTTTAAGTTTTAGGAATGAATCATAGTAAGTTTCAAAAACGTCTTTGCGCACACAGCGGTCGGGTGATTCCATCATGCTACCGTATTTGCCATGTGTAACTTCTACGTTATTGCCCTCGGCATCTTTTATTGTGCCGAATTTAAGGTCTGCGCTGTCCAGCATGTCAAAAATATTGCTTGCAGCACCCGCCATTTCTTGTGCGTTTGCCAAAATTTCTTCAATGTCGGCACTAAGCACATGCGCTTTGCCACGGATGATATCGTTTAGGTAATGCTCGTACAATTCAAGCCCCGGCGTGGTGGCTATGAAGTTCTTTATCGTAGCCTCGTCATGGCTTAAAATTTCCGGCGTGATAAATGACATGGCGGCAGAAAATTTTACATATGTGCTTTCTGCAATGCCAGCCAACCCTTGCGACTCGGAAATACCTGCATCTTCATGCATTTTCATAATGGCGTAAACATACATGCGCCCAACTATTTCGCCGGCACTAAAGCTTTTTTGTGCACATGCAAGCAAAGCCTCACCGGTGGTTAGCTTGCCTTTAAATGCTGCAATGGCGGTGGCTTCTTTTGCAATAAGGTCTACATCCTTGCGCCAGTCGGCTTCTGAAGGGTAGAGGTCTTCCAATTTCCACTTAAATTCCGCAGGTATTTCACTGCGCTTTTTTTGTTTAATTTCCATAAATGCCACGCTCCTTGTTTTTTGTAATTTTATTGTAACATAATCCAACTAAAATTCGAGTGATATTTTTTGCATATAAATGTTTTTTCCGTTGTAATTGGGCTGTTTTGTTGTATACTTAGAAATGGTCTTAGAAGATGTCTTAGCGCAATGAAAGGAACTAACTATGAAATACGTACCCGAATACATGAAAACCGCCTTTATAGCAAACGGCATACCTTACGATCGTTTGCTTTTTGCCATGCATACAGACATGTCAAGCGAGGGCAATTTTTCCGACACTTATGTTGCAATAGACAAAGAAAACTTGTACATCCTGCATGGTTTAGAAGAAGTTGTAAAAACCGAAGGCGCACGCCGCATAGTAGCACAATACACAACCCACGAAGTTATAACCCACAACTTAAAAGACCTTGGCGAAATGAAAACAGAAACCCTGCTTTCTACTTGCCGTATTGTTGCCACAAAAAATGAAAATCAAAAGCAAGTGCTGATGTTTTCTTTGGGCTACCAATCTTTTGCCGACCGTTTAATAAAAGTTGCAAACAACATAGCAAAAGGTGAAGACCCTCTGTTTGAGGTAAGCGAAGACGACGAGCTTTTCTGCTCAAAATGCGGCACACGCTACCCGGAGCCGGAACGTGCGCTTTGCCCAAAATGTACCGACAAAATGGGCATATTCATGCGGTTGCTGGGCTTCTTCAAATTTTATAAAGGTAAAGTAATCGCTTGCAGCATCGTTATGGTTTTGATAACAGCAACATCTATACTTGCGCCATATGTAAGTACCCGCCTTTTGTTTGACGAAGTTCTGAGAGAAGGCGAGTTATTTGGCGGGCGTTTATACATGATGGTAGGGGCAATTGTGTTGTTTATCGCCCTTGTTCGTGCTATGGAAACCGGCTTTAACGTGTTATACCAATTTACGCTGGCAAAAACTATGCCATGGATAATTTACGACCTGCAAAACCGTATATTTGAAGCCATGCAGCGGCTTAGCGTTGCGTTTTATACATCCAAGCGCACAGGTTCGCTTATGAACCGTGTCGGGCGTGATTCCCGCAATATCTATTGGTTCTTTGTAGACGGTTTTCCGTTTGTGCTTATAAATGCCGTAACATTCATTGCTATTTTGGTAGTTATGTTTGTGCTGGAATGGCGTTTGGCACTAATTTGTATAACAGTAATTCCACTAACAGCTTTTATGTTTAGGTGGCTCATGGGCTTGTTCCGCCGTTATCACCACAAGTTTTGGGTTATGAACTCGCAGCTTAACAACATGGTTTCTGACGCTGTAAACGGGCAGCGTGTAATAAAAGCATTTGCACGTGAAGGTGAAGAATCCCGCCGCTTTAGAGATACCGGCACAAAACAAGCGATGATAGAAACCGACAGCATGAACCTCGGGTTTACCGCTTTCCCAATTATTTATCTGTTTATGTTCGTGGGGCATGTGGTTGTAACTGCCGTTGGCGGTATGATGGTTATAAACGATCAAATAAGCCTTGGTACGTTGCTTGCATTTTGGGCATACCTCACCATGCTGTACAACCCATTGCAGTTTATGTCTACGGTTAGCAATTGGTGGGCAAGGTGCGTAGACGCCGCCCAGCGTGTTTTCGAAATAATTGACGCAAAAGCAGATATAGAAGAACCGGAAAACCCCGTTATCTTGAAAGATTTCAAAGGTGAAATACTGGTTAAAAACGCATGGTTTCAATACGAGCCTGCAAAACCAATACTAAAGGGAATGAACTTGCATGTACCTGCCGGGCAAACCCTTGGGCTGGTGGGTAAAACAGGTGCGGGCAAATCTACTTTAGCAAACCTTATTGCTCGTTTGTATGACCCGACAGAGGGCGAAGTTTTTGTAGATGGCACCAATGTAAAAGAAATGAGCTTGCAGCAATTGCGCACGGGCATTGGCATTGTATCGCAAGAAATCTACCTGTTTATAGGCAGCATTGCAGACAATATCCGCTATGCTCGCCCCGACGCTACTGTAGAAGAAGTTATTTGGGCGGCAAAGATGGCTTCTGCGCACGACTTTATTGCCAAGCTGCCCGACGGATACGAAACGCGTGTAGGCGCAGGCGGGCAAGACCTTTCCGGCGGCGAACGCCAGCGGCTTTCTATCGCTCGCACCATCATCCAAAACCCGAAAATTCTAATTTTGGACGAAGCTACCGCCGCCATGGACACCGAAACCGAAGGTAAAATTCAAGATGCTTTAAACAAATTACAAGCCGACCGCACAACCATCGCCATAGCGCACAGACTTTCTACATTAAAAGATGCCCACACCCTTGCGGTAATAGACGACGGCA
>Ga0131853_10021386_pt1 | contig 11740 bp, 5 predicted proteins | sample TergutLab28metaG_FD_92764 | JGI IMG/M metagenome (GOLD analysis project Ga0131853, IMG submission 92764) | Labiotermes labralis P1 segment gut microbial communities from Petit-Saut dam, French Guiana - Lab288 P1 (version 2) (version 2) | ecosystem: Host-associated > Arthropoda: Insects >...
GGATGGATCTCCAGGAGGTGGGATGTGGGTATATGGACTGGATTGGGCTGGCCCAGGATAGAGACAGGTGGCGTACGCTTGTGAGTGCGGTAATGAACCTTCGGGTTCCGTGAAATGCGGGGAGTTTCTTAACTAGCTTCAAACCAATTAGCTGCTCAAGAAGGACTCTACATCATGGAGTAGGTAAGTAATATCGTAATTAATATCAGAGATCCTGTACTGAACGCTAATAAAATGACTTTATGTAGACAAAATACAGGGGTGGCGGTAAGTCCTTGGCCCGACCAGGAAGGAAATAAGCTAATGTTTCTGTCAGAATGGCGTGAATTTCCTTCGGCGCCTTGCCTTGCAGGAAAAAATTGGATGACAGCTCGCGTCTCGATGTTGTTGAAATCGCGCGCGTCCCTGACATGCTTCCGAGCTTGTTTCCTTCCTGGTAGGGCTAAGGACTTATCAGCACCCCGGTATATATAAAAGCGTATGCAGTTTTTCTCCCCAAACAAAAAATCACTGGTAAAAATCCTTTGAAACTGGGGCGAACTTTGATACATCATGATAGCAGTGAAAGGTAAAGCAATCACATAGCGGGCCTGGACAGGCACTGAGGGTTCCAGAAGTCTGAGGCTCCCATATTTCAAGACAATCGGCATATGAAGATCAAGAATCGAACCCGCGACCTCCCGGTTTGTAACACATTGCCAAAACCAACTGTGTCACCGCGTACCCCCATGGTGATAGCAGTAATGAATAAAAATTACAAAACGAATCCATTTATAGAAAGTTAAATTCGAGGAATGGTGCCATCAGATATCAGCATCATTTTATCAATGTGTGGCTTATATAATGATGCTGTCAGTAACTCGAAAAAATAGCGGAGGAAGGATTAGAATGCACAATGAGTAGGAACTAAAGCTGAAGGAAGAAGTCGTACTCTATTGAAAGTTGTAATGGCGAAATGTGTCTGGAGGACCTGCGGAAATTAGAGAAGTCTGGGTATGTGTAATCGGTGTTACAGCCGATATTCAAGGTGGACACCGCAAGTACAAATCACAAATCTCTCTTTTAAAAGCAGAGAAAATTATTAGGCAATCCATGTTTAGTCGCCCAAATATATACGAAAATTGCAATAGGACTTTCAAGGCACATGCTAATTCCTTCCAATATTTGGCAAAATTAAAATATATACAAAAGAGTAATAAATCGTAATAACGTCACAATAATATAAACAGCCAACTAGATGCAATAACAAAAAAATATTATTGATAATTACAATCAGCTCAACATGTTTCAGGCCATAATTTCGACCATCCTCAGGAGCACTAATCTGTGTTTACAGTTTCTGGTATATTGCACCGACGATGCTGCCTGCTGGCGATAGCCAGCAGGCAGCAAGGAAAATATGGCTCCCTGATGATGATCTTAGGACTGAAACATGTCCGAGCAGTTTTAGTGTTTTAATGTGTAACTTTTATATAAGTGCATTAGTTGGTGTAATAATTGAGTAGCTCGACAACATGCACGGTGTAACAATGAAAATATTAGTTGGGTGTTAAAGGAACATGTTTCGGCCTACTCAGAGGTCATCTTCAGGTTTACAAAATTCCCACAGATGTGAGGCATAGAGACCTACTAATCGACATCCGGGCCCCCCCCCCCCAAGCGCCAACAACGGCAGAGCCAAGAGGGATGACCCCCGCCCACGATACAACATACCAACGCACGTCCATCGTCTTACCCGCTCACACGCACTTTACGTCTCGTATATAATTTATAGGCCAGATGATGAGATCTCAACATCTGCCACACACAAACAATATTTAGTCTCTTAGAACTTTGTAAACCTGATGATAGCCTCTGAGTAGGCCGAAACATGTCGTTCCTTTAATACCCAACCAACAAATTAGTTGTGTTTTGACTTAGTTTGCCCTTTTACTTCATTTAGTAAAAATTATATTTTTTTTATCAGTTTACATTTTAGTGGTTAGCCTGAAGTTGATTTCAGTTGCAACACGTAGCTAATATTTTACAGTGGTTAGCCTGAAGATGATTTCAGTTGCAACACGTAGCTAATATTTTACAGTGTTTAGCCTGAAGATGATTTAAGTTGCAACACGTAGCTAATATTTTACAGTGGTTAGCCTGAAGATGATTTCAGTTGTAACACATAGCTAATATTTTACAGTGGTTAGCCTGAAGATGATTTCAGTTGCAACACGTAGCTAATATTTTATAGTCTGAAGATGATTTCAGTTGCAACATGTAGCTAATATTTTACAGTGGTTAGCCTGAAGATGATTTCAGTTGCAACATGTAGCTAATATTTTACAGTGGTTAGTCTGAAGATGATTTCAGTTGCAACATGTAGCTAATATTTTACAGTGGTTAGCCTGAAGATGATTTCAGTTGCAACACGCAGCTAATATTTTACACAAAGACGGTTTACTTATGACGTTGTGCTGACGGAATACAAATAACTTTAATTCACCAAACAGGAATTGAATCTGTGACCTCGTCGTCCGAAAGATTGAAACCCACCCCACACGTCGTATACCTGTGTAAATGACATCGATTTTCCGTCTCTCAACTCAGCGCCTGAAGTATTGACAGCAGACTTCAATAAAAGATTCCTGATGTATGACAAGCCTGAACAATGGCATTATTATTGGTCTGTTAAGACTCTTGAGTGAAAATGATGGAACCGTCACGAGTGTACCATTTGACAGATTCAGGTGCTGTGGGATGCCTCTACCTGCCGATGAGAGCTTCTACACATTATTGATCATAGAACACTGCACTCAGCAACTCTACCAGAGAATAGGGAGTCTGTGTGGGTCAGTAGTTCTGCGTCAGCAAGGAAAGTAATTCTGTACACGGAGTTACACAGATTTTTCTGGACACGAACTGACCTCCAATATTATTGCCATCTAAGGTAAGGCGCCATATGATCCGAAGCTATTTACGAAAGATTTAGTGCAGTGTTTCTCAACCGCCGGGCCGCGGCCCGGTACTGATTCATGGCATCAATCACACCGGGCCGCGAGAGGTTCTTCTGGAATTTGTCATTTTAGTTTTCTAAGCAATTTGCATGAATAAATGTTTTATAGTGGACATATTCTGAGGAGAAAAATATTTGTGAATGTGTCGAAAAACGCAGACCCGGATGTTAGCCTGAGGAAACTACAATATGCTACAAGATTTCATTAGTCCAGTGATTGATAACTAATTTAAATGTAATTTTATATTTGTCAACATGTCACACGGTATACATAAGTGTACTAATACTCTTCATGAGTATGTCATAATTAATTATTAATACTTATGTTAGTTTAACGTATGAACTTAGAAAATGGGAAGGTATTTACGAGTAAATTTGTTGGGATCGGGCCCTCGTCTTTTGAAAAAAGAATTTACCGGGCCGCGGTCTCAAAAAGGTTGAGAAACACTGATTTAGTGGACTGGACAACCTGGATTTTCAGGACAGAAGGATAAATTCGACTACACTATGGGTAAAAGCCCAGAACTTTGCATGTAGGAAGAACGTAACATTAGCCTGAGGTATATTGAAGAGCCTGAGGTATATTGCAGAGCGAGGAGTTTCATCATTTGCACTTTTCGTCAGATATAAATAGAATATGTATAGATCGTATGAAGTTTGCTGCTCATATGTCTGTTTCGTTTATCATATTCTTTCATATTCTTTTGCTTCCATTTTTTATCATTGTATATATAGTTGTATGCCGGTCCCAGTAGCCGCGCGGTCTAAGGCGTAGGTCTGCGGCCGCTCGCCTGCTGAGATTGTGGGTTCGAATCCCGCCGGGGGCATTGATATTTGTCTGTTGTGACTGTTGTGTGTTGCCAGGTAGAGGTCTCGGCGACGAGGCGATCATTCGTCCAGAGGAGTCCTACTGACTGTGGTGCGTCGCTGTGTGCGATCTAGAAACCTCGTGAATGAGGAGGTCATGGCCCGCATTGGGCCGTAGCGCCACGAGAAAAAAAAATATATATATGGTTGTATGTTTTGTAAGCTTCTGTTTAATTTTGTAAATTATATACTTTTATTTTTATGTTTATGTACTTTTATTGTTATGTATGTTCTGTTCTGTGTATTCTGTTTCATTGCGTTGTTCTGTTTATTGTTTTTGTGTGTAACTGTGTACTGTACTACTGCCACCGGCTGTCAACCCAATTGCAGTTAACAAATATGTCAATATCATATCATATCACGTAAAGCCGGCCGGTGCCTAGGACTGACAACCCTGCCACTTGCATGTGCCGAATGTCTGGAAATTCTGGGAGCCTGAAACTCGTGGAGACCTAAGGAGCTGTCCAGGCCTGTAAGGGGATTGGTTTACCTTTCATCAGATGAGGGACTTTTTGATGGGGGCAGCACATAACAAGCATGGGAGAGATGAGGAATGTACAAGAATTTTTGAAAGAAAATCCTGAACAGAAGAGGCTACTTTGAAGATTCTGGCCTACATGAGAATATAATATGTAAATGGATCTTAAAAACATAGCAGATGCAGACTGGATTAATTAGCAACCGACGTGGCTTCATATCCCACCTGATTTGTTCGTCTCCAAATATTAGATTCTACAGTAAGACTCTGCTCAAAGAAGTTTGTCGCTCCACGAATTCGATCAAAAATTTGTTGTTTAATGTGACTGTTTTATGCTACAATGCTACAATGCAACATAAATCTTCTCCAGCTGTTGTATTTAAAGCTTGCAAGTGTTCAGAATTTCCCCATTAGAGATTACCAGTCTGCCGACAGGTAAGTCTGGTGGTAGGGTAGAAAATTCAAAATTACAGAAATAAATGGATACAGTATTTTCGGCCAATGGACTGATACTAGCACAATTGTGAAATATCAGCCATGTGGGGAACGAAGCCAACGACGACCACTCAAAAGTTTTCTCGGCTGTTAGTGGGACCTGAACAGGCCACAAGGCCTAAAACCTTGCCAGCTATATGATGATGATGATGATGATAATGATGATGTAACGGCAAAGCACGTAGACCTGTCTTACAAAAAATATTATGTTCCCGAGATTTAAAATTCCTTTGGCAGTCACTATGAAGAGTGTCGTCTTCTGGGATGTGACGCCATGCAATTTGTTTTGAAGTTACCAAAATTTTCGGAGGAAACGTTTTCCTCCACATTTAGGATTCATTCACTCATTCTGCCGTCCTGCTGCACAACAGTTCAGTAGCCTCTTCCAAAGCCAGTTGTCCACTGGGTGGGAACTAGTGCTTCCTCTTTCGATTCACAGTGAACTTTCTTTTCCTTAAGGTCATCCGGTAGCTGCTTACAACTTCTTCCTTGTCTTACCGTCACTTCTATACTTTCCTCTCTTTTTCTATCCTTATGATATGTGATTCATTACAGAGACCAAAGAGTCCTCGAAACTGTTACTCTGTATGTATATCGAACTACAAACTTCACATCTCACAATACGATAACCTCCCTTATGGTGTTTTTCCTTCATTTTTCATCCTTTACTGTAGGTGAATGAGTCAGAAACAAGCCGAAACGTATTATTTCAAAACAATACATCATATGAGCCTGTGCAATAGTATTAAACTTTTGGCGTCGGAATTATTTTTTTAATTTTAACACACCTGTATATAAAATGTGAATAATACATGAACCAAATATGTTAGAATTATGAAACAAACTGCATTTCGAAGAGAAAAAAACGGAGAGTGTATACCATGTTTAAAATATTCAGTACCTATATTTGTTGAATAAATATATAAAATGCAACTTCAGAGGTTAGCGGTGCGGTACGACCACTACAGTTGACATTAGGCGTCAAAAGGTTAATATTCTATATAAACGCCTTCTTCTTCCATCAACTTAGTCCACCGGGTCACCATGAGCAGAACAGCTAACTCAACAAAATAAAAAAAAAACACATTTCCGAATACCTGCTGACACATCCTGTCATAAAGAGCATCGCGTCGCGACATTTCGCTATCGATTCATGTACTTGAAGCAGAAATAATAAAACAATCGATGAAGGGAGACTACTGCTAGAAATGAGGTGAGACACCAGTAACAACGTCATTCGTACGTTTGTCACTCGGTTTCGCTGCATTAACAAACAGTTGTTGGCCTCTCCCCCGTAAGCGTGCCGCTCAAACGACAATAAGACCGGCAATCCCTCCATTATATTGGTGTCATTTGCCTTAACTCATTGTTCGGTATCTGAAATACGCAAGTTTTCTTCTCTTTCTAATTACTCTCTTTCTGGAGTCATTGTCAGTTGCGGACTGTGAAATTCGACACACCTGTAGTGTGTACAAAATTGTGATAGTTGTTTTATAAATGCTGCCCTCTGCGATGACGCTGTAAAGGTAAAGTAATCCCTGTACAGGCCTGGACAGGAACCGAGGGTTCCAGGATTTTGAGACCCACAGACTTCCAGACAATCAGCACATGAAGGTACCTGAAAATATTCGTGGTACTCATTTCTGTTAGAGGCTGCGTAGACTCCAAGGTCTTAGTGCGGCCGGAATGATTATGTCAATGAAACATTCCAATGACACCATGGAGATTAGAACCCACGACCTTCCGTCGTCTAGAGCAGTGTCTCGACCAACTGCCCCCAAGGCATATCTCTCTTTTTAGGCGCGTTCGCAAATATTTTAAACGCGACTGTCATCTTCTTCATACGTCAGTCTGTCTGTCCGACCGTGTGACTCTCCTTCCGGATGCAACAAGTCGGCTCGGACTACACAGGTTTACATGAAATTTGATATTTGACAATTTACCAAACTCTGTTAAGAAAATTCAGCTTTAATTAAAATCTGATAAGAATAACGGATACTTTATATGAAGACCAATTTACATTTATGGTGCCTCTATGAATGCTTTTTCTACTTCTTAGTATGGCTGTACAACTCTTAATGCAGAGGTTTGGCCTTCCCAACCACTTCCTTCCATCTTCCTCTCTCCTGGACAAGGGTCTTCCAATATGGCACTTTTAACCTCTGTATATCTTTTAACATCATCCTCCCAGCGTATTTTTTGTCTCCCCATTGGCCTCTTTTAAAATGGGTATCCAGGCATGTATTGCTTTGATCATTCTTGTATCTTGCATTCTTCCGATATGACCTACCATCCTAGCCTTTGCGCTCTGGCGAAGTTTCTATGAATGCTTTTTAGAGTGGGAAATGTTTTGGGCAAATGTTGTACACAAAATCAAAATACACATTTTTAATACATTTTTCGGAATATCTTTCCGTTTATGAGAAAATGCGTAAAAATATGGTACAGACGGACAGGCCACACACACATTATTGAAGGAAACATATAAGAGAAAGGAAAACCAGGAAGAAGGAGTAAGCAGTTACTGGATGAACTTATGGAAAAAGAGACGATAATAGAACTTGAAAGCGGGAGCAGTAAACCGCACTCTATGCAGAACTCACTTTGGAAGAAGCTACAGAATTGTCGCAAGAGAAACTACATAACGAATGAGATGACAGCAAGTAAACAAATTTTATTGTACTCCGCGGGTCCTTTTGTTTGGACCCGCGGTGTATTACATGTAACTGTAACTTCCCTTGCTGTTTAATTTCTAGAATTATATTCCCTATGGCGCAACAGCCCCTAGCGGGCCGGGGCCTCCTCGTTATGCAGGCTTCTCGATCACACTCAAACACGCCACTTTCGGTAGGACTCCTCTGGACGGGTGACAACCCGCATTGATGCCTCTCTCTAGTTACAACACACAGCACGCACTAGAGACAAGTGTCAATGCCCCCGACAGGATTAGAATTCGGAATCCAAGCAAGGGAGCGGTCACAAACCCATACCTTAGACAACGCGGGCACTGGGATCACTAATTTGTGGTAGAGTTGCCATTCATCCTTTTTGCTTAATTCAAGTTGTTCTTATGTCTCCTTCTACTACTCCTGGCGTTGCCAAGTACGAAATATTCATGTTATGGCGGTAGGCCTAGTTGTATGGGTTGAGTGATAAAGTACATTTGATTCTTACTAGGAAGCACAACGGTATGCCAAACACCAAAATTGTTATGGATGAGCTAACTTGTGTGAGGAAGTTTCCTGGATTCTTTTACCTCTTGTGGAAAGGGTAACTGATTTTCGGGCCCCACAAAAGGCGTGAATTTTTTTTGGTTTAATTGGGCAACTGTTGTTTATCAAGAAGAAACTGTAGGTGAAACGGCAGTAACTTCTTAAATTACAAATTACTAGGCCAACTTTGATCTTTGTAATATTGTAATTTCCGATTTGGAGGAGATAATATAAGTTCTGAACTCTAGACCAAAATAGTGGAAGCCGTCATGTATAGACAAAGCACTGTCTTTACCAAAGCGCGCAGACACGAAGACTCATAGAGTTAAGGAAAGAGAGAGTTGAGGATCGGTGAAATGAAGGTCTGGGTATTAGAAATGACTGAGTGGTCTGCCTCGCGCTGCCAGTTCTTAATCCGTGAAGCTCAGTTTGCAACCCTCTCGACAAATTTTCCTTGATTCCACTCACTGGAAACCTCGACTGGTTTAAAATTTGTGAGGATGACAGAATTCCTGCAAAAAAAAATGTATTCAATTTCTTCTACTCCCTAACCAGTCCATTTACCGAGTTTCTTCGAGTTTTGAATCTAGTGATACAAGCAGATGCGTTGGTTGCAGACAAGCTAAGAGGTGATACAGAAAACACATAAATCCTTGTGTAATATAAGAAGAGTGAAACGGGCGAGGCTAATTAATAATTTTGTTGACTAATCCTGTTTACACACTTATAGACAAAGACACGAAGGGTAAACACTCCAGCGAGGGAAGGATTCAGTTTTAATTAGAATTACAATGGAGAGGTAAGCGTTCCTGATCCGCCATCTCTGCTGCTGCTCTGCTGCTGCGAGTTTACAACTTCAAGTGTTTAATTTCTTCCAGCAGAGAGGTTTAATATTGCGGCCCCCCCGTTTTCTCATCAGGTTTTAATCCCACCATTTACGCGCAGTATCAATATTATCAACACTTGAATGGAAAGAGGGGGGTGTCCACTAAGGTTATAGTGGACGCAAGGTTTTTGTATCGACGATAGGGTTTTTGGCATCTTCCCCTCAACAGCGGGTACTATAAGGTAAAGGTAAAGCAGTCCCAGGAAGTTAAGTTTCCCAGAATTCAGGACAACGGCACAGGATGGTGGTAAGGTTGACAGCCTTACGCACCGGTCGTTTTGCCCTGGTACTCATTTCTGTTAAGAGGCTGAGTCGACCCCAGGGCCATAGTGCGATCGGAAGGATTTTGTGTGGTTGAAAAATTCCAATGACACTAGCTGGGATCGAACCAGCGACCTTCCGATTTTCAGCACAGAACCTTAACCACTGTGCCACCGCAGTTCCCGGGTACTATAAGGTTATTTCCTTAAAGAACCTGGCGTTTGGTCTGTGAGCTTGTGGTGAAATCAGGAGAGTCGCGAATTCGGGTACGTGTAGTTCAGTGTACTTCTGCTTTCACGGAGCTGGAACAGCCAGGACAGAGTGTAGTTTTTATGTATATGAAATACAATCATGTGATAAGTAAGAGGACCGTGAGCTCAGGTCTCACAACTACGAATATGAACAGCTGTTGTCATTCCGGCCCTGGCTAGAATAAGAAATACCTTTGCTCTTTCTGTGGCTTATCATAGGTACCTCTCTGGATAACTGGAAAGACTCGCGTTAAAGATCATAAGACAAAATGACACAGAATTTATAGAGGTAACCCAAATACACAATGGCCAGAATAGAGAGAGTGCTAAAGTTCGTGTCTTACACATACTGCCGGTGATAACGCTATATATGAGAAGAAAAATGGGGATAAACAGGAGAAGAATAGTATGAGAAGAGAAAGGGGGGGGGGAAGAAAAGTTGGGTCAAAAAGGAGAAACCAAAAAAATATCAACAGCCATTAAGATTCCATCAACAGTCATTCAGTTACTATCAACAGCCATTCAGTTACTGTCATCAGTCGTTAATATAACAGTCGTTCATTTACCATAAGTCATAAAGTAACTATCAACGGTCATGTAGTTACCATCAACAGTCTTTCTGTTACTATCAACAGCCATTCATTTACTGTCAACAGTCGTTCAGATACTATCAACAGCCATTCAGTTAGAATCAGCAGGCGTTCAATTACCTTCAACAGTCTTGCAGTTACCATTAAGAGTACTTCAGTTACTATCAACAACCATTCAGTTATTATCAACAGCCATTCAGTTATCAACAACAGTCGTTCAGTTACTATCGACAGTCGTTCAGTTACTATCAACAGCCAATCAGTTACTATCAACAGCTATTCAGTTAGAATCAGCAGTCGATCAATTACCATCAACAGTCGTCAGGTACCAACAAGAGTCTTTCAGTTACCATCAACAGTACTTCAGTTACTATCAACAGCAATTCAGTTACTAAAAACAGCCGTTCAATTAATATCAACAGGCATTCAGTTAGAATCAGCAGTCATTCAATTACCATCAACAGTCGTCAGTTACCATCAACAGTCCTTCAGTTACCATCAACAGTAATTCAGTTACTATCAACAACTTTTCAGTTATTTTCAACAGCCGTTCAGTTACTATGAACAGTCGTTCAATTACTATCAACAGCCATTCAGTTAGAATCAGCAGTCATTCAATTACCATCAACAGTCGTCAGTTACCATCAACAGTACTTCAGTTACTATCAACAACTTTTCAGTTATTTTCAACAGCCGTTCAGTTACTATGAACAGTCGTTCAATTACTATCAACAGCCATTCAGTTAGAATCAGCAGTCATTCAATTACCATGAACAGTCGTCAGTTACAAATAACAGTCTTTCAGTTACTAGCAACAGTACTTCTGTTATTATCAACAGCCATTCTGCTACTATCAGCAGCCGTTCAGTTACTATAAAGAGTTGTTCAGTTATTATCAACAGTCATTCAGTTAGAATTTGCAGTCGTCCAATTACCATCAACAGTAATTCAGTTACTATCAACAGCCATTCAGTTACTATCAGTAGTCGTTCAGTTAATATCAACAGGCATTCGGTTAGAATCAGCAGTCGTTCAATTACCATCAACAGTCGTCCGCTACCATCAAGAGTCTTTCAATTACCATCAACATTATTTTAGTTACTGCCAACAGCCGTTCAGTTACTATCAACAGTCGTTCAGTTACTATCAACAGGCATTCAGTTAGAATCAGCAGTCATTCAATTACCATCAACAGTCGTCAGTTATCATCAAGAGTCTCTCAGTTACCATCAACAGTTTTTCTTTTACTATAAACAACGATTCAGTTACCAACAACAACCGTTCAGTTACTATCAAGAGCCATTCAGTTAGAATCAGCAATCGTTCAATTACCATCAACAGTAAATCTTATGTGTATTGGAACGTGCATCATCTTGATATTTGAATAAAGGTTGACCATCTAGATGACACTTGCTTTATTTTACTCGTATATTGCTCAACAGGTTTCAGACGTTAATACGTCCATTTTCAGGAGCTGGCGAGTACTTGTTGTGTTTTGTGGGCTAACTTGAGGCGTGCTGGTGTTATGTAGCGGGATTGTCTGTTGGTGATGTGGTATCCGAGTATAGGCTGAACCAATACTAGTGGTTCAGCCTGCACTCGGATACCACATCACCAACAGACAATCCCGCTACATAACACCAGCACGCCTCAAGTCAGCCTACACAACACAACAAGTATTCGCTAGCTCCTGAAGATGGACGTA
>Ga0131853_10021390_pt1 | contig 11739 bp, 8 predicted proteins | sample TergutLab28metaG_FD_92764 | JGI IMG/M metagenome (GOLD analysis project Ga0131853, IMG submission 92764) | Labiotermes labralis P1 segment gut microbial communities from Petit-Saut dam, French Guiana - Lab288 P1 (version 2) (version 2) | ecosystem: Host-associated > Arthropoda: Insects >...
CCCTAGGGCCCCAGGGGGATGAGGCGCCCCGAAATTCCAGACCAGCCGCACAAAGGGGGAAAAAAAGAAGCCCCGGGGGTCGGCCCCCCTTTCCCCCCCCCCCCCCAGGAAACACTCCTGGTTCTCATTTCTGTTAGAGGCTGAGTAGACCCCAGGGCCATGGTGCGGCCGGAAGGATTAAGAAAATGACCCTGTTGGGAATCGAACTCGTAACCTTCCGGCTAGTAGCGCAGTGTCTCAACCAACTGCACCACTGCGTGCCCACAGCTGTGCTTCACCTTCAAGGACAAATTTGTTTTTAGACGAAACATAATTTTGTTATTCCAGTTAAAATGTTCTATTGCTTCAAGGGGCCAGAAGAAACGACGCCTCGGGTTAACGGCTCTACACACCCCTGTTTGTCTAATCCCTCCAATAGTTGTTCTCGACGGATAGGCGGCAAATTTCTAACGTATTACTTTGTGGCGCCGAGGTAGGTGTTTGTACCAGTTGATATAAAGTCACTTAACACGACATATCCTGCATGTTTAGTGATGGGTTTCGTATGGTTCGCAGAACATATTTATGTACCCTACTAACCGGCAGACACTTACAATGAAAATGTGATTTGTTCACTAGGAAGTAAGAATCGCTTTTGAAAATGGTAATTAAATTATGTTTTTCTGTACATAGGGACAGTTAGAATTTATGATACAAATAAGGAATTAATGAATTTTCGACTTTATAGAACCTTCTTACTTCTTTTAAAAAAATATTGAAAATCTGCGCAGCATATTATCATGTTATTCCGTTACATATCTGGGAAAGAAATTAGGAAATTGTAACAAATTAACTAACTAACTAATTAACTAAGTCCACGGAGCAAGGTTCCTCAGCTATCAAGATGATGCACCGTCCGATAAACATAAGATGCATAAATACATTTTGTAGGCGAAACGCAGATTTTCTTAATGTTACAGCTCGTGGTATATATATTAACCGCTGGGCTTTACAAGATTCAATATTATTTAAATGTACTTCAGGCGGTACAATTTTGCCAGCAAGCCAAGTTTCGCTACCGTGCGCACGACACGCCGTCTAGGGACCTTAACCTGAGACACGAGCGCATTCCACAAGGTCACAGCTCTGTCTATTGTTAGACAACGGCCTAACTGTCTGTTACAATAGACGTGACCTGAATGTTTGTATACTAATAATTTCCGTCGCTCTTACCTGAGTTCTATCAGAAGAAACTTCACCTTCTTTGATAATATCAAAACGATGCCCTTAATTACGGTTGGTGAAGCTAATTCACTGCCTTTTGTTAGCCCTCAAATTAAGCAGCAAATGTCTAGACACTGTGGCTGACTTAGACGGTTGTTGCGGCTTCTTAAACTACGTCATGAACCTTTCTTCTCAGGAAAGAAGAAATGCAACTCTGCGGATCTTTCCATAATTTGGCCTCCTATATGAGTCGTCCGACTGTCCGACGGTACCGTCTCACTGGATGTTTTGCTCAGGTCACTCGGTCATCTTTGCTTTGTGATAGCCATATCTGGACTGTCAGACAGCTTATGTTTGGCGGTAGAAAAAATCCACAACTTTAGACCTCTTTCCACCGAAGAACTTTCTTGTATAAAATTTCTGCTGAAGGAGATGGAGATCTTTAAACTTGAATAGAGCACTTTGCAGTGACCATGACCTCTGTTCGTGGGACACTGTCACGATCATTGGGACAGTGGGCTACTAAGCACGAGGCAGATAAGTACCGTTCGCGTAATTGTTGAGCGAGCAAACTGAACTATATTGAGGTCAGGTTGTACTGTGGTTAGTTGTGCTTGTTAAAGTAAAAACCCGAGGCGATGTCCAGCTTACTTGGTGTTTGTTCCTGTTTCTGCTGCATGCGTGTCAACAGTAGTAACGGTCAGCCTTGATGATTTGACCAGAGTCCTTGAGCGCCATAATTCACTCTGTTTAATTTTCTCAAAAAAGTCACACAGATTCAGTGGAACACAATTTACTCAGTATGAACTCACAACATGTTTCGGCCCAATGGACCGTCATCAGGATGGCCAGAATGGAAGATTAAGTACACAGATTAGAACAGAAATTAAATCTCGTTTGTTTACTATATGTACACACACACACACACACACACACATATATATATATATGTGTGTGTGTGCGTACCTGTGTGTGTGTGTGTGTTTTTTTTGTGTGTGTCTGTGTGTGTAAGGGATTAGACTTGCGTTAAAATGTTTAACAGTAATGAGGGATAGATTTAAAACGTCACAAATAATGACGTTAAAAGTCAAAATTAGAATTTAAAATGTAGTGGAGAATTAGGCACTTCTTCAGAAGGCTTTTCGTGTGCAGCGGTCTGTCGTAAAGTTGAATGTATTTCGAAGAAGGGAGCCTGAATGGATATGCTGGTTATAACTTTTAAACAATTTGAAAATTATATGTAATAATTCAGTAAGTAGTTTAGAACAACTAAATTAATACAGAAATTAAAATTAAATGTAGATATAAGGAGTTTTAAAAACTTACACTTGTCGAAAAATTTGTGTATCTGAAGTTCTAGAAGAGTATTTTTCTATCCGATTATTAGGTTGGCTTTCATGTTATCTAAAACAAAACGGGATGAATCGCTTTAAAATTTTTTAAAAAGAGTAATTTAGAGTAAAACAAATTAAGTTAATACAGAACCATTTAAATATCCATAATGTAAGGGGAAAGTAGGAAAAAAAAGTTTGTATGGTCATATTTTAAGAATGAACGGCGATAGGCTCACATATTGAGGTAATGTACCCTTCAGCCTAGAACAGGCCAAGAAAACCCAGAGGGGGAGTAGATGTATAGCTATGCTCTTTCTTTAACCTCGTCACTAGATGTGGGTGGGTGATCGATGCTACGCCCCGATATGTACTGTTAAGATACAATCTCGCATAACACAGTAGTACAGGCAGGCCCAGGTCGAGGTGGACAGATAAATTCAGTTAAAGATGAAAAGAGCTGGAAGGCTTAACCCTCTAAATAGGAGGAGATAAGGGAGACAATCGCTACGATAAAAAAAGAAAAAGAAGAAGACAAATACGCTAAATGTTAAAGCACCCTGTACCAAGATGTGTCACACAGCAGTGGTTGCATTATGCGTTACAAACAGGAGAACCTCCAAGGTTTGGTGAAGCCAATAGAAATGAGTTACAATGAAGGCATAAACTGACTTCGTTTTATCCGTGTGAAGAAAACCAACTTGATGCATTATTTGTTGTCAGTTTATTTCATCAATCAACCTCTACGTGTTTCGTGCATATTTGTAGCCCATCATCAGGAAGTATACTGTGTATATACAACACGTACAATTGTTGTATATATATATATATATATATATATAGTATATCTCCTGATGATGGGCTACAAATATGTCCGAAACACGTAGAGGTTGATTGACGAAATAAACTGAGGACAAATAGTGCATCAAGTTGGTTTTCTTCACACGGATAGTATAGAGATTCACGGTCAACAAAACATTAAATTTGACTTAGTTTTTTAACCTTTCTTGATGCACTGACAAAACCCATTACCGCGCTCACAAGCATCCAGCATTCACCATGTCCTTTGCTGTGTTACTCCAGTCCCCAGACTCACTCCCCAATTCGTTAACATCCATTATAACATACGTTTCTACCGCACCCCACTTACCTAGTTTTTCAGGAAAATTGTAGAAGTTTTGAACGAATTATTGGAAGTAACAGAACGCGCTTTACCATTGATTTGTTTAACTTACCGTGTGGAAGGTGACAGACGTGAAATTAATATAAAATGTTGGCCGGATATCGTGAAGGAAAGAGGCTGTTTGGCATAACAAGAAGAATAATAGTATCAGAATTAATGTTGAAGAAGTAAGATTTAGTTAATTTGGACTGAATCATTTGACTCAGAATTGTTCTAAATACGGTAATAAATCTTCAAGTGTGACGGTAAGGAATGGATTGGTTTTTCTCAGTATGTTGTTTGGTGTCCGACCTTTTTGAACATAACAATGCAGATTCTTGAAATTTTATACTCAGTAAACGACTATTAGCTTCTGAAGTATTACCTTTCGGAGACGGACTTAAATGGAGTCTCGTCCCTTCACTGCCTGACTATTGCAGACATAGCATAGACATTTAAATTGCAGCCAAGTAACTACAAAGACCAACATATGGCATGCTGCACCATTGACCACTACATTTTACAGACCAGCATATGGTTTTTCACACGATACAGGATGACTTTGCTCCACGCAATTTGTTATTTACGATAAAATTAAACCCCGTGTATTAACTGAAGCACCCTCTCATTTTATACGTAATAGAATAATATATTCTTCTACCACCTACATTCATTATTATGCAGATTGTTAATTGCTGTATTTTTAATTGCTACTTAAAATCACTACCCCGTGTACTCAAAAATGCTCTGTGACTCATCAGGATCTTAAAGGAATAATGGTGTCTTTATTTCAAGTGGAGGGACTTAAGCCCGCTACATGGTGCAGTGGGTTTAAATATTCCAGCACGAACTATTTAAGATATCCATATACAACCGAATAACAACTTAGGTAATGTGGGCATAATGAAACAACTCTGGCTTCTTCGCTCTCTTCTGATTAATGACTCTTAAAATCGAGAGATCTTAGGGGAAAACTGTGTAGAACGTAGAATTTCTGGTTCATTATTATTAATAAGTTTGTTCCAAATGTTTTTGCTCTGATAAGTAAGTAAATATCCATACGGGAGTTAAAATCGAAATGTGTGCAGAAGAGCATGAAAGTGCTCAAGGAGGCTTAGATGTCTGTCAGTTTCGCCTGACGCTAACCCAAATTTACATGTAGCGATACTAACTTACTAACTAATTAACCAACTAACTAACTAACCAACTAACCAAATAACTAACTGGCTTCATGGAACACAGCCATTGTCACGAAACTGACAATTCCTTAGCTAGTCAAGAAATTCTTTGCATTTTATGGGACTCGAAGATTCATTATGGTGATCACAAGAGCCCGTCACCGGTCCCTATTCTGAGCCAGACCATTTCAGTCCACGCCCTTCCATCCTCCTTCTTTAACAAATATTTTAATATTGCTGCCCAGTCTACTCATGGCCTAACAATTCGCACGATGCTGATTTTTACGATGGGGAACCTCGCCTAACTTGAAGCTGGCAGACTATCCCTCGTCAACTGTCAGCGACGGCTTGCTGCTGCGTTCCTTATCTGGACGCCATCTACTCCGTCCGAAACCCGACGACGCGCGGTGTTGTGGTGACGAGGTCCGATTTCACATGGCAACAGGTTTGACAGGACTCAATAATACAGTCACTCCCTCACCTTACGCAATATCAAGACACGCAATTTCAGACGTACTCATGAAAACAAAAAAAGTAAAAGAAGGAACACCGAGATAACATTTTTGGAAAGCGTGCCGAATTTTTCTTTGTGGATGAAACAGCAATAAGAATAAGATAATAAGATTTTGAAAGAATACTGCTGGGCGATAACACCAGCGGTGGTGCGGTCTTGCTGCGGCCCATCAGGTTGCAGAGCATTGGAGTTGAGATTTCAAATAAAATCACTTGCATATATATATATATGACCATATATATACTCAGTTCCAAATTGCGCAAATTTTGTCTCGCGGCGGAGCCCGCAGAACTTATCTATTCCAAAAATGGGGGGGGGGGGGGGGTTGTGCTAAGTTTTGTGAGCATCATTTGAGCGGTTCTGAAGTTTGTTACATACAGAATAACAGGTGGATTTCGCGAAGGTAATAAGCAGATTTCTGCAACTTTTTCTTCTTCGCATGCGCGCAAAACGTGAACTCACAGTCGAGTCGAGCATTTCCACATCTTCATCATCTTATCGACAGATCTCAAGGTTTCGGACGAAAGTGTTGCCTCAGACTTAATAATTGAATTCGTTACTAGTGTGACGTTGAGGTTTTCACGAAGGTTTATCCAGATTTTGGTCATTTTTACAGTGACACAGTGTAGCCTTGTCGGTAAATACCATAGTTGTTAAGCAAAATTATGCCTCAAACTTCAGAGTTGAATCAATTACGGGTGTTAGATTCGAGTCATTCACGTCTGTGTGTGTTCGGATTAGGTCCTGTAAGCTTTGAAAACCTGTGGTCGTGTACTTCAGGTCGGAAGTTGAAACACGTATTTTATTTCGTTACTTTAACACCAACCAATAAGAGAAAACACTGTCAAAACCTGGAAGATCACAATACGAATGTTCGTTTGTAATGAAGATGTGGTGGACTTTCTTTGAGTTATGAACCGGCGTTTAAATTATATAAAAAGTTTTCTTATGAAGTTTCAAAAACCCGTCGTGTATAAATTTTCAAATCTATGGAATGGGCCTCGTGTTAAATATATTTTTTTTAGATTGGCGTTTTGTAGATATTATGAGCTTAGCGTTGCTGGAGGAAAGGAGGACGTAGGGAGATAATTTAAATGATCCTGCCAAGCACTTGGACTAATAACTGACACGGACATCTAAACATCGACAAAGAAAGCAAATAAAAATTAACGAATCTTATGTTTATTGGACCGTGCATCATTGTGATAGTTGAAGAATAAAAGACCAACTTGATATCACTTGCTATTTTATTTCACTTCTTATGTTCTCAACATGTTTCGGACATATTAATGTCCGAAACATGTTGAGAACATAAGAAGTGAAATAAAAAAGCAAGTGACATCAGGTTGGTCTTTTATTCTTAAAAAATAAATGAATCAGTTTTCAAAATGAAGGTCATTTTAAAATAACGTGGCTTTCAAAATTCACATGCACTTTATTTTGTGTTGCCACAACAACTAAATACACATAATTCTGTACTTTCAAATCGACCCGTAGACTGTTTTGTACTTCATAAATTGCGACATTGTCGTCACTATTAAATATATTCCTATAATTACCAGCTGCGAAGCAATAGTTTTACACTTTGTGTCTTGTATTTTGTGAATATTTTGTTAAGTCCAGAGGTGCCATTATAAATATTGTGAAATGTCCACATTTTAATCTATAGCCTAGTAATTAACTCTTCAGAGCACAGTAGTTACAGCCTGATTGAATTTTTAAAGAAGACAGGGAATGTGCGTATAACGTAATTTTAAGTCACATACGCATTACCATTTTTGGTGAAAACTTAGTGCTGTATATTATGAGTGTGTGTTTGTTATATTGGCTTATTATTCCGGCATGCAAAGCGCATCTTCTCTGCGCAGCGTTATATTGTCATCTGTGACCTGTCCTGCTCTACTGTGTTCTTCCACATTGTCTCACAAACGGCACGATTTAAAAAAAAAAGTAATGGAACAAAAAATGTGTTTCGATTTTCTCTACAACTTCTTCCAAAGCACTTCTAGTTCTAAGAAGGATTCCGCTAGGTGTTATTATAAATGTCCATAGGTTTATATGTAAGGAACTCATTATTGTTGCCGGATTTTAATCAAACTTCAAACTTCTCGAGGGACTTTGGAAGAATACTCAAATACCAAATGTAATAAAAATTCATTCAGTAGAAGCTGAGTTGTTCCATGTGGACAGACAGACAGACGAATGGACAGATATAAGAAAGCTATTAGCCGTTTTTCGAAATTTTGCGAACGCGCCAAAAAAACCGCCATTTTCCTGACATGGTGTAAATAATACTTCATGAGATTTTCAATCTACAAGGCTATGGCGCTCCCATGTATATAGTGTCATGCTTAATTAATCACAAAGACACATTTTCCTTCTACCTGTTCAGTCCGTGTTGTAAACCTAGGTGCGTTTGGCTAAGAGATCTGTACTTTGCGTGACACAAGACGACTTTGCGAAGTTCATTTCTCTTGACCAGTCATTACACTGAGCCGGTCTGTCATGGTACAACGTGCCTAAACGCAGGGCAATATATCTACTTGTCTGCCTGATTAAGCTTGGCTTATCCTCACGAAGTGACTGTAAAATGTGCAGATCCTTAACCCTAAAAGATTAATGGGTATGTTACCCTATCTTTTCCGCTTCCCAATCGGAAATTGAAGTAGAGTGCATAGCTAGAAACAGTAAGAGGCTGCGAGATTTGGGGCTCTTAGTGACGATGGCCATGGAATTGCCTTGTTTGGGAACGTTACCCCTTGTATAGTCTCGTAGAAAATTGCCGACATTTGAAAGTTTTATCCTAAATTCAAGAGCATAAACCGAAATACTTACGGAACACGTTGGTGGAAATCTTCGGTAAATTCCAGAACAGAAACCAAAATATTCCAGGAACACGTTGCTGGGAATCTGCGGTAAATTTCCAGAGCAGAAACCAATATAGTTCTGGAAAATGTTGCTGGGAATCTTCGGTAAATTCCAGAGCAGAAACCAATATAGTTCTGGAAAATGTTGCTGGGAATCTGCGGTAAATTTCCGCCACTTGACAATTCGTTACGTTCCAGAAGGCAACAGTAATCAGTTTGAATTAGTTTCGTCGATATTCACATCATCTTCCAAATAATAATTAAAGGACATGATCAAATTTGAGTACGTTTCATCGCGTTAAAGCTGATGTTTTTCAGAGTAATCAATATTAACCAGCGAAGTCTCGGTTTGTCTTAAATAACATACAAAAGCCTTCTTCGTACCGCACACCAGACAAGTTTCGTTCTCAATGCAAAGACTAATCGCAAAATGCTGATAGACAAATAATTTGTTTGTATTGAGAATTATACGAAACACACACGTAAACTCTGTGGACAAAATGTAGCGTTTCTTCGTGTGAAAGTAGGTTGTGTATACAAGAATATTTTTACTTTATAGGGTTTATATTTCTAATGTGCGTCATCCCCGTTGTGTTTTGTACAATAGTAAGGAGTTAGGTATGTTAACACTTACTGTCGAACACAACAACAACAAAAAAAAAACGAAATCCAACCAGATACACCCGGGACCATGGTACCCTGTAATATAATGATATCTCGAACTCGCCCCATTACGCTCCAAGACCACTACACGCATGCTAGCATAGCCTAAGCTGTAAGTCTAACCACAACCTGACGATGGCCCACATATAGGGCCGAAACATGTCGTTGTTGTAAACTCCTATAATATAATAACAAATATAGTTGTGTTCGACGTTAAGTGTTAACGTACCTAACTCCTTACTAGGGTTTATATTGTTCTGAAAATTTATTCTATCATTTGAATCATTGGAATTGCTTGGATGAATTCCTCTGGACCTTATTAGTCCAGAGTATGTGCATTGCGGCATCTGCTTTGAGGGACTGTAAGAGTGCGACTTTGCAGTTACCATCGGTGTTATAATTTATAGTTGATTTTATTAAATTGATTTGATTGTGTTTCACATCACAGGCAGGATTACGAGTAGAGATTATTTGTTCTTTCAGGGACAGAGGCTCAAGTGAAAAATATGTAACAATCTACTGTGTAGAATAACCAGAAAGAAAGGGAAATAAAAGTCTTTCTGTTCACACTTCCTGGTCAAAGATGTGAGAAAATGTTGTATCGTTTCATTATTGCTTAGACTCTCGGATTCTTAGAAATCGATGCTGAGAGACAACGAACCAAGACATTGTGATTGTCCAGTAACAAGTGAACACGGTGGGGTTATGAGGTAACAGATGGTGTGACATGCAGCAGGCAGTTGACAGCATGTCCATCTAAATAAGTGCTTTGGACGTAGAACTGTCGGAAAGTTCAGTTACCCTTCAAGCAATGTGCTCTGACTGACGCTTATTTCTTGCAAATTATAACTCACCAACTGTTGATCCTATCCCCTGGGTACCGGGACACTTTCCCCAGGGTCGGACACTCCAGTACGCGAAGGTGGGAGCAAGTGAATGGAATTCCCTCTCTGCCTCGCTTGAGGGAGGCGACAGGACTAGTTGCCGAGATATAGTGCTCCTAGAATATTTCATTTCAATCAAGTAATGAACAAGGTTCAATTGAACTACAATAATAATAATAATAATAATAACTGGCGACAGCGGCGGCGGCGGCGGTGGTGGTAGTAGTAGTAGTAGTTGTTGTTGTACGCGTCTTACTAGTGACTGTTGCAATAATAGTAATAGCAGTAGTGGTAGTAGTCTTAGTAGCAGTAGTAGTGGTGATAATGATGATGGTAGCAGCCGTGAATCATCGCCATTGCCTTCAGAACTAAAGAACTAGTACTGTATAGAAGAGAGTATTGACCTTAGGAGGTCAGTAACTTCAGCGACTGTAGACACTGGCGACCTTGTGTTCGAATTAAGTAAATGGTATAGAACTAACTACCCGTAGCTTTTTTTTTCGTTTTAATACTTGTCGATTTCGAAAAAGAATAAGATGTTCCTGGCAGCCGAATTGCTCTCATGTTCCGGCCTCTGGAATCTCGCTGCCGGCAGTTCTTACCGTCATCACAACTTTCTAATGTTTCTCTGCATTGCTTTTGTTGCTTCCTTATCACCGAATTACATCTGCTTCGATTTTTCCGCTTTTGCTTCCCCTTCATCCAGTACGTTTTCTCAAATGCCAACACTTTTGGTTTCTACTGAGAAGGTACCAGATTTGAATCTCGGCCGGGAAACTGAAAAAGTGACTGAAGTATTTCCTGGTTCTTCTCAGTCAGTTGAATCAAATGTCAAGGCCTTGTCAACAAATTTAATCTACGCCCGTTTCTTTCCACATCTTCTGACATAATTATTCACCAATCGCCCCAAAATTCTTTCTTTCTTTCTTTCTTATTCTGTCCCTTTCTACCTACTTATTATAGGTGTGGAGGGTTACCATTGCACCTGGTGACATCCTTCGACACATACACACTCGACAGGACTCCCTTGGACGAGGGATCGGTCCGACACAGAAGTGTCTATCTGCACAACACACAACATTTACGAGAGAGGGATATGCATGTCCACCGGTGAGATTCGAACCTGCTAACCAAGAAAGCGGACAGCCGCAAACCGACGCCTTAGACCGCGTGCTCACCGCGATCACCGCCCCACAATTCGACGTTATATAGTCTGGAGAAAAGACAGCGACGTTTAATAAACAATTAACCAGAGAAATAAATGCTTCCTTTCCCACGCAGGTTCAGATTTTTCGTGTGTTCGTCATTCCATTCAGGCGATTGTGCGGCTGTGTGTAACATATGCAGTATATTGGATTTACCTGAAATTATTGCAGTGTCATCTCTGGATAGGACGCTTAATTGGCTTCTGAATTATGTTTTTGTAAAATTCACGTCTTTATTTGGAGCCAGTTTTTACAGTGTCTTACAAAATGCACATGTACACACACACACACACACACACACAGTGTGGACCAGCACAGAGTACAGGTTTCCATAACCTGTTTGGATATCTGATTTTTTAATTAATGAAAATGTCTGGAAAGCAACTAATCTGTACGTTTTATTTAATTACAAGCCACTATAGCTAGTTAGTACGTCGACCAAACTTCGGTGTGTCAGACTGAGGGTTTGATTCCCGGCAGGGATACATGTGTCCAGGCGGCTCTAGTACACACACAGCCTCGTCTCCAGTGGGTGATGGGGTTACAGTGGTCGTAGTGCCGATGTTAGGTCTTATGGGATGCGACGCTGTGACGTTGGACGAGTAGCTTCTGACGTCTAGGGAGATCATGCTGCCTTCGTCTTCAGGGTCAAGCCGTCCGGCAAGACTCCTCAACACTGAAGAAGAAGAAGAAGAAGAAGAAGAAGAAGAAGAAGAAGAAGAAGAAGAAGAA
>Ga0131853_10021391_pt1 | contig 11739 bp, 6 predicted proteins | sample TergutLab28metaG_FD_92764 | JGI IMG/M metagenome (GOLD analysis project Ga0131853, IMG submission 92764) | Labiotermes labralis P1 segment gut microbial communities from Petit-Saut dam, French Guiana - Lab288 P1 (version 2) (version 2) | ecosystem: Host-associated > Arthropoda: Insects >...
ATTACCGATAACCCTTGTGCGGCAGCCCATGTACGCTATCTCCGTTTCAGGGCGGCCTTCTTTGTAGTATTTTAGGTTAAACGGCGCGTCCAAAAATGCGAACGTTGGGAAAAGTCTCTTTGAACTCACGCGGCACGCGAGTTTAAACAGGTCATAGCTTGGGTCCCCGGGATTATAGTTGATGCCTTCTTTGACCCTGAAAACATGAATAGGGAAAATAGGCGTTTCGCCGTTACCTAGCCCTGCTTCGAGTGCTAAAAGCACATTTTTCGTAACCATGCGCCCCTCAGGCGTTGTATCCATGCCGTAGTTGATGCTCGAAAACGGCACCTGCGCACCTGCCCTTGAGTGCATTGTGTTTAGATTATGCACAAGTGCGACCATTGCCTTATACGTATCTCTATCAGTATTTTTGATAGCATTTTTGAGAGAACTTTGCTGGCATTTTTGGATATCGTTATCACTCAACCCAAGTTCTGCAAGCTTTTTGGCTTCAAGCTTCAAAAACTCATCAAACTCTTCCATGCGAAGCACAACGCCGCTTGCGAATAACTCTTTATGGATTTTCTTGAGCGCGACTTCATCGGCGAAATCAGCGATAAGCGCAAGCGATTGCGTCATCATCTCGCGATATTTGCCCATGAACGTCTTTTTAACGCCGATAGCAAGCCCATAATCGAAATTGGCGATGGATTGGCCGCCGTGTTGATCATTTTGATTCGATTGAATCGCGATACAAGTGAGTGCCGAATAGCTCCCGATATATTTAGGCTCGCGAAGCGCACCATGGCCGGTGTAGAAGCCGTCCTCGAACAGTTTCTTGATATCTATTTGGCAGCAAGTTGTGGTCATTGTGAAAAATTCCAAATCATGGATATGAATCTCACCGTCTTTATGTGCCTTGGAATGCTCAGGGTTAAGCACAAACATATCATAGAACTGTTTCGCTCCCTCCGAGCCGTATTTTAGCATTGTGCCCATTGCAGTGTCGCCGTTTACATTAGCATTTTCGCGCTTGATGTCGGAATCTTTTGAATCTTTCATGGTTATTTCTTCATAAATCTGCATAAGTCTTGTGTTCATCTCACGGACGCGATTGCGCTCGGCGCGGTAGAGTATGTAGGCCTTGGAAACTTGCGTGTGACCGTTTTTAATAAGCGCTTCCTCAACCGTATCTTGAACTTGCTCAACGGTTGGCTGATGAATGCCGCGCTCAAATAATAATCTGACAACGTCCGAAGTTATTTGCTGATAATAATTATGGCTCCTGTAATCTCCAACGGCTTGGAAGCTTTTTTTAATCGCCTCCGCAATTTTTTCCTCGTCAAAGGCGATTGTGCGGCCATCTCTTTTGATGATTGCGCTTAGCGCGTTTGTCTGTTGTTGTAATGCTCTCATGACGTTCCTCCCTCTAGTGTCTTGTGCTTATAGCAAGTGGTATATTTGATATGCACCACAATATATAGTAGCGAGCGCCTTTTCATTATACTATATATAGTGGTCAGAGGGAAGAGTTAGTTTGTGTAAATATTCATGAAAATGTTGCGAAAACATTAATGATTGTTTGGGGAATATGACGAAACGGTGGGATGCGAGAGCGATTACGCGTAAAAAAACCATTCGGAAGGTTCCGAATGGTTTTTGGTTAAGAGCCTGTGATAGCTCTTTGGTTTTATGTATTAATTACGCTTCAAAGAAGATTGAGAATAATTCTTCGCCTTCAAGGTTTAAAATCACATAATAGAATCCTGGGAAGTCTTCACCTAATAACTCGCGAAGCATCTCAACTAAGAACTCAGCATCTTCATAAGCATACTCTATTAAATCAGCAGCGTCGCTTGAAATAATAAAAGTGATGCCGGCTTTACCCATGAACAACTCAAAAGTTTCGCCTTCTTCTACGAACTCTTCAAACAAATCTGCAACTAATGCTAACATTGCTTCAAACTCGTCTTCTTCAGTGTACTCTTCGTACTCTTCTACTTCTTCAGCCTCATACTCATACTCTTCAGCTTCATATTCTTCAATAACAGCCGGAAGAGTAACAACAGGAACATAATCAACTAAAGTTAAAAGTTCATACTCAAGGCCTAAAATGTCAACAAGGAGCGTGTAAGGAACATAAACTCTGCCATAAACATTGATTGGAGCAGCGTCTAAAGTAACCGATACAGTTTCTTCGTCAGTATGTGTGAGAGTAGCAAAAACAGAACCGGTTAATATGTTAAGAACTAAGCTCTCGTCATAAACTTCTACTGCTCCGTTGTCCCAATTAACTGTGAAGCCAGCAGCTTCGGCGTTAACTCTGATAGGGAACATTCCTTCTAAAACATTAACTGTAACCACTTCAACTTCAACGTCTGCATCAGCGTCAACGTCTGCATCTTCATCAACATATTCATCAGCAGCTACCGGAGCAGCTACAGCTGTAGGAGCGAGTAAAGACTCCTCAAAGTCCGCAGCTGTGATAGTTGTATTTGTAGCTTTATCTACAAAGAACGTGTAAAGAGTGTCTACTTGCATGTTGTCGCGCATAACAAGAATGTCTATTCTCGCAGCTGTGTAGGACTCGTCTACAGTAAATCTGAAAACTTCTTGCCCTGTTGGACGCGGGCGAGAAATGTTATCATGACGCATGAAATTATAATAATAATCATTTACCATGTTATGAATTCTTGTTGTAAGTGCTGCGTTGTTTGCAAAAACAGGCACATAACCTATAATCGCGCCCCATGCACTTGTAAAGCGTCTTGAAGTACCTGTAAAATCAACAAACTCAACTACAACTTCCTCATACACCTCTTCGTACTCATAGCCATTCTCATAATCATAATCATAGTCATCAGCAAAAACTACTGCAGCTGAAGTCAAAGTAAGAGCGGCAGTAAGAACTAATGCCATAAACTTCTTCATTAAAACTTCCTCCTTAAATATTATTTTTAAAATTATTTTCGTAAGAGTATTGCATTCCATCGCATTCTCCTTCACCATATTTTTACACGAATCCACTTAAAAATCAATGACAAAATTATTACAAAATCGAATTGTTTGTCAAAAGCTTAATATTCTGATATACTTTCATAAAAATTGTTTGACTTTAACCTCAAAAGGAGATAAAAATCATGGATATTCAAAAGCAACTTGTGGATCAATTTAACATTTCGGGCGAGCATCTGAAAAACATTATTTCGCTCATCGACGAAGGTAACACTATTCCCTTTATCGCTCGCTATCGTAAAGAAATGACGGGCTCGATTGACGATCAGGTGCTAAGAGATCTCCATGAACGGCTAATTTATTTGCGTAATCTCGAAGAGCGCAAGGCGCAAGTAACGAACTCAATCGAAGAGCAGGAAAAAATGACTGACGAAATCCGCGCCGCACTCGCTAAAGCCGCGACCATGGCCGAAGTCGAAGATATTTATCGTCCGTATAAACCAAAGCGCCGTACCCGCGCGATTATTGCAAAAGAAAAAGGGCTTGAGCCGCTCGCAATACTTATTTGGGAGCAGGAAACCGCCGAAAGCTTAACAAAGCTCGCAGAAAACTATATCGACGAAGGAAAAGGCGTCGCGACTATCGAAGATGCGCTAGGGGGTGCGTCCGATATCATCGCGGAAATTATATCGGACGACGCTAAAATCAGAGCAGCGATTAGGAAAACCGCCTTTAGCAAAGGCTTCTTTAACACAAAAGCTATCGACGCGGAAAAAGAGTCTGTTTATGAGATGTATTACGACTTTACTGAACCGGTGAGCAAAGTCGCTTCGCACCGCGTCTTGGCGGCTAACCGCGCAGAGGCCGAGGAGTTTATAAATGTCAATATCGAAGAGCCTAAGGATGAAATTTTAGCATCCGTTTCCGGCATGATTAATAGAGACAACAAAAACACGAGCGCGTTCATAAACGAAACACTAGACGACTCGTACAAGCGCCTAATCTGGCCGTCCATCGAGCGTGAAATCCGCTCCGATTTGACCGAAAAGGCAGAAGAAGGCGCGATGAAAGTTTTTTCTGAGAACTTGCGCCAGCTTTTACTTTCCGCGCCGATTAAAAACAAGATTGTACTTGCGCTCGACCCGGGATTTAGAACGGGTTGTAAGTTCGCAATTATAGACGGAACTGGCAAAGTTTTGGAAACCGGCGTGATTTATCCGGTTGCTCCTCATAACAAGGACGAGGCGGCCAAAAAACTGCTCATCCCGCTCATGGACAAGCACGGCGTCGAAATCGTCGCGATCGGCAACGGCACGGCCTCCAGAGAGACCGAGGCCTTCGCCGCGAACATGCTAAAAGAAATTCCTAAACCGATTCATTACGCGATAGTAAACGAGGCCGGCGCATCGGTCTATTCCGCGTCAAAACTAGGTGCGCAGGAGTTCCCTGACTTTGACGTGGCTCTGCGCTCCGCCGTATCAATCGGCCGACGTATGCAGGACCCACTCGCTGAACTCGTTAAAATCGACCCGAAAAGTATCGGCGTCGGCCAATACCAGCACGACATGAACCAAAAACGCTTAGTCACTGCCCTCGGCGGCGTTGTTGAGGACTGCGTGAACCAAGTCGGCGTTGACCTTAACACGGCGAGCCCGTCGCTTCTTTCCTACGTGTCGGGTATTTCCGGCACACTCGCTAAGAATATACTCGAATACAGGGAAGAGAACGGCCGCTTCGCCTCACGCAAAGAGCTGCTCAAGGTGAAAAAACTCGGCCCTAAGGCCTACGAGCAGTGTGCGGGCTTCCTTCGCATCCCTAAAGGCGAATGCAAGGAGTTGTTCGATGCGACAGGCGTCCATCCCGAAAGTTACGCCGCCGCTTCCGCGCTCCTTGAAAAATTCGGCTTCAAAAAAGAAGATATCGGCAGTGAAAAAATAAGAAACATTGACAAACAGATCCAAAACCCGAAAGAAACTGCAAAAGAACTAGGCATCGGCGAACCGACCCTAAAGGATATCCTAAAAGAACTCCTGAAACCAGGCCGAGACCCACGCGAAGACATGCCCGAGCAAATCCTAAGAAGCGACGTGCTTTCCATGGAGGACCTAGCTGAAGGCATGGTGCTTTCGGGGACCGTTCGTAACGTCATCGACTTCGGCGTATTTGTTGACATCGGCGTGCATCAGGACGGACTTGTGCATATTTCGCAAATTTCCGATAAGTTTATCAAACATCCGTTGGAAGCGGTTAGTGTTGGGGATATTGTTAAGGTTCGGGTTATGAGTGTTGATGTTGGGAAAAAGAGGATTGGGCTGTCGATGAAAAACGTGGAATAGAACCATAAAAGGAGGCAAAAATGCCAAAACGCCGAGCAAAAACAAGCGAAAAACTAATAATCCTCATAGCAATAGTGATTGCCGCACTCGCGATATTTGTACATTTCACCATCAACCAAGACCATCATTCGATAGTCGGCTCGTGGTACGGAGCACCTTATAACGAGGACGAGGGCTGGCGCGCGCAGTTTGCCTTTGACCCTGACGGCAGCGGAGCAATGATGGCGTCGAGCGCGGAAACCGGCTTAATCTTTACTTGGATTGACTTTTTTTGGATAATTGAACGCGCTACGCCCGGGCAGTTGCATATTGCGAGCATTGACCCCGGGAATCCAAACGAATCGACTATTCAGTATCTTGAGTTTGAGATTTTCGTTGATGGTGATGGCGCGGAAACGCTTGTTATGCGCGGATTGGGTGATGCATATCCGTTGTATGTTTTGACAAGGGTGGAGTAAAGTATCCTTCGCTTCGTTCAGGATGATAAACCGGAAAATGATTTTTGTCGAAGCAAAACTGCCCTTAGCGCCCCATTGACAATCACCTGCTTTCAATGCTAAAATACCCTCAGATATACTTCGGGGGTTGGGTGAAATTCCCTATCGGCGGTAATAGTCCGCGAGCGTGCCTTTTATGATATGCTGAATCGGTGAAATTCCGATACCGACGGTTAAAGTCCGGATGGAAGAAGATATCGGATAAGTTTATGTATGGCAAGCGTGTAATTAGTTTGTCTTATCAGCTTATTTTTTGCGCCCCTATCATAATGATGGGGGCGTTTTTGCCCCCCATATTACAAGGAGGGATTCTCATGAACCAACAAACAAAGAAAATAAGTACATTGGGCATGTTAAGCGCGCTTGCAATCATTGCCATGCTGCTAATTAACATTCGCCTGATGCCGGCAGCACCGTTTTTGACCTACGACCCGAAAGATGTCGTGATAGTCATCGGTGGGTTTATGTTCGGGCCGCTGGCAGCACTTTTGATGAGTGTAGTTATCGCTTTTATCGAGATGATAACCGTGAGCGAAACGGGGCCGTTCGGCTTTTTGATGAACACGATTTCATCAGCTACATTTGCGTGCACTGCCGCCATTATTTATAAGCATATGCGCTCGCTTAAAGGCGCGGTCATTGGGCTTGTCGTTGGAGCGGTATTGGCAACGGGCGTTATGCTTTTGTGGAACTATCTTATTGTTCCGCTTTATATGGAAGTACCGCGGCATGTGGTTGTCGGAATGTTATTGCCGATTTTCGCGCCGTTTAACTTGCTCAAATTCGGCTTAAACGCAGGCTTTGCCATGCTTTTATATAAGCCGCTAAAATCCGCTATTTCCGCCACGAGAATGTTGCCTGAAACGGATGAAGAGCCACAAAAAACTAAACTGAATATAGGGGTTTTAGTGGGAGCGGCGTTTGTTATACTTACTTGCGTGTTAGTGGTTTGGGCTATGTCGGCTTAGTATTTTGTGCTTGATAATCAGTTGCTGAAAGGAGTAAAAAATGAAATTAAAATATCTAGCAAGTCTAATTATAATCTTATTTTTTGCTCTATCCGGCTGTGGTGGTCAGGCAGAGTATATTGAGTACCAAGAAGAGGTCTCGCCGGAAGATGTTGTGGTTGCCGAGCCGCAAGCGCCGACCCTCTGCCCTGTGGAGCCTCTGCCTGCCGAGCCGCAACCACCAGCCTACACTCCTACGGAAACTCCTCCCCTCGAGCCGGACATCTTTTTGTCCATCCTCCAAGATGTCACTTACCGCGATGGCTTAATCCACGTGCTGGATAATGACGGGCGGCGCGGCTTGCTGAGCCGCGAAGGCAAGGTGCTTGTGCCGCTTACAGAGGGATTAACCTTTGGCAGCTACGGCGAAGGACGTATTCTTGCCACAACCGACGCGGGCAAGAGCGGTTTTATCGACACATTAACAGGCGAATGGGCAATCGCGCCTAAGTTTTCTATCGCCTCTTATGCTGTTTCGCGGACCGCCTTTCGTTACGGAGAAGCCACGCTTCGGCTGGTTGATCGCCAGCAAGGCATAATCAATCATGGCGGCGAGTGGGTTTTCGGGCCTGTGCCAAGAGGGCAATGGACGCGTGGGCGATTCCAACATGGGATTAGCCTAATGACGCGTCAACAATATCAGGACAGCCGAGGAAACTGGGTGACATTTCCCCGTGAAGAGTCTCAGCCATTCATCATAAACACCGCAGGCGAGCGCGTTTTTCCGCTTGAGCATATGGAAATCTACCATTACAACGGGTGGATGTCCATCCGCATAGAAGGCTCTAATTTAGTTCAAGTCGAAACAGATGGATATATAAAATTATTCGACCTCGAGGGCAATAAACTTGTCTATTTTGAAAAGGATGACGCATTCTTCTATAGAAATATCACCGTACAAGATGATGTGATAATCGTTTTTTACACCAACTTACTCTGTCAGTCGCTGGTTGATACGACCATGGAGTTTCGTGTGTTTGATTTGCAAGGCAGTGAAATCACCAGCCGTTATTACACCAATATAGGCAGATTCGTGGAGGGATTTGCGCCTGTCGAAGTTGGACGGCCTGACTTGATTTGGTACGCGGACGCCCCTTATTTGGACGACGTTGTTATCTGGGATGAAGTTTTTTGGGGACTTATCGACAAGCAAGGCAATGAAGTTATACCGCCTATCCATTGGCATGTAAGCAATGTTGTGCAAGGGCTTGTGCAGACATATTCGCCTCGTGGCTTTGCGCTTTTAAATACTGCAGGCGAATATGTAATCCCTTTCGGTGAGTTTGAGAGTATTGCAATATGCGACCAAGGTGTGGTAATTGTTGGTATAGGCGGCATTGGAACTTCGCCAAGCGACCAGCTCAAAGGACTTTTAGACCTTGAAGGCAATGAGATTATTCCGCCAAGATACAATATAATCCGAAGCTATTGGACTTATGAGAACATCTCAAATGGATGGGAGTATCTTCTTATAGAAGCAGGCACGATTGCTCCATCTCGCTGGGGTGACTTTGTTGTCCAAAGTGCAATTAACAAGCCAACGTTCGTCGAAGGGCGCGCAGCCGTTGCCTACGGCGAGCTTTGGGGTTATATAGACATAAACGGCAACGAAATTATTCCACTGCAATTTGTATACGCAGGCACATTCATGGACGGGCTCGCCTTGGTAAACATAGGCGGCACACGCGCCAGACCTCATACCTGGCAAGCCAGCTGGCGAAGCCGCATTGACGATACACGCCACTACTCTGCTTTTGGCGGCACATGGCATCTAATCGACCTCTACGGAAATATCGTTGAAACATTTGAACATGAATTTATGAAGCGCGTAAACACAAATGTCTTCGCGTTCTCAGATGATGTTTCGCTTAGCGAGGTGTATGATAGATACGCATGGTTAAAGCAAGCACCTCAACATAGAGGCGGCCGATTTACGCCTTTGTGGGTGGGCGATGAGTTTATAGGTGTGGTTGACGAGTGTGTTTATATTACATTTGTGCAGATGGATTTTGAGGGGCTTGGGATTTTTGTTATTGAGTGATTGTAGGCTGGGTGATGGAAATGCCACCCCAGCCTCAACCCAGCCTCCCACCAACCACGGCCCTCATATCGTCTCGGCTAAAGCACCCCGTAACAACAATCAAAGCCATATACATCAGTCCCGTAAGCGCAAGTATCGCTATCAGTCCAAACACATTTCCGAACGTGTCAAACAAAATTCCTTTAACCATCCTGATAACCAGCACCGTGAGCACCGCACTCAGAATCGGCTTTACAAACCAATCCAGCATATTAACCTCAATGCGCGTCGCCACGCGAATTTTGTTGAGGCTCAGTGCGCAAATGATAACCAAACCGATAAAACTGCCTAAAATATATCCATTAAGCCCCATCTGCGGTACGACCAGCATGATAAATGCGATAGAAATTGCCGACGAAATCAATGCGTTCCTAAATATGAATACCTGCTCGCCTAATCCGTTCAAAATCCCCGATAAAGTTGTTTGCATATACATAAACGGACACATCAAACCTAATAAAATCAAGATATGCGAGATGTTTTGGTTATAAATTATCTCGCCGAGGTCGTTGGCGAGCATTATAAACACGCCTGCCGAGCCGATTCCTGTTATGGTGGTGAAAAGCATGACTTTTGATACGGTATTCGATATTCGGCTGAAATTGTTCATGGTCATTGCCTCAGAAACCGCAGGAACCAACGATATCGACAGCGATACCAAGAGCGCGGACAGAAACTGCACCAAAGGCATAGCCATGCCGGTAAGTTTGCCGAACTCACTTAGTGCCTCGCTGTTTGTCATGCCATAAACCATGAGCCGCCTTGGCAGCATTAAGTTTTCGAACGCAGAAAGGAGCGAGCCGCTTATCCGGTTAAGCGTGAGCGGCAAAGCCATTGCGCCGAGCATAAAAAACGAATCACGTGAGGATAATGTTGGTCTTTTGAAGTATTTCCATTTGCGTTTATAGCCTTTGTATGAGGCGATTACGAGCAGAAACGATAAAAGCTCGCCCGCGAATATGCCAAGCATTGCAGCAGCTGTCGCGTACGCAAGCCCCATATGCATCATGGATGCGGAGAGCAAGAATATGACAGTCATTCGCACACATTGCTCAAAAACTTGGCTGATTGCAGGAATTATCGTTTCTTGCAAGCCCATAAAATACCCACGCACACAAGAGCCCGCTGCCATGAACGGGAAGCTAAGCGAGAGGATTTTCAAAGACATTGAAAGCCTATCGTCGCCAAACATTCTTATTGCGATATTGCTTGAAAATACGAACAAAACGCCGCTTAACAAAAGCCCTAAAACCGTGCTTGTCGCGAGGGCTTGTTTAAGTATTCGACCCATATTTCCGTGCTGACCTTTAGCCTTTTGCGCCGCGACGAGTTTTGACACGCTCGTCGTAAGCCCTGAGCAAGATATGCTCCAAGCAAGCCCGTATATGGGCATGATTAGCTGAAACATGCCCATGCCTTCAGGGCCTAATATGTTTGACATATATATCCTGTAGCCAAAGCCCAGTAATCGGCTAATTAGCCCGGCCATGGTAAGTATAACGGTGCTTTGTACGATTCCTTTACCAATTCTTCCAGTTATCATTGAACGCTAAGCCTCCATGCCTCCATACCTGTCTTTGATATTTTATTCAAAGATTAAGGAGGCTAGAACGTGGATGAAGGGGGGCTTAGATGCTCATTTAAATAACTGTACGTATCGCGCTTTTTGTGGTAAACTATATGCATAAGGAATAAACACTTCCCAAAGAAAGGTGCATATTATGATTAAAAAAATAAACTTCCTTGTCGCAGCGACTATATTTATGACATTTTTGTTATCCACATCAGTTAGTGCAAACACGCAGCTGCCTTCGGGCTATCTTCGCGTGGGACTTGGTTCTCCCACTGATTACATAGAGTCACAAAGCCCGTCTTTAGAGGTGTATGTATCAACCGGTTCCTCATTTTTGAACATGGGCCGGGTTACGAGTGCAAGTAATTTTTCAATTACCACAGATGATTATTATTATGTGTTTATGAACTATGTTTTTCCATCCGACGCCGCAGACTTTAATGCGTTTTCCAGAGCGATTCAACTTGCGGCGAGCAGTCCACGCTCGGTTGCGGCACTTTCATGGTCTGGGCAATGGGCAGTTTATGCAGGGCCTTTTACCAGCGAGGCAGAAGCATTGGCAAGCACCGGCGCATCAGTAACTGCCATCAGAGTACCCACAGGCAGAAGGCTTGCGCTTTATTCGGGTTCGCATAGGATAGCGGTGTTCGATAACGACCTTTTCTCACCGCTTTTTGCCGAAAGTATTGACCTCAGCACTAACATTGGCATGATTAATATCAACGGGCATAATTACAGAGGTTATATGCAAGCGCATCGCTCAGGTGCATACGTTATTGCGGTGAATGTGGTGCATATCGAGGATTATTTATTGTCTGTTGTACCTAGCGAGATGCCTGCAAGCTGGCCTTTGCACGCGCTTAAAGCCCAGACGATAGCAGCAAGAAGCTATGCTCATACACAAATCGGCGTGCATTTGGAGCGCGGTTATGATTTATGCTCGACCGTTTGCTGCCAAGTATATTTAGGTATGCGCCAAGAATCGCCTAACTCAACCGCCGCGGTAAATGGCACGAGGGGCATAGTCGCTCTTCACCTAGGCAATATTATTAACGCGGTCTATAGCTCCTCAAGCGGCGGTATAACCGATAATTCGGAAAATGTTTGGACGCAAGTCGTGCCGTATCTGCGCTCTGTAGCGGATGTTCATGACGCGACCGGCAGGGAGTGGAGCAGGACTTTTACAAGGGCCGAGCTTACGCAATTAGCCGTTGCTAATAACCACAATATCGGGACAGTTCAGAGTGTCACTATCGAACCATCCCAAACCGGGCGCGTCCATAGGCTTATATTGACCGGGCAAACCGGG
>Ga0131853_10021392_pt1 | contig 11739 bp, 7 predicted proteins | sample TergutLab28metaG_FD_92764 | JGI IMG/M metagenome (GOLD analysis project Ga0131853, IMG submission 92764) | Labiotermes labralis P1 segment gut microbial communities from Petit-Saut dam, French Guiana - Lab288 P1 (version 2) (version 2) | ecosystem: Host-associated > Arthropoda: Insects >...
AAACGTTAAAGTTGTTGGAGATGACGTGGCAGTTCTTTAGGTTGGGTGAGACCAAATGGCAACACTGTCCTACCCGTTGAATGCTTGTGACGTCGTTGAGTGTCAGTAGTGTTTTAGATACTGAAAATGGTGACGTTTACATTCGAAGAACAGCTCGTGATTATCCGATTCCTCCACTTGCGTGGCATGAAACCCATCGAAATTCATCAACAATTGAGTGAGACATGCAATGATGGCATTATGGACGTGAAAAATGTGCGTTCGTGTGTACAACAGTTTAAAGAATGCCGAACGTCGTGTGAAAACAAACCGAAGGAGCCTCGGCCACGCACTAGCCGATCTGAAGACATGATTGCGTGAGTGGAACAAATGGTTATGGAAGACCATCGCTTGACTGTGAAACAGATAGCGGCCAATGCCGGCATATCCGTTGGATCTGTGGACACCATCTTGAATGATGACCTGAAAATGCGGAAAGTCTCTGCGTTCAGCCTTCTTTGAACTGTCGTACCCACAAACGCACATTTTTCACGTCCATAACGCCATCATTGCATGTCTCACTCAATTGTTGATGAATCTCGATGGGTTTCATGCCACGCAAGTGGAGGAATCGGATAATCAAGCGCTGTTCTTCGAATGTAAACGTCGCCATTTTCAGTATCTAAAACACTACTGTCATTCAACGATGTCACAAGCATTCAACGGGTAGGACAGTGTTGCCATTTAGTCTCACCCAACCTAAAGAACTGCCACGTCATCTCCAACAACTTTAACGTTTCTACCTACTTCCATTCCTGAGAAAAAAATTAGGAGACCTTACAACTTGAACGCACCACGTGTATCCAGGAGAGGAGAGGTGCATACAGGGTTTTGGTGGGGAAACCTGACGGAATGTGACCATTTGGAAGACCTCTTCATAGGTGTGACGATAATATTAAAACCTATCTTCAAGAAGTGGGATGGGGGCACATGGACTGGATTGATCTGGTTCAGGTTAGGGACAGATTGTGGGTACTTGTGAATGTAGTATTGAACCTCCAGGTTCCATAAAATGCAGGGAATTTCTCAACTATCTGAGGACCTAAACCTTCTCAAGAAGGACTCTGCTCCACATAGTTATTTAGTTAGGTCCCACAAAAATTTGGCCTCACATATGTGGGGAAACAGATTTTGAGGAATTGGATGATGGGAACCTCCTGTACCAGAAACATAGCTTTGCAGTCATAAAAGTGTAATACCAAGAGGGATATGCTATCTGTAAGTACTAATGCTATTATAAATTCACAAAAATGGTTTTGTATGTCTTTAAGAAACAATTCACATTCCACAATAAATATCAATTTTCTGTTTTATCATTGATGTCCCAGTTAAGTACTACCACATTCAAACAGATCTTTGATGACAGTAATCACTATTGTTTTACATCCCCAGGTATTAGAATAAACACAATGTGCAAATACTGTACAAAAACATAAGCTACCTCTTCTCACCTTGTGCTGTGAAACTTGCAATTCCCTTCTCATGCTGCACTGACTGAATATGTTCACCAATGCAAACTCTGTTTGCTGCAGTCTTTATTTCTGTATTCATCTACATCTACACACAGACACACACTTACTCAGTCACTCAATCACTCACATACCCACACATAATAGGACCTGCAGTGGCAAACAGTGAATTCTGTAAATCCCATACAGTGCAACATAGTAATGTCTGCATTGTCTTTCCACAACAATTGTAATAACACCTACAGAATTTGGTGTTATAGTTCTGTGTGGGTTCTGGCCTTATCTTCATCTGCAAACAATGAGAGTGAGAAATTTACTTATATAACAGAATGCTGTACAAGAGTAAACAAATATATACAATGAAACCCGGTCAAGACATCCCTCCTTAAGTTTTTCCACTGGAGATGGAAAAATTTAATACCAAAACTTTCCCACATTACTGAACATATATATGTTGTCAATTTAATATGTTTCCCACTTAAAGAGATTTCCTGTTAAATGGAAATATAATAATTAATGTCCCTTTACTGCTATTTCTAACTTTTATGCAGCATTTAATTGAAAAGTATTACACATTAACTAAAACATGGTATAATATATAACACACACTTTCAAAAAATGTATGTGTGTGTGTGTGAATGCGCATGCACACATGTATGTGCACACACATGCGTATCCACGCATGTGTGAGGGTGTGTGTAAAATCCCCTTCCTCCAATCTCCTCAGGTAAATCTGTAAGAAATTTGTGTAAACTGCTGTGAAAAGAAAAGTAAAATTGATAACAAAAGAATAATATGTAAAAACAAAAGCCACGCACGTGCAGACATGTCCTGTAGTAATTAATCACATGGGTGTCAGGACGAACAGAAGGTGGATCACACAGACAATAAAAGCTGCAGTAAGCCATGAAGGTTCACTGGTGGTAGGAAGCTCACCATGATCTGGAACAGGTCTCTAACAAGCTATGTACCACAGCACCCTCCATATCAAAATCTACAATCTAAACTAATATAGTGAAGATATATGAGATATGACAAATAATCGTGGTGATTCTGTCATTACCATTTACTGAGTGTAAACACTTCTGAATTTCCTGCTTTCTAATTATACATGCCATGGAAAGTGTCTGGTAACACTGCTGGAATCATTTTCTGAAGGCTGTGAGAACTGTTAAGGCACAATTCTGAACATCTTCAAGTGATTCAAAATCAAATCTCTTCACAGACATTTTAAAATCTGAGAACACTGAAATGTCAGTGTTGCAATGAAGTGAATATCATAGATGTTGAAACACCTCTATTTGCGCTTTTGGCCAAAAATTACTTTAGCAAGAGTGCTGGGTGGGAAGGCACACTATCATAATGCACACCCCACAAGCCTGGCCAAACGTTTGGTCTTGTTCAACACGTGTTGCTGTAAAAACTTAATAACTTAAACCAGAATGGTTAGTTGAATTCATTTTGTGGGAAAAACTGATGTATAATAATCATTTTCCTCTCAGAGAAACATAGAAGCATGGTTTTCACACCTGGTTTTGACAGCAGCAGAGTCTAGAAGACTCCAGACTTTTCCAATGGACACTCTTTGTTTGGTTTTTTGGATGATACGCTAAGATCAAAATCTCCTCACCAGGACCTACTTTTTCCAAAAGGTGATACTCTTCCAAAAATCTTAGTGAAAAGCCTGAGCATATTCCTTCCCGCATAATTTTTTGACAAACAAGCAGTGTGCCTACAAAGCCCTTAGTGCCACCACAAAATAGGCTGCAGCTAAATGACTACATCAAAATTGCTGACTCAAGTAGTTACATGACTCTGTGCACCAGTGTTGCCAGCTACTGCACACAAACACGAGTCTGGTTATTTCATTGTTACATAAGCATAAAACACCAGTCTGGTTTTATAATTGTTAGGCTACAAGCAAACAGACATTAAATGTGTTAATACATCTAGGTAAAATAACACAATATATGCCACAGCCCAAAAATTAAGAATTTATGGTCCTATATTTCCAGAGACCTGTTTCATTGTTCCTGTGCACAGAACATGCCCCACACAGTGCTATGTGCTTGAGAAACCCCTGACTTACGTTACACAGGAATTCTGTTTTCTGATTCCTTTCAAAGCCCCCTAACTGACGTTAATTTATCATTAATCGGTATCATTTATTTGAAAATCACAATAAAATATATTAATAGATTTAATTATAAAGAGGAGTGGGGATAGCATTGTCAGTAAAGTGACGATGCTACAGGCTGGAAGATCTCGAGTTCAATGCCAAGCAGGGGCACAAGATTTTTCTCACTACACAAAACATCCAGACCAGTTCCGAGGCCCACCCAGCCACTAGTGCAATGGGTAACTGGGTGTCTTACTCCAAAAGTAAAGTGGCCAGGGTATGAAGTTCACCACTCACCTCCACCTAATGCTGAGGTTAAGAATGAGTGAGGCTTTACCTCTACTCCCCCTGTATGAATTCATGTGTAAACAGGGACAACTTTTCCATTTTTTAAAAAGGAAAGAAATATAAGAAATTCACCCTCAGAAACAGTAGAAAAGAAATACAAGAGATTCAATTTAGAAACAGTAGGCCTGCCAGATGCAATAAGGTGTGGAAAATTCTGTCACCACAGATTGATGCATGGTGCAGCATGACGAAAAACTATATGAAAAATTAGTTCAAGGGCTTCAACTAGTTACACTATGGTAAATGACAGGTACACACAGTGCAGGATAAGATACTTGATGGCAATTACTGACAGACATTCAAAACCAAATATCTTGTCTCTTACCATCCGAATGTGATGAAGTGTCTTCAGAAACGCCTGACATGGCCCCTTGCGATTCTGACAATGTTGGTTCTGCCCCTTCCACAGTCTCACTTTGCCTCTCTTCTCCTTCCACTACAGCATCTTCATTGTCTTTCCTTGATTCTTCAGACTCTTTTTTCTCTTCTTCCATAGAATCTGGGTTTTCAGTTTCAAGAACTTCTTCATCATCTGTTTCATTCTTTGTAGTATCTAAAATTTAAAATTCTTTTGAAATCTGTGGTCCAAATGCTGTAATGTCAAATGGGAGTTAACATGCAATGGCTAAAGGATTTGGTCCAGCAACAATCCCAAATATGAATATAAGAATTAAATAAACTGACTCACTCAATAACTCATTCCATGCAACAGAGACCTTCTTAAGCAGCTGAGTCACTCAGCCTGTCAAACAATTCTTCCTTTTTGGCCATAAATTGAGTGAGTGACTTTTTGGAAACTACTATTCTGGGATATGATGTTGAGTGACTGAGTGGTTGATTTGCTATATTTAGAAGAAACATAGTGCTGCACAGGTCTTGATCCAGTGATGCTGCACCATATCCCAGGAGAACAGAGTCCTCAACCACAACATATAAACCTCAATACTTGCATGATTGTTTATGGTGAGAGTGTGATACTACATTACAGGTGAAGATGCGGATGGTTCAATCACCCTTCTGGTATAGACATGCTTCCTGATGTGGGTTCTCTTTGATTCGGAGTCATCAAAGAGACTAGTATTTATAGTAGAAAATACATATCATATGTTCTTTCATGCCGATTATTTAGGCCCATCAGAAAAACAAAGATATGATAAAATATTATGTATTTTCAAGTACTGATACGATTTGTACTTTATGCAAGTCAGAGAACATGAGTTCAAATTGGTGGCATGCTCATAACTTTCCACACTGGTGTTGGATGTCAAGCATCATATGTCAATGGACAAAATTTACACATTTTTTTTATTCTTTATCTAAAAACAGAATTATGGTAACATGTACTACTGTAAGTACTATAAATTGTGTTTGGTCATAGGTTCAAATAGGTACCAACTACATGTAATGCAATTTAATGGCTTACATCTTAGGGAAAGGGGGCTACCTCCCAATGCAAGGATAAAGTCTCGAGACATGCAAACAGAAGACAAATCTTCTAAAGGAAAGACGTAAACTGTACTAGCTAGCACAGCACATGTATAGGCAGGTACTACAGGCTGCGAATCTGTAAATTTGCTTCTCTAGTACAAAATAGTAATTTTCCTGAAACTTACAAGCTACATTAACGGAACCAGCACAAGAGAAACACAAAAATAACACTCAGTTTCCTAATAGAAATATAACACCCAGTTTCCTATTATGTACCTTTAACTATGTCATCTTTTGCCTTCTTGGGTCTCCATATTTTAGCCTTATTGACTAAATATTTTACCTGAAAAACAGAAAGCAGTACATTTAATTATCACAACTCTCATATTAAGAAAAGTCTGAATAAAGCAAAGTCATATTCATTAACAACTTATGCTTCTGTGTTAAATGTATGTCAACAGAGCAAATTATAATGCATGAAAATTTCCCAAAATTAAATAAATGATCAAAGATGTACAACAATCTGTAAGTATGCAGAAAATGGGAAAGGTGACAAAAACTTAATTTTTAGTGTTTCTGTTCCTAAAATTCATTTCTTTAAATAGCCAACAGATGCAGAGAATCATTAACTACCTACATGCCCAATTTCATACCGACAGAGCACTTGCAGTGTTAGTAAAATGTTTCTGAATTTCATAAAACTAACACTGCCAAAACAGGGATAATTACCTCCCTACAGAGATAAATTTATGTTCTTCCTCTTTAACAAAATAAATTAGTATACAAGCACTGCACAATGCTGTTCGTAACTATGCCTTATTATCTCTATAACTTTCACCGCAGTCAGAACACTACGATCTGCCACCTGTACAAGCCACTGCAGCAGTCCTTCCCATTTCATTCACAGAACATTGTCCCACTGAAGTCTTTCGGCCAATGGTGTCTTAATGAGCCACTACCTTTAAGTTGCTTTATTTATATTCTGTCTTTTATTACTGTTGGAACTCACTTTTTAAGAAGTAGCTCCTCTTTGAAATAATACATGCTTCTACAAAAATGAGCCTGGGAATAAAGCAGAAGAACAATCAATGGTTTTTACCTCTCTGTCAAGCATGGCCATTTTTTCTGTGATAGATTTCACTGTCAACTTTGGTGCAGAAGAAGCTGGTAAGCTTGACTGCTCCTCTTCCATCCTAGTTTTCCACTCCTATTACAGAGAAAACTTGCAGATAACATACAAATTGTTTGTTGTATGCTTTTTTCTGGGCAATTCCCCAACATCTGAATTTTATATGCCGATGTTTCGGCACACACTGTCTGTTCCATCTTCATAGGCAGGTATGTATGAAGTATGACTAGAGTTGAGAAATGTTGGGGTATTTGTAGGATGGGGTGGTTCAGAGAACCGCCCCTACCCTGTCACCCTCCTTCCTATCGGCTCAGGCTATTTTTAAGCCAAACCTTTCCCTATACAAATACTCCAACATTTCTCAAATCTAGTCATACTTCATACCTACCTGCCTATGAAGATGGAACAGAGAGAGTGTTCCAAAATGTCGGCATATAAAATTCAGATGCCGGGGAATTACCCAGAAGAAAGCACACAACATTCAGAGCATGGCAAATGTTTGAAATCAAGAACATACAAATTGTTTGCTTTCAAAATTTAATACTGGTGAAGCTGTTAAAAGGGAAACACAGTGCAGGAAAGAATGACTGTAACAGGAATTAACATACTCAATTTTGTATAGTTAAAATATTTAATTTCCTACTGTTTTTTAACACTGAGAAACACTGGAATATAAATGCTTCTTGCCCGTTCTTCTCCTAAGTGTGGTAAATGTAAAAGTACCTGAGTTTCATTAATAACTCTCTCCAGTGTGTCAAGTTCAACTTGCGTGAAAAGTCCATCTGGACTATCAGTGGTCATATTCCTGGCACTGGCAAGAAAATTTGAACTGCCATTGATCATAGAATGAAGAGCTGCTAATGCCTCAGGTCTCTCCATGTGTTCCTTCACTCGTCGATACAGTGGACCTGTTAATGTCTTTAGTTCATTCAGTTTTGCTTCATATGTTGCTGCATCAGCATCTGAGCCTTCATCATATAGCCAATCTGATACCTGAGGGGCAAAAGTGTAAATGAAAATCCATCGTTTCATATAATGCAAAATTCAAAATTATTAATATACCAACAGTTGGATTTTATAAGTTTTTATAACCTAAATCTCACCTCAGAACACATCTGCTTGATTTTCTCTATCTCTTCTTCTGTTGCTGCTGCTTGGTACTCATCTAACCAAAGCTTTCCTTGGGCATCAAAGACAAAGCTCTCCAAAGCATTTAGTGCACTTTCCCTTTTGTTTCTCTGCCTATCAAATTCATTTAAAGCTTCAATTCTGTAAGGAAGATATTTGAAAAAATATCACAAACAAATAATGAATGTAATGGTGACAGCAATGATTTAAAAAAAATTAAAATAAATAGTATAAGATAGAGAAGGATTAATTTTCCAAAGATCTAGGAGCCATCTCAAAATTTTATGTGCCAGAAGGGTGACATGATGCAAGTTCCTTATTGAGAACCCAAAGATACTAGGTTCCACCAAACAAAATTTAGTCCTGCCATTTGTGTGCTTGTGGTACAATGATATGACTTGAGAAATAAACCATATTCTAAGGGACACCAAGTGTAACACTTGCACTTCCCTGGACATGAAAGATATTTCACTTAAATGTAAATATAAACATCAGAAGAACTCTGACCTACTTACTTTTTAACAGCATTTTCAAATAACTGTCCACTTAATTCAGGTACTCCTAATTTTTCTTCTCCTGTCGTAATTGTCTCTTTAATTACCACAACTTTTGGTTTTTTCTCTGCATTTCCTGCCTTTGTTGTGTTCTTTACTTCATCATGAGCTGCTTCCTTCTTCTTTTCTTCTGATTCTCCCTCCTGTGATTGTTGTGGTGTTTTTCCATCTTTTTTTTCCCCTTCATCTGACTTTCCTTCTTTACTCTCTGGCTCCTGTTTCTTTCCATCTTCCTCAGTTACTGGTTTTTCCTCTACTTTTTCCTTTATCTTCTCTTCTGATCCTGCAACAGTAAGAGTAAGATGATGATAATGACAATGTTTAGTGGTGGTGGTGGTGGTGATTGTGGTGTCAGTGGTAGTGGCAACAGCATTAACATTTATTTCACAAAACTCAAGTACCATAAATAAACATTTAAGTCATATAAAAATTCTCTGAATATATATATTTTTGAATATCAGTCTAATCCCCCATATAACTGCATCACTATAATGTATGACATTCCAGACATTCTGCATATAGCATACCAAACACATACAAATTACATTTTACAAAACATTATTACATTTAGTGTTTACAATGAACATTCACCACATTTGATTCATCTGTTAAGAAAACAACAAATAATATAAGATAGTACATCTTCAGCTTGTTGTAACTTATATTTTTCAAGGCACAAATTGCAGAAAGATTCACAAGTACATTACCCTAATACTTACAAAGTGAAGCTGGTATTAGCTCTTTACATGCTTTCAGGCAAAAGCAGTCTATCTTGTTTATTCATCAGCATGCCAGAAAGACAGACAATATTAATATTTGTATTACTGTCTGCAGAACCATTTGTACTGATGTTGGCATGCTTGCAAAAACTAATGCTGGGGTTGTCTGACAGCAACAGTTGTGAACATGGTGTCCTATACTACAAAACAGTGTGTGCTCATTCTGACTTTTTTTAATGTGAAAGTGTTGTCAAAATGTGAAGAAATTACCGACAGCATTTGAATATAATATTGTAAATAGTAATGCTAGAACCTAGACCCAGAGAAAATTTGCATTACATAAAATTTTTCTTTTCACTGTAAAGCAATAAAAGGAGTGGAGGTGAAATGGTAATATAGGAAATGATGAAATTCAATATCTCATGACATTTTGTAAACACAGTGTCTTACGTGCCTGTGAAGAATTTACTGATAGTACTGCCTAACTTGGAGAGGGGGGATTCTTCTTGAGCTGCTAATTCTTCCTCAGTTAATGTTTTTTCCACAACTAGTTCAACACCAGCAAGGTTAAGAAGTCCACTCTCATCCATAGAAAAATGAGCCTTAATGCCTTTGGATTCCACATTATTTCCATGATGTTTAGCCAGAGCATCTGCCACCCCTGTCAGCTCTACCTTACTCAAATTTAGGGGTCCCAAAGCTCTGTCAAGAAAAAGAACATACTTTACTGAAGACTTCTGCAATATGTTAACACATCTGGCTTACACTATACATTTTATGTTAGTGCAAAGTTAACATTATTGTTCTAGCTGTCATTTTGTTCATGATGCAAGTCAAACATAAAACTACTACTGTTTAATCTGTTAACCAGATATCTAAGTCTTGCACTGGACACACGGTCACTACATTAACTGCCTATTATTACATGAAATGCTAACTACTGCTCCTTCTTCATGTTTTAACACACTACGTCCTATTAATGCCAGCATAAAAACTAAAAAAAGAGTGACATGTTTAGCACACATAAAATTGTCCCTGCAAGACCACAAAGACTGAGACATGGAGTAAATTTCCACACATTCCAGATCTTGACACTAGTAGGAAATAAGCAATTATCTTCACGCTCTGGTTCATAATCTCTAACACCACATTATATTTCACTCATTATGACTGATGTACCTTTAATGCTGAGATTATATTATCCAACTGGTCACAGTAACCAATGTACACCTAGGTTTTTCCTGAAATAAACTCCACTGAAAGAACTGCTTATTTCTACATACATACTCCTTCTTGAGAAGCTAACTAGTTTTCAGAAGGTCAATAAATTCTCCGCATTTCATGGAACCCAAAGGTTCATTACCGCATTCACAAGTACCTGCCACCTGTCCCTGTCCTGAGCCAGCTCAATCCAGTCCATACACCCATATATAACTTTCTGAAGATCCATTTTCCATCAAGTCTTAAAAGTGGTCTCTTTCCCTCAGATTTCCCCAACAAAACACCATGCACCTCTCTTCTCCCAATACGTGCTACATTCCCCACCAATCTCATTCTTCTTGATATGATCACCTGAATAATATTTGGTGAGGAGTACATACCATTAAGCTCCTCATTATGTAGTTTTCTCCACTCCCATGTTACTTCATCCCTCTTAGGCCCAAATATTCTCCTCAGCACCCTATTCTCCAACACCCTTGGCCTACATTCCTCCCTCCATATGAGTGACCAAGTTTCAAACCCAAACAAAACAACAGACAAAATTATAGTTCTGTATATCTTAAACTTTATACTTTAGGATAGCAAACTGGAAGTCAAAAGATTCTGCACCACATTAAATGCTTTACAAATACATATATTAATCTCTTACACACGTCTTTAATCACTTAACAATGTAAACAGTAGGAGTGCACTTTAACTGACATACAAACTTCTAAGAGTAGTCTTATTTATCTTTCAAATATAATTCTATGAATGAAAAGATGTGCTCTCAAACATCATTTATGTTATTTTCTGGTGGCCACATGATGATAATGCTTGTAACTATAATGAAAAGCTGTATGCACTATAGTACATATGACATCCTACATGCAACCAGACAGACAAGACAGAATAATGGTCAAACAAGGAGCTTATATTACAGACTACACAGACAACTTCATGAGTGATGTGGATATTATTTTCTGCATTATACTGCATATGGAATCTACACGCAATAAAAAAGGCCACAAGAAAATGGAGCAAGCAAAGATCATGCATTATGAGGTGTTCATAATCAAAGATAAACACTGTGATATAATTACATAGTAAGGTACTTGATCAGGCACAGAATTATGGATTCTTATACATTAGTTTCATTATTGCACAGCATGGTTAATTGTTACATGAACATGGAAGGTATGTTAAATATACTGCACTATGCTGGGAATCACATTTCATTTCACAGAGGTTTTAAAAATACAATTATACTGCCACTGTAACAGTCTATAACAACTAAAATAAAGTGAACAACAACATAGTCACCACATACTTCCCATTTTACATACAGGGTGGCCCAAACAAATGTATACACACTTTGACATGAAAAATATTACTCTATAATCGTAACTACTGTATTTATACAAAAGCAAAATTGATGAGAGATGTCCTTGAATTTTGGATTCAATGTAGGTGTTTAAAATGGCCACCATCGGCATCCAAACACTGTCGAACCCGCTGAACTGCTGCATGAACTACGTTCTGTAATGTGTCCAGCGTGATAGCTGCACACGACATTGCGATGCTTTCTCGTAGATCATCCAGTGTA
>Ga0131853_10021393_pt1 | contig 11739 bp, 8 predicted proteins | sample TergutLab28metaG_FD_92764 | JGI IMG/M metagenome (GOLD analysis project Ga0131853, IMG submission 92764) | Labiotermes labralis P1 segment gut microbial communities from Petit-Saut dam, French Guiana - Lab288 P1 (version 2) (version 2) | ecosystem: Host-associated > Arthropoda: Insects >...
AGTAGTTTTTTAATTTTTTTTTATTTTTTTTTTTTTTTTTTTTTTTTTTTTTTTTTTTTTCCTAAAATTTTCAAAAAAAAAAAAAAACAGAAAAAAAAAAGAGGGGGGGGGGGGGGGGGGAATACAGAGTTGCGTAATAAAAATCTTATAGCAGCCAATCACCTGGGAGAAGCTGGACGGAATGATGAGAAATATCAGAGACCATAAATATGTGAAATACACTCAGCTGGTTCTTGGTCATCTTAAGCGATGATGATGATGATAATGACAAAATTACGGGTTCCGAAGCGAAGGGGATCAGTAAAACAATAAATAAACCATAACACAACAAACACGTATACTCGTCTATTCAGTCAAACTATTACTGCATCCTCGACATTTTTCAAACACCAAACGGTTAACCCCACCGTGGATCACGTAATATGTAGTTAATATGTAGTTACGAGGTAGAACGTCCGGTATATAATACAGGTAAAATTAAAAATTTGTGTATATGATTTACGATAATATAAGACACAGCTCAACATATACCCTACACGTAAATGGTTAATGTTGCCAGTATTCTATACCAAAATTTTAACCTACGTAATGGCACAAGTTATGCTGGCAGATACGTTCCCCCTCAGAATGACCACTTGGTGGTTCAAATACATTGGCGATGTGATATTGGTTTTAATAAACAGACGCACATACGAATTGTGCTGGGTTTGAAGATTTATTTGTGCGTAGAACAAGAGGGTCAAGTTACGTATAACGTAACACCGAGGGGCGTTTACGTGCCCATTGTTACCGTGGAAAAGCAGCATGTATGACATATTCTGAGTGTGTGGCTATACACTTAGTTTTCCAGCGTGCCAAGTGGATGCGTCGTATTATTTTGTCATCTGTTGTCTCTCCGGCAGTACCATATTTTTCAACATTTTCTCATAAATGGCGTGATTTTCGGGAAAAAAATATATTGGATATAAAATATCTGATACTATCCCAAAGGCACATATCGTTCACTTCCGACAACAGTGTCACAACTCAAAATTTGTGATTTTTCAGGAGAAAATTTTAAAGGGTTTTAAGTGCTATACTTTTCTATGACAGCAACGACGACACAACTGCTCTCCAGCGGCGAGTTTTTCAAATAGCGTTATGACACTATACCTGTTAAAAGTGCATCTGCGAACGTTTCTTGCTATACCAATAACTAAAAAATGCCATATTTTCAGTTGTGACACTCTTGTCGCAAATTTTAATCACACTTGATTCTTCTCGGTAGGCTTTCGAAAAATACTAAAATATCAAATTCCATGGAAATCCGTCCAGTGAAGGCCAACTTGTTCCATGCAGGCGGACAGGCATAACGAAGTTAACAGTCGCTTTTCGCAATATGCCACCGTACCTAAAACGGTATGGACACCATATTCACTTAAGGAACCGATTTCATGCACGGTACAACTGGATAACTGCTCAAGGAAAAATGTCATTTGACTAAGGATGGTCAGTAAGACCGAAACATGTAGATGTCCTGACAAGACGAATGAAATTTATTGTGGCTGATGAAGTGCGTATGTAAATTTTAACATGACATACCACAACTGATAAACTTTACAAAAATTAAAACAAAAGTTTGACGGAAATATTCATTGGTTTATTATGACTATTTCGTAAGTTAAATGTTATGCATAACAAAGTCCGTATTAAAAATCAGGACGGTTCTTCTTCTTCTTCCCCTCCTTCTCCTCCTCCTTCTTCTCCTCCTTCTTTGTCGTCGTCGTCTCCTCCTCCTTCTCCTTCTCATCCTCCTTCTCCTCTTCCTCTTCTTCTCCTTCTCCTCTTCCTCCTTCTTCTTCTTCTTTAGCACTACAGCCCTTCAAGTTTGGCACTTGCTTCCCTCATGACAGATGCCCATGCTGTTCTGCCCAAGTTCTTCTTCTCCATCTTTTTCACCCATATTCCTCAAGTCCTATTCAACATCGACCATCCATCTTCGTCTAGGTTTTCCTTTTTTTTTTTCTTCCCCCTGGTCTGTCTTCCAGTTACTGTTTTACGGCCCTGTACCATCTACTCTTACAACACGCCCAACTTATTCCAATCTACGTACTTTAATTACAGATTTTGTTATAAATTTCTTGATTCATTTTTATTCTAAAAACCCATTTTCATATATTGGTCTGTTTATTTTGTTTCATTACTTTCCTAATTATAGGCTGGGTAGCTCACTTGGTATAGCGACTGACTACGGGCTGGACGGTCCGGGATCGAATCCCGGTGGGTACGAGATTTTCCGCTCGTCCAGAACGGCCCTGGGGCCCACCCAGCCTCCTGTAAAATGGGTACCGGGTTTTTCCCGGCGGTAAAGTGCCGCCGGGGCGTGCTGCTGACCACCCACCCCCTTCTAGTACCGCGGTCATGGAAGAGTAGAGCTACACCTCTACCCACCCTCTGGGCCACACCGGGTCTGTAACAGGAAAACTTTACCTTTACCTTTACTTTCCTAGTTAGGACGGATACGGCGGGTATAATGAATTACGAGCCGTATACAGCCTAAAACAAGGAGTTCCCATAACGGGAGTTCAGAGATGGTCCGGTCGTACATGTGCAACACATTACAAAAAACTACACACGACCTCGCATTTTGGCGGGTTCTTTCCAATGATTTAAAACATGGAATACAGTCATGACACTTTCAACTTGGAATGTCAGGAGTGTGTAGATCACGTTCGCTGAAGACAGCAGCAAAAGAAGCGGCGAAGTATAACGCCGACCCTTAAGTAATAGGAATGCAAGAGCGAAGTGTGACACTGAACAAGCAGAAGAATATAGGTTTCCTATGAACATGGCAATGCTGTCAGTTTTGAACAGGAGTTTCCGTACACAAGGGAATCTTATCAGCAACTTTCAGTGGCAGGATGTCACACATACTGCATTTCATTCCGAGCAGAACTCATACAGCTTATGCAGAGACAATGACCGTGCGTCACGGATTTATTTCATTTTATTTGATATCACTATTTCATAACCTTTCCACATAACTGCATGCAGGGCACTAAGTCATTTAATAAGCGAGGTGTTCCTTATTAACTGATTAAAACAGGCCTAGACCATGCACACAAATTTTGAAAAGAACATGTCGCATACAAAGCCATGTGTTGATGTGTTGTAATGGGACTAAACTTGTATCAATAGCACTTCTGGAATATGATGCGTGACTCACTAATCAACCCATCAACAAACCACCTCGTAGCCACTTATTAGTAACAGATATGATATGTGTTTAACTGAAGGTAGGAATCATATTTATTAACGTTACGTGGATTCTTAACGCATTCCGACTTTACGTCAAGGTAAAATGTCAAACATTATGTATAATAGAATGCAAATATTGAATAAAACCCACGGTACAGGATCTTTCTTGGAATGTTTGCATTTGCTCATCTGACACAGACATTCCACACTATTGCTGAAGACGAATGTCCACCACCGTTCACAAAAAACGTGAAAATGGAACTCATCCTGAGCCAATTTAATCCACATCGAATTGCCAAGATGCTGCTCTGCTCTCTTCACAGTCATCAGTTGTTCCTTCCTTGAGGTTTTGTAATATACACCAAGTGTTCAACAAAAAGTTGCCCGTAAGATAACTCGGCAACATTAAATACAGAGGAGGAGAGCAAGTTATTACCTCGTCCAGAGATCTACACGTCTTAAAACGCCGACTGCACTGACGTTGAGAGCAATAACATCCACGAACTCCCCACTGAAGTATTTTATATACCAATCCACGAAACAATTTCTGGTCTGTGTTGCGACTTACACGATGAACTAACTGGCGAAACGGACCTAGAACACATCTCGCAGAAAACTTGGCGACACCGTTACTCTCTGGGACACTGCGAAACTCTGTAAACCCCTGAACCGAGATGACACATGTTCTCCGCAATTCGCCGTAGCACTCGTGCTGCATCTGCTTCCGCGAAATACTGCCGTGTCGCAACAAAAACACGTATTTGTCGATTATTCTAGCACTTTAAGCACATAACAAACAATACGTGGGCAGATTCACGCTTAACAATACCGAAATCCGTTGCAAAAATGTATAAAGCGCGTGTTTCGCATGGGGTCTTGATTTCTAACCCTAAATACACAGTGTACGAATTTAGAGAGTGGGACAACAAAGTTCTGAGGATAATATTTGGACTTAAGTATAAGAAAGTAATAGGAACACGGAGAAAATTACACAGTGAGGAGCTCTGTGTTACTCTTCCCCCATTACGCCTTTCAGGTTCATTAGATCAAGAAGGATCAGATAGACATTACATCTGGTATGTCAGAGAGAGGGACAAAGGAAAGCATAGAACTTTAGTCCGAAAGCCTTGTATGAACAGACCGCTCGGAAGACACGGATGCAAATGTGAAGATAATATTAAAGCCAATCTCAAAGACAGAAACAGAGTGTTTATGGATTCAAGTATTTTACAACAGGAACCATTTGCCGGCTGTTGTAGGTATGCTTCTGTACAAGGCGTGCAATCTACTGGCCAGCCGACAGACTGGCTGCGCTCTCTTCCAGGATTCTGCACCACCAAGTTAGCAGGACATAATGGTGTTCTAAAATATAGGCTTGTTGAGTTTCGTGTCAAAATATTTTCAAATTTTCTAATATATGAGGTTACAGATACTTAACGACACTGATAGAACGCTCGGGAAGACATTCTGGAACAGTATAACTCCATTATAACCGCCAGAAATATTGTAATTTAAGTTACACAACTTGAGTACAAATCCTTCCCCACCCCCCACCCCCCAAAAAGTGTATTTTCCGTACACGTCAGAAATATTCCTACTCTTTGTGTTCATGTTTCTCGATTGTTATTTTCAAGAATTCGTGCCACTGTTGAGTAACTGAGCTTCAATTAATTAATCCGGAGGCATCACAGAAGGAAACAAAGATATAAATAAACTACTTACAGAAAGGCAGTAGGAAATCAAGTTCAAGATCAACATACGAAGAAGAAAATCAAAATAAACACAATAATAAATAAATCTCATAACTTATAATGCTTATGACATTTACACTGAACAGGTCAGGCGAGACAGCGTAGTCCGGTCGGCGTTAGAATCACGCCACGGCCGAGAGATTTTCTCTTTCAGAAACCATCCGACCGGCTGGGGAAGGGCGGGGGGGCACTCTGCCTCCTGTGCAGTGGGTATCGCGATGCGTTCCCGGGGGTAAAGCGGCAGGGTCGTGAACTTAGCCACTCACCTCCACCGAGTGCCACAGATAGGAAAGAGTGGAGCTGTACCTCTACTCCGCCTACATACCTTCACATACACTAAAACGAAATAACCTCAGAGTCATCCATGAGGAGAGTATAACCCGCAGGACTTATGTTGACACAGTTACTCCGCTGTTAGACCCGGCTTCCTCAAAAGCAGGTAATGTCTTCATGGAGCTGGGTATCATTACCGTGTGTGGGGAAAAAACGGTAGTCCTACCTGATCAGCATTAAACCGAAAGGCTCGAGCAAGATATCGTGCGCCGAAGTTCGCTAACTGTTCAGAGCAACAGCGGGTGCTTGGAAGGGAACTGGCACCGCACTCAATACTCCAAGTCTCTTCTCTTCCTCTGCTGCCTGCAACGCACATTCACTTCAAATTCTCACTTCACTGGGCTATGAGGAATTACTTGATCAACTGACTTAACATCCAACGATACAAGCAAATAACTAACCCCCCAAAAAAGAAACAATCTGCAGCCAGCCAGACAACCACCAACCGACCAACCAATCAAGCCATTCCAACTAATCTCCAAATCAAGGTAACGAGTGTATAGCACTTCTGCATCGTGTTCGGAAGGCCCTGAATTAAAATCTCAGAACGGGAAGAGACCATCTTCACTGAAAGTTTTCAGTATGCGCATGCTCCGTACATCCAGCGGAATTCGGGGAAAAATGGGCCACTATAGCTTCGGCGTTATGTTCTTCCGAATTCATATTATTCGACTCGACAGCGTCGTTACAAAAGCAACAAATAAACACTGGTAGAAATTTTCAGGACGTACAGGGATAATACTACAACCAGTTATTACAAACGATTCTGAGTCAGTCTGATCCGTGCACATACTCAAAACCCAACTTTCTAAGATCCATCTTCACATTCGGCAATGTATTTCCGTCTTCGAAGTAGGTGGAATCCAAAAGACCTCTCATTTAACATTTTGTGTGCACGTCTCCCTAAACATGGAAATACCATAACTTAAGATCCTCTTACCTTCGGACTGCGACTGAAATAGTTCCACAGAGTTAACCAACATAAAGCAACCGCAAAGACCAATGCAGCTATGTAAACAAAACGCAAGCCTGCAACACTGGCAAATATTCTATCCCAGATATTATTAAAACCAGACTGTAAGACAAATACCAATCTCTGACAGTACGCTCGACAGCGCAATGACGATCTACGTAAAGGAGGTGTTTCGTTCCGTCTAGCCTGCCAATGAACCAGCGAACCGCATTCCAAGGACAGCACCAACGTTCAACTACTGAATTATGTACATCGTGGCTAATGACACCGAAGGTAGATGGAGCAATTAAAAATTAGGCGGTCATTAACTGACACATTATCCTAAGTAGGAGCAGGCTCGGCCAGCACTGTGCTCAAACTAGAGGCTTCCCCATGTACAATATACAAATTTTGCCTCTCCTGATCGGTCGTTTCGTAATATTACCATGACGCTCAAGGCAAAGAATACGACACACAGCCGACTCGAAACATGAAAACACAATTATCAGAGCAGCATGAAAAAAGTTCACCTCCAATAACAAAGATGTACACATTGCATTTATATGTAAAGAAAGTCTAATAGGAAAATACCTGTAACAAGTCGTGAACTTTTAGCATCTAGACCGATGTTCATATAGAACTATACAGTGTAGGTCTACAGAACAGTGTTCGACTGGAGTCGGACAGGAGACTTGGAGACGAAATACCACGATGCAGCTGAAAGGTTTTTGATGCTTACTTTGAAAACGAGAGTGTAGTAAGCGAGTCATTAAATTAACACGACTAATATTCATCTCAGTACATACGCTAGAGTTATAAACACTGTGCTCGATGGCACAAACTATATTCCGTGTTTCATTTAAAAAAAACGCTCGGCAAAGAACATGACAGGAAGACGTATTTTACGATAAGTAGCGATTATTTACAGGGAAAACCTAAATTCTTGCAAAAAATCAGACACTTTGCCCTAGACCGTGCATGAATGACATGGTGTTGAATCCAGACTGAGACAAGTCACGGCACTCCAGTGTTTTACGTGTTATTTAACGACGCTACCACTTCCTACGATTATATACCATCGGTGATAGGTGAATGAATGGGTATGGAGCGTTGGTAGAATGACACTGACATGGAAAACAAAAGCACTCGCAGACAAACCTACCCCAGTGGCATTTTCTCCATAAATCCCTCGTGGACACACATAGGATGGAACCCGGACCTCTGCGGTAAAAGGCCACGTACTTACCACTTGAACTATGGCACGTCCCCCTGGCATTCGAACTGCTACACCTATTTACAACTGCGCAATTCCGTTAATATCGTAAAATACGTCTTCCTGACTGACGATAAAAATGCATCCTGAAATTCAGTAACCAACATTACCTCACTGGCATTTGGTTGGCCTACACCTCAGGCTGCACGAACTAATCCCATACTAGAATGGGAATAAATGCAACCGGCGATGTAAGAGTAAGTAAGAAATAACAGCCAGTCTAATAAATTACTGCAACAATTCAGGCCGTATAAAATAAACGGTTCTGATTTTATGACAGCACTTTAAATCCTTACAGATTCTAAACAGGTAAACTAGAGCAAAAATTAAGTCTTCTCATGTCCATAAAATCCCGCCACCAGCTCCAATCCTCAGCCAGTCCACATCATCACACACTACACGTTTAGAATTCATTTTAGTATTGCCCCCCCCCCCTTCGGATCTATGCTCTCAGCTCCCGGTTTTTCGGCCTATAATACTGTATGCATTTATGATTTACATAATGCGTACTTCCATCAGCAGTATTTCGTGAACAGTAAGGTTAGAAAGCTGATATTACAGCCAACTGCCGGCGTTACTCTTGGAGGCAGGATTCTGGGGAAAATATTTGTAATTCAAAATTTAGGCAAACGGGTCAAAAACTAATATCAAGCCGTTACAGAAAATACTCAATGCGCTCCAAGTAAAATCAAATGGACGGAATGAATGACAGCGTATAAGTCAATCTTCGTACAAAGTAAGTACTTTTAGGACGGAAGAAAGCGTGAAAATTCTACACATTTTATTGCTACGTGCCGGAGTTCGAGCACAAGTGAATTCCGTTCGCCATTACACTGTCACACGCAGGAAGAAACCCGTCAAACTTGCGCCCGGACTATATACGGGAAAAGCAAAAATTGCAACACGGCTACAATATGAGGAAAACTTGCACTGGCAGTTTTTACCGAGTTCGGGGAAAACCGAACACGCGACTACAGCCCAAAATTGCAACACGGCTGCGATATGAGGAAACCTTGCACTGGGAATTTGTACCAAGTTCCGGGAAAACCGAACGCGCGACTACAGCGCCCGTGCTAGGCGACGGGGAAACGCAAACCATTCGTCCGACATTTCTGCACAAAAAGGCTAGTGATGTAATATTATTCAACTTTTTTCCCTTAAATCCCAATCACTCTCAGGAATTTGCGTCTCAAATACCGTAAACTACATTCTTCCTTCTCTGAGCAATATTACATTGGAGATGTAAAGATACAAGATGACAGCAAGCATTCCTCGAATTTAATCTGATCTTCCAGCTCTTTGTGAATGATTCTTATTTCATACTACCATAGTCAAATATTTGAACTTTGCTACTTTTCAGGGAATAATTAGCCATCTTTCCCTGTCTGCATGATAGTAAATTTATCTATACTCTGCACTCCATCTCAAATGATGTACGACATTTCGAAAGTTCAGTTTCTCCGTCTTCAGATGAAAAATGACTCGTTACATATAGATGGTTCTTATCATTAGGCTTACACGCCTGAAGACGAATATGGCTCTCAAAATGTCGTAAACATTCCTTCAGGCAAGCAGTTGGATAGTGTACACAGCTGACGACGATAATGATAATGCCAAGTTAGAAACAAAACCCCTCGGCCCGTAACAGACAGTGTGAAGAGTCATACAGTTGGTCTAAACGATCTAAGGCAGTGCTTCCATCAGCTTTACTATCAGAAACTTACTGGCCATAAAATCACTTAAAGAACCCCAAAACGAAGCTCAAAAGTAGTAGAAACGAAATGGGCACAGAACGAGTGGATTCTGACAATAATCAGAATAGAAAGGGATTTCAAATTAAACCTTGTTACTAGAACGTAAACAGCAATTCAAAATTTCTGGAAGGATGTTTTGTTGGCAATCATGGTAAACGGCCCGTCAGACGTAGTAAAAGGCAGCATGACGCTAGAGGTCTCCTGGAATTCCAGCCTGTCCATACATTTAGAGAAAACTTCCGTTGCTGTGCGGACTGCAAGGATTCATGTGGATTTTCTTCTGTCCATTATGTCGATTATGGAGACCGAATACACAAAATCCTGTCTTATCGGTGTAGGATTGCCATCGTACGTCTTAAGGCACCACTCGCAACGTTTCTTCTTTGAATGTAATCAGTGAGCTGAACCTCTTGCTCTCATAGACGGTAGAGGTAGAGGAGATGTGTGCACGACTCGCCCAGACTGTGTTCTGTAGAAACTTCCTCACGCATAGCTATTTTCCTTCTGTTCTTCTGTGGTTTTGCAGAAATCACCTCTCCGTGGCGTTAAAACTGCTCGTAGCCGTTCACACTCATTTGGCCGAAATTAAATGCAAAATTTTCCCAAGCGGTCTATGAATGCCGTTTTTTCGGTCTGGAATTTGAGATTGCAGAAAAGTGCTTCGGGTTCTTATAAACTTGCCACACGTTAAATGTATTTCGGCCATTTCAGCGTATTCTCAAGCATTTAATCAGTTTCGCACATCGAATGGAACAAACAGTCGTGTGAATTAGCAACACACAGGCCGGTGCTTCCTCGTGTCGTTGACACTCAAAGTCACAAGCTGACTGATGCGAGTTGCAGATCGACTGCACTAAAGCTGAGGTTGGACATTTCAAGCATTTTCTTTAATCTGCAGGAAGTCGTAATTCTGAAATCATGCTACGGAGGACCCTCACTGACCACTTTGTTCTTCTACTGTGGTGCAGACTCACCACCTGAAGTTTGGCCGTGAATGTTCCGGTCGCCCTGTATAGCGCAGAATGGGGACAATACTATGACAATGCGTTGTGAGTAGTTCGGTATGTTTGGAAGACAACAGTCATGGTCTTCTTCAGGGTACTGTGTCTCGACCTGGGTGGATGTCGAGTGACCCTCACTCAATACCCCCACCCCCCCCAGTGGCCGTTCAGTGTACATACAAGCGTGCGGTCTGCGCTGAGATTCGAACTTGTCACGGCAGTCATTATCAAGACGAGGCCTGCAGTCTTCTGATACATGGCGTCGTACAGTTTGGTAGAAAGGTACCAACGTTTCGAAGTGATGTTGTGTCTGTATATTCTGGTAGGTTTTGTAGCCTAAAGTTGTAGACAAGTGTCCTACCAAACATCAGCATCTAGCTATCGAACACACAGCGTCATGTACAGAAGTCACTAGACATCACTTGCAAGCGTTGTTTACGTTGCTAGAGCCTTTCCGCAGCAGGACAGATGACTATGTTAAACCAACGATCCTCTTCAGTAACTGTTGCCTCGTAGCCACCAACCACGAGGAGCCTGGGTTCAGCGTTAAGAATCCTACGTCATTTATTTTCTTCCATCCGTTTTGCGGTGTTTAATATAGCGTGACCAGCCAAGTGGCGAAAAAATATGTGAGTTTCAAGGGACAGTCGCTGTACCGGTCAGTCGGTTGTGTGATAGCTTACATACTTTCATACAGGCTGATCCTAGTGTAGCGACAGAACTGTTAATACCGAATACTCAGCGCTGCTGATTTAATGTATTTCATCTTTACATATATCTGTAATATGCCAATTAAATCTGCAGATTGTACAGAGTGAGACACAAAAGCTATATCGATCCTTGGAAATCCCACGGCAAGTTGAACCAGTCTGTCAATCTGATAAATCTGGGCAGATGTGAAATTAGCGCTCTTCCGATTGTCTTCAACATCGTGAAAAATGAACCAATCATTGTAGTATTAAAAAATGCAAAGAGGTGGGCAAGAATGAAAGGGACATAAACACCTCTGTGCAACAGTACAATAACCACAACCTGGATTCACTGTCTAGTAAAATCACCGTAAACATTTACAGTTCAACACTGGACCGTCACAGTACGAGTGGTTGTAAACGACAACAGATTTATTCTTACTCCGACATGCTTCCTCCGTATTTGGCTATCCGCAGGAGTTTGGAGTATAAACGTTGAGTATAAACATGAACTTACAAAGGTTTACATTAATTTGATATTCAGATGACCGTGCATCGTGATATATTCTTATAATAAAACCAACGAGATGCACTATTATCTCAAATTTATTTTTGGATTAGGACTATACATGTTTCGGACAGTTTCTTTGTCCATCATCAGGAGTCTAGCACTGTACACACAGCAATAAGTATATGTCATACAGGTTACGCTGACTGCTTGCTAGCGGGATCCTGATCCCGCTAGCAAG
>Ga0131853_10021396_pt1 | contig 11738 bp, 13 predicted proteins | sample TergutLab28metaG_FD_92764 | JGI IMG/M metagenome (GOLD analysis project Ga0131853, IMG submission 92764) | Labiotermes labralis P1 segment gut microbial communities from Petit-Saut dam, French Guiana - Lab288 P1 (version 2) (version 2) | ecosystem: Host-associated > Arthropoda: Insects >...
GACTGGTTTGTATAACCGAGACGGAGTGTGTTTACTGCGCGGTACGGACTGGATATTTAAATGTAATTTGGGTTATATGCTTTATATGGATCTGAGAACAAACAGCGATTATTTCCCTATACAACATTAACTGAATGGTTTTGTAACCGAGAGTGTGTTTACTGCGCGGTACGGACTGGGTGTTTAAATACCCTACAATTCAAGTTACATTTAGATTTTAGATAATCAAAGAAAGAATAATTACCATTCGTGCCACTAACAGTAGCGATCTTGCGTAGTGATTCCTATGTAAAACGTACGTGTTATATCATGGAAATGCTATACAGAGTGCTCTGAAAGCCTAGAAGTAGACTTGAGGAAAATATTACAAGACAAGCAATGCACGTGTAACGTCACATTAAACCGCATTAGTGCAACTACTGTTGCTGTGGAAAAGCAAGAAGTATTATTTATTCTGAGTATGTACTTGCAGCCTTGGGTATCCAGCATTAAATGCGCATTCGCCACATTCTTATCTGTGGAATGTCTGGCTCTGCAGTATTTTTGCACTTTATAAACGGCACGATATTCGGGAAAAAGTTATTGAACATGAAATGTGTCTGGGATTTCTTAACAACTCTTGTCTGAAACATTTCTCGTTCTAAGAAGAACTGAGCTAGATGTGATCACAACGGTGCACCAGTCTGCAAGTAAGTACTCGTTATTCTTGTCCGATTTTAATGCAACTTCAACTTTCTCGACAGATTTTCGAAAAATATTTAAATATCCAATTTTATGAAAATCCGACTAGTGGGAGCCGAGTTGTTCCGTACGTACGGACCGACGGACGGACGGACAGACACGACGAAGCTAATAGTCGCTTTTCACGATTTTTCGAAAGCGCCTAAAGAGGATCCTAAAAGAATAAGTTTACGACGGTGTGAAGGGAGTCCTGCAGGTTCAGCGGCTGTCTGTCTGTCTGTGTGGCCGGTCTGCTGCCGTGCACTGGGTCATAAATTGTGAAGTTCCCGAAAGGAAGGCGTATTTCTTAACAGGATGAGCGACTATCAGCTTCTCATGAAGCACTGTGCTCCACCAGCACTGTCCACTGCGGAACTTCCTGTCTCCATCACCAAACTAACTGCCTTCAGGAAGATCGCGTTGTGGATAAGGCACAGAAACTGCAACCGTCATGAGTTTATTTGGTAGGGGATTCAAGCAGAACCGAATTTACAGCCCAAAACGGGATCCGAGGCCCAACTAATGAGGTCACTAGAGGCAGAGTGAGACGCTAAGGTCCGTAGGGCCATGAAGGGACAAACAAAAGAAATATGGAGTAAGGATTCTTATACGGCAATGTTCAGCCCTTCCACAGATGCGGACGTCACATCAGATTAGGAATAAAACAAAAGGAACAGAAAACGTGGGAATGTCGTGATGAGAGAGATAGTCTGCAGTACGGCAGACAATGACTGCAAGGTAAAGTGAACTATGGGAAATCAGAACGAACAGACTGCAGTCACTTAATCCTTCAGCACCAAAATTAATCTGCGTTAAACAGAGTGTCTTGAAGTTAATTCACGTTACACAGGGTGTTTTATAATTAATTTAGGTTACACAGGCTGCCCTAAAATCCCTTTATTGAGACTTACGACTCACGGAAAAGTAACTTTATTCACAAATGTCTGCATAACACACGATCAGTGTGCACTGAACATGGTGCACAACAGGTTGAACGACTTCTGTGACTCCTCATTGTCACTTTCTGCTGGCAACTGGCTGTAAATGAATCGCTGCGTTCGTGGATGGTGGGCAAAATTTGGGAAAGTCACCTCTGGAATATTCAGCCGTACCTGATAGAAAAAAAAACAGTGCCCTTCTATCAAGAAGGCCAATCAGCGTCGTATAGTCAACTTTCGGCACTATGTCGACATCACATGTGACACACAGACTATCGGCACCTAATATCAACTTCACATGGGACACACAATCTATCGGCACCTAATATCAGTATCACATGGGACACAAACATGTCGTGAAAGCAGAATGCAAAGATTCTTAATGTCACAGCAGGTGGTGCATATATTAACCACTGGGCATGGTAGGTTGACTACAGCAACTAAATCCAACAAGTTCCTGTTGACAAGCCAACAGCTTCCAAAGATCGAGAAAATTTTTTCGCTTCCCCAAACCGTGTTTTCACCTCCGGTCACCAGGCTGTGCTGAATTGAGTATTTATACTCGCATTTACATAAGATTTGTGGTAATGCCGGCGGCAAAGATGCATCATGTGGAGTTATGGATTATGACACCGTGCAAGCTGGTATGTGGCTGCTCAACGTTTCGGAAGAATATACTGCTCCCGTCTACACGGTGTCATATCGCAGCCCCAATAATGGGCACTACCTGACAACAAACACGACAGGTTCCTTCACTAATTTGACAAGCAGGCATAGAAAATGGCGACAAGAAATGGTCTTTGAGTACCCTAGGTGAAAATATTCCTCGATGTGACGTCGTATAGTTTAATGGATAGCAGCGTTTCGGAGAAACCTACTGCTCTTACCTTCACGTTAGGAAGACATGGAAGACCAGCACGTTCTTCCGAAACATTGGTACCGTGTACTCGTCCAAAACTACACGGCGTCACACACCATAATATTACATGCCGTGGGAATCTGAAATGACACACAATACGGCTACTGTCCAGCACTATGAAAAGTACGAAGGAGCCCAGACACCCAAATCACAATCACACAGTCAACGTAAAATGGTGACTTCTATTGTCTGTAACAATTCAACAATTTACCAATCGAAACGGCGTCACAAACACAGCTGTCAGGGTCTGGAGGCTCGCGGGCACGTATATCGTGCCACGAACTGTATCTTCGTTAACTGTATATAAGGGACGGCACATTGTAAATACGTTAAATACAGTGTCATCGGGAAACGGGTTCCACACACCAGCGCCCAGCCAACGCCACAGCCCAAGCGTACCTGGCTAAGGCGGCTGGGGCGTGAAGCTGACCACCAACCTTATCTAGTGTCAAGGTTTAGTGTTTTAGTTAACAATATCAGGTACTGAAATTATATCACGCGGATGGCAGATAAATGAATATGAAGTACCGGTGGAGTAATACTGACTATGGGACACAGCAGTATTCGTAGTTAAACCTATCCCAGGGCCCCTGCCCACCAAAATTCTCATTCGGACTGACCTGGGATCGAACACGGGTCTTCGCAGTGAGTAGCTGACGACTAACAGCCCCAGTAGCTGGCGATTAACCGCCCCAATAGCTGACGACTAACAGCCCCAGTAGCTGGCGACTAACCGCCCCAGTAGCTGACGACTAACAGCCCCAGTAGGTGACGACTAACAGCCCCAGTAGCTGGCGACTAACAGCCCCAGTAGGTGACGACTAACAGCCCCAGTAGCTGGCGACTAACCGCCTCAATAGTTAGCCGCGGCCCGCTGTGTCAAGAATGTCTTCACAGCGCAGAGTTGCTTAGGCACATGGACGTCCGTTAGTGATTCTGCTGTGTAGAGCAGAACTGAGAAACCAAGTACGGGCTACGGCAGTCAGTCTGTACGGGGTCACCACTCCCACAATGCAGCACAGCACACTATATACAGTCAACAGCCAGGTGGCCTCACTGGTCGACCTGCCTACATCAAAGGCCCATGCTTCTCAATCTATTTGACCTCATGGAACCCCAAGGAAGGTACGGAACTTACTGAGGAACCCCACCTGTCCATAATAAGTCAAATAAAAAACTAAATACCAGCATTCCTTTATCCTTAATGTGAGTTACATGTACAAAATCAACGACTAACCTCAAACTGATCGTTTCGCCTGACATATCGAAGGTGTACAGACGGCTGTGCTGAGCGACTGGACTGCAGAATCAAGAAGCTTCTGGACTGAAGCAGCGATTAAATGACCGAGAGATTGGTGTGGAATGTCGCTATACGAAGTTTAATTCGTACATACAGATTTAGGACCGCCAATAAAACTCCTCCGCCATTACGCATTTTTGTCTCTCCAAAACCAGTTCAGAAACACTGCCACAGCGAACTACGGCCCTATACTCTGCACGCTCTACTCACCTTCCACTGTCACAGGAACCAACTTAATGGGCATAGTGCTTTCTGCAAAGCCAACATTTCTTCAGCTCGTGAAGAAATTCCCCATATCTTATGGAAGTCTGAAGTTCATTACAGCCCGCCAGATCAACCCAGTCCACGCCCTGCCGCGTTGTTCCTTTAGAATTAATTTTAATATTACATTTGTACCTACGCCTAAGCCTCCACAGAGCTCCCTTTCATTCAGGTATCCCACCAAAACCTCACAGCTCCGTCTCATCCCATCTCACTGTCGTTGATGTGATCACCCGAACAGCACGTCCGCACCGCATCACAAACAGCAAAACCTCACCAGGATTTGAACTCACTACATTTTAACGCACTGCTCCAGTGTCTAAAAAGTGAAAAGAAACTGTAAAAATGACGTATCAAGGTTCCTGACGATAGTTCCACGATGCAAATCCAAAAATGCTATCGTGCATTCTGATTATTCCCCTTCACTCATTCAAGAATTACAATTGTTATGAAGTGACAAGCCATTTCAGCCCTCCACCGCCACCTCCATCCCCACAGGGCCCCAAAACCCGTAAGTCTATGCGTCGTTCTACCCCCCCCCCCCACCCTCCAAACGCCGGCCAGTTTAAACACATAAGGGCGAGTAAGGGCATTCGAAGGTCAGTTATACCGAAGCTGTTCGCCGAGTCGTCGGCCTTCTCTCTGCCTCTCCCTTTCTTTTTCAATCGGTGTGGGCCAAGCGCGGAAGCGATGAACGTGTCCAGAATAAGGTACACTGCCGGCGGGTCTGGCTGGGATATGCCCCAGGGAGCCCGCAGAGTGGGGAGGAGGAGACACCTAGAGACCATTCACCATGGGAAACTCAGCAAGTTTCGAGAAATGGACACAACAGACGATTCCGTTGATCGATGCAGCTCCATCTGGTACTGCGAGTTAGCGGCCGTATGACGGATGGCACAGCCCTGCGTCGTCAGGTCTTCCCGACTGGCGTAAGGCCGCTAGATTGCGGCCTGGAGGTCCGGGATTCGATTGCCAGCAGGGACAAGAGACTTCCTCTTCTCCAGAAGTCCAGGCGGCTCTGGGACCCAACTAGCGTCCTATTCAATGGGTACCAGGGGCTTTTACGCCGGGGGTAAAGCGGCCGGAGGGTGGATCTGGTCAGTCCCTAATGCCGACATTAAGAAGAAGTGAAATGACACCAGTACTCACCTACATGCCTTCGTTGCACGTACGCTGACAACTGCACCTTTACCTTTACCTCACCTCAGAAACACAGAATGAGAATAAGAATATCGCCATAACAAACCGACCGCGTTGAGTAACGTGAAGCACTTTCATGGAGTTCGGGACAGAGCGCCACTGCCACCGCCAACACAAATAATAATAATAATACACTTGAACATTTTATAAAACAAACAGACTGCAAAGTAACTAAATATAACCCAAGTTTTGGACCAAATACTGGACTGGAGCTGAAACTGGTTGCAACATGTGAACAGAATGCCACATAATACATTACAAACGATATTAAAAGACATAAGAAACCAAGAGAGGCCATCAGACACTTCTAGTTGTGTGAAACCGAACAGCTCAACAAGTGGCCCAACTGCACGTTAGCTATATAATTATTATTATTATTATTATTATTATTAAATTTTTCCGCTCAAGGCAAAAGAAGTGTTGCTGAAAGCTGAAGCCCACAGTGCGGAACCTGGTGCCGCCACTGTATCAGTACATGAACGTACACATTGGCCACGTGACTATACGGCGTCAGAAAAGACAAAGAGTACACAAGGCATGCGATGTTACAGCCATGGCTGTACACAAACAGGAAAACGGTGCATCAATGAGAAGGGCTGCGCGTATCCAACTGGTGGGCAGTCAGCTGGATACGTACACAACAGCGCACCTGAGCCACATGAATCCAGTCCATGCACCCCCTCCCCCCATTCCACTTCCCGAAGATCCACCATAATATTATCCTCCCATCTACTCTTGAGTCTTCCAAGTGGTCTCTTTCCCTCAGGTTTCCCCGCCAAATCATGTATGCACCTCTCCCCTCCCCCATACTTGCTACATGCCCGCCAATCTCTCATTCTTCCCGATTTCATCTTCCGAATAATAGTTGGTGATGGGTACAGATCTGTAAGCTCCTCATTATGTAGTTTTCTCCACTCTCCAGTTACCTCGTCCCTCTTAGGCCCAAATATTCTCCTCAACACCCCATTCTCAAACAACCTTAGCCTACGTTCCTCCCATGATGTGAGCGACCATGTTTAGCACCCATACAAAACAAGAGGCAAAATTATTGCTCTGTGTATCTTAATCTTTATATTTTTGGATAGCAAACTGGAATACACAACATTTTGCACCGAATGATAGCAAGCATCCTATTGCCTCAATCTGCTTTTAATTTCTTCCTGAATATAATTTTGATTTGTTAAGGTTGATCCCAAATATTTGAACTGTTCCACCATTTCAAAGGAACTAATCAGTCTTTACATTCTGGCTTTGCCCTGCATTCTGATCTCGAGACATGACCAAGTACTTAGTTTTTATCACCATTTACTTCTAGTCCATTCTCCTTACTAGTAACTACTAAGGCTTAAGGGTTTTCTTTATAGTATCTACGCTACCGCCCAATATATTATCATTATCAACATAAACCAGAAGCTTAAGTGTAGCATTTACTTTCAATCCATTCTGGTTTACTTGAACCCTTCTAATGGCATACTCTAAAGCAAGGCTGAAAAGCAATGGCGTTAGAGCATCTCCTTGTTTCAAACCATTTTTCATACGAAACATGTCAGACAAACGATGGACTCTGCTACAGATTTCATTCAGACACATTTCTATTAGCCTTGCCAGTTTCATGGGGATACCAAACTCAATGACAATATTATACAAGATCTTCCTTCTAACTGAATCATAGGCTTCCTTGAAGTCCAGAAATAATTGATGCAATGTTTCACATAATTCCCACTTTTTCTCAAGTACTGGACGAATGCAAAATATATGGTCGGTAGTTGATCTGTTGCGTCTAAATGCACACTGATGATCCCCAATAATTTCCCCTGCGTATGGAGATAACCTTGAAAGCTGGATGTTGGATAAGATTTTATACGTAGCTGGCAAAAGTAATATGCCCCTATAATTACTACAATCCGTTGTATCGCCCTACTTATAGATAGGTAGAACGATCGACTCCTTCCCCTCCTTAGGCAATTCCTCCTTATTCCAAACAAAATTAATAAAATTATGGATTTCACAGTGAGTTGCTCTTCCCCTGCTTTCATCAATTCTGCTGGGATTTGATCAATACCTGGTGATTTGTGTCTTTTTAGCTTGTCAATAGCCACCTAAACCTCAACGGCACTCCGCTCAGGCACTACTGGTTCTGCTGTATGTATCTGTCTGCCTAACATCATTAACCTCATGTACATTCAGCAGCTGAGGGAAATGGTTCCTCTGCCTAGCCAAGATACTGTTCGAGTCTGTAAACAAATTACTCTTCTCATCCTTCTCTGTATTAGTTATAGGTTGGTAATCCGTCTTAAAGTCACTGATGCCCCTTTACAAGTCTCTGATATTTTTGATCTGTTACTTTCAAGTTCATCAATTTTAGCTTTCAGATATTCCTTCTTTTTGTTCCTGAAATGTATACTACCTTCACGTCTTACATTCTTTAGATTATCTACATTGCTTTTGTTTGGATCTTGTAACCACCGCATTTTAAGCTGCTTCCTTTGACCTAAAAAGTACGAAAATTCTTCATCAAAGCATGGTTGATGCTGCCTCAATTCGTACAGACGTACACTCCATTTCGCTGAGATTTTTATATTCTCTTTAATGGTGGGCTGGGTGTGTAGCCAGAAAGCCCTACATACGCCTTTTCTAACATTTAATTTCTCCAAAGCTGCAAATCTGTTCGACGTCTTATTCTGATACTGTTTCCTAACCTCCAGCTCACGTGGCTACCTGAGACTAAATCTCTCCTTATCAAACTTCTGCGATTTTTTTTTTTATTTACGGCCAATCTTTCCCTAACATTTGCAACCGCCAGATAGCGATCAGTAACACAATCAACTCCACTGAAAAATCGTACATCGAGTATATTCGAATGAATTCTCTCCTATCTATCAATATGTGATGAATCTGGTTGTGAGTCTTCCCACCAGGAGAGGTCCAGGTGTATTTATGAATGTTTCGGTGCAGAAGCATCGTGCTGTTAACAACTAGATTTTTTGATGCGTTAAAGTTTACTATTCTAACGTCATTATCATTACCATCCTGAAGTAAGACTCTCATTCCCAACTGTCGGTTTGCGTATGTCTTCTCTCCCCAGTTTTGCATTAAAACCTCGTAACAGAGTTTTCGTATGGTACTTAGGCAAATGATCGAAAACCTGCTCTGATTCGTCACAAAAACTGTCTTTTGAATCGTAACGTTTCTCCCCACTTGGTCCAAACACATTCGGAACAATAATATTACATCAACGACCTCTCAGAACTACATATGACATCGTACCACTAACAAACTCTACTCCCTTAACTGCTGATTTTATATTCTGTGGTGCACAAAAAGCCCTATTCCCAATCGATTATGTTCGTTTCCTTTTCCATAGAAATTAAAATATAATCCCCTGCTCTTACTGTGCCCCCTTAGTCCCACCTAACCTCCTGCACACACACTAAATCTAAGTTACACCTTGCTAATTCCCTGGCTACTGTTGTAGTGCCGTCGGTTAAAATTTACTACGAGCCTAGCACATCTCCTATGCGCGCTACAAGCACAGCTCTTCTCTTCCAGCAGCAGCAGCGGTAGCGGCGGCGGGGCAGCAACACAGGAACGTCTTGCATTACGTCCGTCTGCTCAAAACCCATCAACCACAGAAAAACCAGCACCGACGCCCCTCCAACATGTCTTGCGGATTTCGTCTTCAAATTCTACGACTCTATGTACAGAACTGATAGAAACCAAGTGATTCAGAGGGTCATGGTAGGTCTTGGCGCTCGGCGTCAACCATGACATTTAGAAGAAAACGTCGATCCGCAATGGCAATGCTTATGAACGTAACCTTACGTAGTTTAATCACTTGACAAAGAGGCTACGTCGGTAAGGCACCGTGCTTCCTATATGTAAGGCCTACAGGCCTACTGACTCTTTTAACACACACTCAGTGAAATGATTCTCTGAACAACCCGTGTTAACTGGGTGATTGTAATCAAGCGGAATGTGTTTCCTGCGCGGTAGGAACTGAGCATTAGCTAGAGAAATTACACGCTTCACAGCTGCTTCGGCTGACACGACAGTGACAAGCAAGGTCTAGCAAAACGCCAGGCAGTTCCTCATGTAGCCCCGCGGCCCTAATAAAAGAAACCGCAGCAGACTTTGCTCTTTTGAGTTATCGGCAGTCGTTAGAGAGAACATCGGCTAGGCACTTTACAGACTATTACGTGATTATGCTTCAGGACCTGCGGCGCTGTCTGGGTGCTCCAACTGCTTCATCCGTCATCACATTAATTGCTTTACAGGAAATGTACACTCCACACAAAACAGTTCCACGATTCCATCATAATTAGAGGAGTTAATGTGGAGAGTAACAAACTTACTGCATGATATTACTGCGAAAGGCAATTACCTGCGCACAGTCACACTGCAATAACACGACACACAGAACACAAAACATCCAAGTAATCACGCATGGGGAATGTGGTGAAAGGCAAACGGCACAGCACGATACTGAGCCAGCTGTATCTATCCACCTATCGGCAGTGTCCAGGAAATATCTCCCTAGGATACAAACTTATGTCTCCTTTCATCTCCTTCCACAATGTTAGCCCACAAAATATCTGGATCAATCTATCTCTGCCCATACCACCTATATGCCCGAGCCGTCACAACCTACACTGCACTACCCACAGAACATGTTACCTGTATAAATCGCTCAGTTCGTCATGAAATAGACCTCACCACTCTAGTTACATGGGCCGGGATAGCTCAGTTGGTACAGCGACTCGCTACGTGCTGTACGGTCCGGGGATCGAATTCCGGTGGGAGGCGAGATTTTCCGCATCCGTCCAGACCGGCCCTGGGGGCCCACCCAGCCTCCTGCACAATGGGTACCGGGTCTTTCCCGGGGGTACAGCGGCCGGGGCGTGGCGTCGACAATTCAATTCGATCCACCGCCGAGTTTAAAGAAAGAGTAGAGCTATGCCTCTACCCCACGGCCTGTTAAAGGAGAAACTTTACATTTACCTTAATCTAGCTACATACCCAGACCATCGTAACGTCCTACATTTCAGTACTGTATCAATACTAGCTGTGCTGTATAAATCATAGATTTCCTCTTTACGTAATATCAATCCTAGCTACACACCCAGCCCATCGTAGCTCCCTACAGGGCAATGAGCGACCCTGGCAGCGAGAATTTTGTACAAACATAAATAAACGAGGACCTGCATTACACGAGCATTTTGGATTGGAGACACGTTTATTGTATCAGAAATGACTGCGACAAGAATCATGTTTGTCAGGCGCGCCATACAAACTACCTATTACATTTCTCATAACAGTTCCAACAAAAGGCATGACGTAAAACCGAACACTTTAAATCGAAAATATGTGAATTGGACCTCAAGCAATAAAACACGTAATTCAGTGCAGAACGAGAGAGCAGCGACGGACGGCCATCAAGTGATCACGTGGCAGTCTGCTTCACACGGATACGTGCCACCGCCAAATCCAGTCACCTGTGCTAATGACGCTGCCCTCACTACACAGTCCTGCGTCGCTAAACGAACTGAAAACGCTTGTGGAGAAAAAGAGGCACTTGAAAGTGTGTGAAGAGAATTTTTGAGGAATGGTTTTAATAAAACAAATGCTGGATATCATTAGTTGTGAAATCTGAAATGTTTTTCTGCAGGCAGGCGTTTGCCTGCAGAGCACGTGGGCGGGATACAGTGCGCGCAGCGGCGTCCGCAAGGTTCTGCAAGAGTGGCATAAAGGTGCGCTGAGCGCTCCATATTGCAGCTGCCTCTCAAGTCTGCACTACACAGCCGCACAGCACGTCACTGTCAAATGCTTCGGGGACGCAGCCGCTTGTCCTTTCGACAAGCGAAGCACTACGAAGTCTCAAACCCATCTACACAATTCACAAGCATTCACTTTCAACCTCACAGAAAATATCACGTGTCCAGTACAGCTCAACCACTTAACATTGTTGGCTAAAGTGATGTATCTAAAATGCTTGCACAAATTTCAGTAGGGGTGAGTTTCCCACTGCAAAACAATGCAAAACGTTCGTATCAATGCAGTTACAGCCCCCACGTCCACCCACCTCAGCCCTGTTTATCTCTGTCTGTGGCGACACGTAAACACCGTAGTGTATTCAGCTGCAAGTGCAACTGACGACACTTCACGAACCCATTTTTTGGCCTGTCAGACCATTCGGTAGCGCCCCGGGACCTTTAAAAGTTTGCGACGGTCCGTGATCAGACGTGTCGGTGTGAAGTGGAGGATGTTTTGTGCATCTGTTGTGAAGTGTGGTTTCATGGACAGTCAGAGCTAACAGTTATTAAATGAAAACGTGTACTGTGCATATATTGTATTAGTTGTGAATAAAGTATTACACAGTTAATGTATTTATTGTTGAATGTAA
>Ga0131853_10021397_pt1 | contig 11736 bp, 7 predicted proteins | sample TergutLab28metaG_FD_92764 | JGI IMG/M metagenome (GOLD analysis project Ga0131853, IMG submission 92764) | Labiotermes labralis P1 segment gut microbial communities from Petit-Saut dam, French Guiana - Lab288 P1 (version 2) (version 2) | ecosystem: Host-associated > Arthropoda: Insects >...
GGGGGTTTTTTGGGAAAAAAAGGGGATTAAAAAAGTCCATGATTTTTTTTTTTTTTTTTTGTGGCCCCCGGGGGAAAATTAAAAATTTTTTCCCCCGGCCTCCCCCGGAAAAAAAGTTTTTTTTTTTTTCCCCCCCCCCCCCCAACACTAATCACTTCAAAGCACAACACTTTTCACTATACCCGACAAAATCGGACTTTTAAACAAACGATCAAGTTGCACTGAAGAACCAGTCTTCCGTTACATTTCGTTTGTCGACCGTTAATTAGTTACAGACGTTTCGAAAGTTTTAGAGTACCTCAGCTTGGGACAGGGTTTCTCAACCTTTCTGGGCCGCGATCCACATTAGACCTAGACGTTCGTTTTTCCACGTGTAAAATAAAAAAATAAATATTCAAAGAATGTGAATTTTAAATTACGTAATGAATGGATACAAACTCACATGCATTTATATACTTCTGCATGAGCCTCAATTTAGTACTCTGACTCCTCTTACGGCTGCTATATTTCGAGTTAGTTTTCATGATTGTGTAACTTTAGATTTTCCCGTGTTTGGCCAGGTGTTCCTCGAACTGACAAAATCCTTCCAACCTCGTGTAATTTTAGCGAAAAGAAGATAATATTGTTTGCCTTATCCAAAATTCAATTACTGAGAGGCTGGCAACCCTGGTAGTGAATGTTCTGTCATTTCTTATGACATGACACTTGAGCTGAGTTCACTATAGTGCAAATGCATGTGACTACATTTAAGTATAAGCTGCTTCTTATGCACTTAACAAAGCATTTTGAGTTAGTAATAAGTTGACTTATAAAAATGTTTCGCGACCCATGGTTTGAGGAACACTCTTAGGAGCAAACCAGCCCAACGCCTTTACTGCAGACGTAAATGTGACCCCTTGACATGCTACAGGAAGCAGAGGAGGGTCATACAGGTTCTGCTATACTCTCTACCTCGGCGCTAGATTGTGCTGTTTGTCACCGCCGCGCCCCGGCTGCTTTAAACCCGGGTAAGATCTCGAGTGAAATTATACAATAAACAATATAAATATTTTTTATTCTTTAATAGGAAAAGTAGGAACATATTCGACTTCATCTGATGTTTGGGGTATTTAGCGAAACTTTTTTCTGTCAAGGTTTGGGTGCCGGCACCCTTTTTTGTCCAAAAAGAACTGCTTTCCGTTACAGCCACAAGGTTGTTATGTAGCTACCTTTACAATTATTTAGCTTGTAATGTATGTTGTAATACACAGCCTGGAACTAACAAGAAATACAAAAAAAAACTATAAGAATACCTTTGCTTCAGAACAGTAAGATTTTGCTTGTTTAAAATTTTGGAAATTACATCCATTGGTATGAATAAGAACAACACGCTTTCACACAAAAAGTCTCTAGTAGCCTAATTTGTAATTTATTAATGACGAAGCTAACGTTACTCAACTTGTAATGACTGCAGTATAAGTACAGAGATAAATCTGAGATTCTCACAACAGTGTCGAATATTAAATTCTTTTGTATAATTACACCATGTCACTTGGCGAATAAATAGGGACGCTGAGGAGAGGTTTAGCTCCTCCGGCTTTGGGGCCAAGCAGGCCAAGAAGCGAAAACTTCGAAATGTGTGTATCTTTGTACTAATAAACATAGCGTGACTCCCAGGAAGCTTGAATCATTCAAATTTGCTGAAGTTCCACAGTGACAAGGCTCAGTCAGCCGTTGTAATTTTCTGTAACGACAGGGAAACTGCAAGGAACCACTTCTAAAGCAATAAATTTCACCGCCATTGACCATTATTTTACGAGGTTTTAAGCAGAATACTGTCAATAATAAGTCAGTATCACAACATGTACTGTTATTTTAAGACGAATGAATTTACTTATAGTATGTTGCACTGATTGTAATGAACCTGTCATATTTCCAGAAGAGAAAAATGATTTTCTCACAATATTTCTCGTCTGCAATGACAGCTATGAAAATAGAAAGCGTTAGTCTCAGGCATACCTCTAATACCTACATACTATTACAAGTTCTCATATTTTCTAATTGCGCCCCAGGACTGGGACACAGGCAGTTTTTAAACATGGGAATATGACGGAAAATATCCAAATTCTCAGTCATGTCTATGAGCCTATACCGCCAAAAGAAACTGTTAAAGGTAAAGGTAACTCTTCGCAACATAACATTACACAACACGGCATGCTGCCACAACACACAACTTGTACAAAGAAATTAATCTGTGACTATTTCTAGTGTGAGTTTAGCAAGGAATATATAGCTCCCTGATGATGGTCTTAGGACCGAAACATGTCGGAGCGGGTCTTAGGACCGAAACATGTCGGAGCATTTTTAATGTTTTAATGTGTAAATTTTATAAATTTTATACATGTGCAGTGGTTGGTGTGATAATTGAATAACTCGACAACATGCACGGTGTAACAATAAAAATAAGAAAAGGTAAAAATATGAAATTATCCCCATCTACGCCATGAAGGTACGTGCGAGGAATAGAGTAATAGCTCCAGTCATTCTTAACCTCGTCCCCAGGAGTCTGAGCAACTTCACTCCACGGCCGATGTACTCGTGGGCGAAAATCCCGGTGTCCATTGAACGGGATTTGGGTGGTCTCAATGGTAGGTCTGGGCGTTGTAGAGAATTGAACCTCTTGAATCTGCATGCAGTCTAAATCCCGGACCTTCCATTCCATAGCCTAGTCATTAGAGTCTTTATCTTCTACATACGAAACTTTTGTTATTTTACGATCAGTAGAGTTAAAACTTCCAACTGAAAGTGAAAATCTGCTTTAATACCGATCAGACAATTGTCTTTATCTCTCTTTTGAGTTTTCAGCTCGGACGTTTAAACGCAGTAAGGAGGTGGAAGAGGGAGAGTACTTTCTTTTTGCGAGCGGCTTCTACTGACAGAGTCATGCCGAACGGGCCCAGGCTTTTATAAAAGCTATGATTGACAGCCGTGGGCCAGAACGCCATGATTAATGGCATGGCGCTTGGAATGACTGTTTCTTCCCTTCTCTTCTCTACCCTCCCTCTCCGAGGTCCCCTCATCACGAAAAGGAGCCCCTTACACCCTCCTCACACACACAACTACCTCCCCATTTGCCGACCTCTAGATAAAGGGAGAAAAACCCATCGGTAGGTGAAGTAAACATGTTATGCGAATGGATCAATAAGTTCAGAACTAGAATTCAATGTCAGTATCACTGTTATCATAAATTTAACTAGCTTACGTGTGTGTTGGTTAAATAGTTCCCTGAATTTAAGAAAAATCAATAAATTAATATGTAACAAAGTGTGCAGTCCTGTAATTCGATTCCAAAAATAATTCATTTATGCTTCACTTAATGACTCAGTCATTAGTCCATACCACACAGCGTCCGGTGGTGGGGTGATTAATGTGTAATGAACTCGGCAAGAGCAGTAGTGTTCTAAATACAGTAGTATCTCGACATCTGTCCAGACAGACTGAGGAATACTACGGAATCCCCAGAATTGTCTCTTTCTCGACCAAAATTCAAAACGGCTGGCTGCCTTCCTAATACAAGCTAGAACGGTTACATTGCTTGTTAGACACACCATGAACTTTCTACTTTCTACTCTTAGCGTATTTCTTATACAGCGTGTTTTCATTCAGTATTGTGTGGTAGGCCGAACCCAGGGGCCGCGCGGTCTAAGGCGTGGCTCTGCAGCCGCTAGCTTGACGGGACTACGGGTTCGAATCCCACGGGTAGCATCGATTCCTGTCTTTGGTTAGAGTTGTGTGTTGCCAGGTAGAGGTTGCTGCAACAAGCTGACCACTCGTCCAGAGGAGTCCTACCCAAAGTGCTGTATTTGAGTTTGATCGTGAAGGCTCGGTAATGAGAGGCCCTGGACCACTAGGGGCTGTTGCGCCATGGAAAAAAATAGTGTGGTAGTGTTCCATAAACAAACATGCTTCTGATGGCAGTTTCCCACAACACGTTCCTCTTATAATCGACTTCTATCGAGAGGATACTTAAGGCTAGTGAATAGGGGTCTCCATGCAAAGAAACACGTATAAATTCATAAGATACTCTCTGTAAGAGAAAATAACAATTAAATGAAAGGGTAATGTATCTCTAATACTCTTATGAACATAAGAGGCAGTGAAATGTTTTCAAAAATTGGAATGTAAATAACGCAGCAGTGTGTAATAAAACAGAGCATGCTGCAGGTACCGGTGTCAACACAGGCCCATAATGAGTGGTGCAATTTTTATTTGACAATGGGTTTAATACATTGCATCTAGTGTCAAGTGGCTATTGTGTCATCCTGTGGTATTTAGTGCAATGTTGTCAGTACGCTAAATTCAGTGTTTTGTTAAATGTCAATGATAAGCAGATTAGTCTGTTTCTTTCCTTTGCTCGTCGCGTTATCAAGGTCTGCACATAAACTTCAGATAAAAACAAATCTACCAGAACTTCAAGATCTTACGCTTACATACGTAATTCTGAAGCTGAATGTTTGGAAAGAAAAGGAGAGTGGCTATATTGTGTACGTGGATTAATTCAGACGTTATCAGGTTTTACAAATTCAACTGTTAAGACATCAGATGTGTGATTTGAGAATCCCATGGCTCAGAAGTTGAAGTTGCAGTATTGTGAGATATGTTGCTGTCCAGTCTGGTAGACATACACCGACGTTTCAGAAAGACCCTTCAGGTACCGTGACATCATCAAATCCCACCTAGTAAATTTACGCTACGCAGAGTTACAGAATCACTGAATGAAGAAATCAAGAGAATTTATTACCTAACTTTCTTTCAGTTACCCTCACATTGAAGACAGCGTGCTCGTCTGAACGGCGGTACATATCCAACACATCCCTAAATGACAGGGATGACTAACGGATGATGACTTAGAATTTACTTGGAAAGAAGAGATCGTGGTCTGATTTGCGACATTATCTCATTATTTTTCCGGTGGTACTCGAGAAGTCCATGCAAAATTTAAGTAAAGGTATCCGATTTGCGACCAAAAATTAAATTTGGACCCGACTATTAGGAAGTGTGATTGCTACACAGTAGGGCTGGGTCTAAAGCTCTGTGCACATTGTGCCAGTTATGGTTTTAAACGTCGAGTGACATCTTAAGTTCATATCGAAAGGAAATCTAGTTTTAAAAGTAGCATGCAAGGAGGTGAAATTACAGTTCCTTTTCAGTGCCCCAGATGGGGCCCTGAGTGTCACTGGTACACTAGCTTGCAGAATGAGTGCTCATGAACTGATAAATATATTTACTAAACTAGAAGGTGGATAATAGTGGGTGTGTCATTAGTTAGAAACGCCTTATTTAGTAGAAGATTTCGATACACTGTTGGACGAATTGCTGTAAAGACAAAGAGTCGTTTAAAAATTTCAAAACATTGTACACATTTTGGAAAATTACAAAAATTCACTTAAGAACAAAATGTTACATTGCTGCAAACATATGATTCCGTTTAATCCAAGTTGAAAATCCATCTGGACGCTAAATTATTTAAACAACAGCATGCAAGAACCCGTTGCATTCGAGTCACTTTCGAGTATGAAATGCACAGGCGATGCAAGAGATTTCGCGAGATCTCGTGTTGTGGTCGGTTCTTACAAAAATTCGCACCGTGTGCAGCGAGTACAAATTTTGTCAGTGGATGATATATACGCATGCATGCAGACAATTACCAGAACAAACAGGTTAGCACAGAGGTAATACTCTAGAAATTTAATCAGGGGATTAGCGGTCCTAATTTCGGCCGACATACCAAATACACTGACTGAGATTAGTGCGGGAATTCCTCGGTCTCCCTGAGCAGTTGCCATTATATAATCTCGAGCTAGGCTTTATACCAAATTCTTAATTTTTCACTTTCACTCATCATTCTACCATCAACCTAGTACTGCGTATAGCTCAATATAGCTCAATATGGCTCAATATAGCTCAATATAGCTCTATATGGCTCAATATAGCTCTATATGGCTCAATATAGCTCAATATGGCTCAATATACCGAAAGCGTCTTCAGGTAAGCCACAAAAATAACTTACTAAAACAGAGTTGCCTAATTAAATAAAATTTTGTATAATGTAGGCAATGTTTTCCATTAAACTACCGTGTGCCATTAGAATTACAGACCAAGAGAAAAAGTCTCGCTAGAGAAATTTGTTGTGGAACCTAAAGACATAATGTTCACATGGACCAACTAGTAGATCCTGTGCTAAACCTATTTAATCCAGTCCAAAGCATCACAATCTCTTGCTTCCACTTTACTCTTAAGTCCGCTAATGTCTTTATCTCACAGCGTTTTTATCATTTCGATTTCTTTCCTGATCAATATTTGTCTCTCCAAGGCCCATTTAATTCTTTAAAGACCAAAATTCAAATTCACGTTACAAATTACAAACAGACAGACAGAGAATCAGTCAGTCAGTCTTGGTGTCGCGTCCTCTTCGGCCCATGACCATGCTTAAGAAGATGCAGAAAATACACCTCTGTCAATGTGGGGGAAACCTCGCTAAGAAAGTGTGGTTTAAGTGAAAGTACATTTCTAAACAACGTTCTCAATTTCCGGAGGAGCACTCTCTTTTGGAAAGTTCCCAGACTTCGTCCCTTTGTCCTTCCGGTAGCAGCAAAACATAGACAGATGAAAATAAGTACAGAGCATTGGCAAAATGACAAGATTTGTCTAAATCATGTTTAACGATTCAGATTTTACAGCGCAGTAAACACACTCCATCTGGGTTTTAAAAATCAATCAGGAAATATTTTTTTTATTTTTCTAAGAACCGCACCAAACGTAGAAAGGTACTGTGTTCAGAGAATGTAGAAATTTTACTTAGAAGAATGCGGTACTTATAGCAAACACCAGAATCTAAAAGAATTCTCTTTGAATTCATCATTCCAAAATGTTATTAGATAAACAAAGCAAACCTTTCCCTTGAAACTCCATTTCATGTATTTTTTCCCCACACTCATGTTACTTCCCACACTCATGTTACTTCCCACACTCATGTTACTTCCCACACTCAGGTTACTTCCCACACTCATGTTACTTTCCACACTCATGTTACTTCCACTCTTCGGTCCACACATGCCTCACAGCAGTCTCTACTGAACCAATCTCAATCCAAGTTCATCCCTAAAGCATAAATCCAAATTCTTACGAAAATACCCTACAGAAGTGAGCTTAATTACCGTTTTGTACATTGAGTTTTAAATTTAAATAATTTGTGACAAAATCGTCATACTTAGGAGACCTGAACGTTAGAAGATATTAACCGAAAGAAAAACACGTTAAAATGACTGCGGTGTCGCATTTATCACATCATCATCATCATCACCATCCACGTTATTCTATTATAGAATGTCAACGGGATTCCTCTACACTCGAGTCTTGGTCTCAGAAATGAAAAAGGTCGACTTTTGGGAGTGCGCTTCTAGGCCGGAGCTCACCCGCAGAACACGATACGCTGTCACACATGTGTGAGTTTACGGGATGTTCCCAATTAGTCATCAGTCTTGGTTCTACAGAGTTGTTCAATTTTCAAAGCATTTCTCTTTCCTAAAGCTTTATGAATGGTATCAAGAAATTAGATGCAGATCAAACTGAGAGAGTACCTGCTGCCTTTTATTCATAATAATTTAGCTTTCTGAATTGACATCTAAAGCTGTAAGATGTAAAATAAAAAAACTGTGAATGATTTATTTTAATTTGTTTGTATGTGAATTGGTGTGTATTGCATACAGAGTAACCATAATAATACTTGCCTTAGACTAATATCAGAAAACACAGGCACTGTACTTATAAATATAACATTGAGGTGCGTTCACGAAACCAGTCTTGCAGTGGAAAAACAATAAGTGTTACATATTCCGAATGTGTGTCTATAGCCTGAGTTATCCAGCACGCCAAGCGCATGCGCTGTATTATATTGTCATCTGTGATCTGCCTGGCCGTACTATATTTTCCACATAATCTCATAAAGGGCACAATTTTCGGAAAATAAAAGTTATTGGACGTAAAATGTGTGTTCTGATTTTATCCACAACTTTTTCTTTCCTCATTCTAGGAAGAAATGTCTTCGTGTAAAGTACTCTTTATTCTTACCATATTTGAACACGGACACCACTCAAACCCAACCGCACCAAATCTCCAACACACAACGAACCGAGAACAAAACGACCGATGTAGTAATTCAACAGCACAGTCGCAAGTTCCTGATGATAGATATATTAATGTCCAAAACATGTTCAGTACATAAGAAGTGAAATAAAATAGCAAGTGACATCAGGTTGGTCTTTCATTCTTCAACTATTTCAATAATGCACGGTCCAATAAACATAAGATTCACAATTAATGTTCTTCAAGGGATTTAAGTTCTACTGAACTTGGAATTCATTGACGACACTGTTCACCTAATCCATACCCTTTTTTTCCTATACTGGTCAATACGGTGGGTAGACGGATTATTGCGATACTGATTCCGTTTGTACATTGACACATAAATGTTGCACACTGCGAAACCTCGTGTTAGCGGAAGCGGTTTTCTGTATAATTTGAATAATCTAATTAATATTTGAGTTCATAAACATCTTCCATTGCCCTGTATTGGGAAAACCCGTCAATTCAGTTTGAAACCTCTCAAATTATTTTCCGGAAATACATTTTTATGTCATTCTTTCCTTTAAATCTAGTGCTTGCCTGTGTCCTCCTGTCTAGACTGTCAAACACAGGTGCTGTTTCTTTTGTGTTTCCCCTTCTGCGTGACGAATGTCATGATCATCATTACTCGAAGTTGCCGGCTCTGAAAATAGAAGTCTGGAAGTTTCATTGACTGTCCTTCCTGTCTCTTAGAAAAGGTAAAGGTACTGCTGCCCCTGCACAAGCCATGAAGCTGTACAAGGGGAGTACAGTTGTAGCTCAACTCAACCTTAACTTCGGCACTAGATGTAAATATGTGGCTAACAACACGCCCCGGCCGCTTTAACCCCTAGAAAGAACATCGGTATCCATTCAATAATCGGCTGTGTGGGCCTCAGAGAGGGTTTGGATGATTCGGAGAAGAAAAAAGTAGCTTTCTTCTGCCGGAATTCGAAGCCCGTATCTTTAAGATAGTAAGTTAGTCGTTACACCCGCTACGATATCGCGGTTTCTCCTGTGTGGTAAGTTTTTAATTTATTTATAGTTTATTTGAAATGTTGCTCTCAGTAATTAAGCACACACAGCGTTACATGACTGGAAATCAATGAAGAATAAACTGACAGATATATGAAAGTAGAATACAAGTCCGACATGTTCGTGGGAGGGCTGAGGAAAACCACGCTAAACCTGTCATGGTATACGACGTCCCAACGGAAACAGGAAACCTATACACAAGGCTGAAATACTGACGCTTTACTGGAGCTGTTTGTTGTGTCTTCTCAGTCGCACTTGGAGACATGCATTGCATATAAACACACTCAGTGACTGTTCCTTCAATACAGATTTTTAATTCTTTAACACTTTAATTCTTACCATAAGACAGTCAAGTATAATAATAATAATAATGAAATATGGATTGTGCTGAATGATCTTAAATATGAGATCCAAGGTTTTACGACGGTAAATATTTAGACTGCAGCATTCTGGGACATATCACATGTCACGTATCACATATCACATAGGACTTTCGTCAATTACTTCAGCGTTTCATACCAGCGTGCTCATTACGTGTGCAGAGAAGAAGCGAAAGGTGTGCGGAGCTTTTACGATAACTAACATCATAGTCCGACAATTAAGAATATCGTGATATTCTTTGTTAACTGTGATAGAATGTGAATAGGCCTATATTCCTTAGGATAAAATTTCAAACACAAAGATAAACATATAACAAAGTTATCAAATGCCAAGTTATCATTTTGTTTTGATATCTTATTTTATCTTATATTTTCTGTGTTTTATATTAGGCCTATGTACAATTTAAAACAAGGAATTTATGCCATTAACTGCGCTGATAGTTAATATTAGAAAGACTAGGAAACCAGTTTTCATTTAATTAATCATATTGATGTTCTTTTATTTTAAGAATTAGTATTTTAGATTGAATAAAATCAATATGTAATTTAGCGTATCTGCATTATGACTACCTAAAAAGGAATTTAAGAAAGTCTGTGCCAAAATCAATCATATTTACCTACCACATCCGGAAAAAAACCTTATGGTTCACGATCATTAGCGATTTCTCGCGTAACTGCTTGTATGAAAAAGTACGAAGGCTTATAAATGTTGAATCTAAATACAGAGTTGTTTTAACTGTACTGAACTGTGTTCGTCTTCAGAGCTTGGTCTGCTGAATATGCTATGACGCACGTACATAAACACGTGTATGAATATACTGAAATCTAGAAATTATTTTAAACAATAGTATTCATCAGGAATACATTTTTAAAAATATATATTCGACATGCCAAAAATATGTTGTGGAATTAAAGGCCTAATTACAGTTAAATATATGTATCATGTTTGTGGATTCTTGTACGAGACGCTGACTGTTTCGGAAAACTAAGTCTATACAACACAACTTCTTACTCTCCTTCAACAATGGGGATGCTTGAAAACTTTTATTTTACTCATCCTGTGAAAGCAATTTTTTCTTCCCCCTAAATCCCGAAACATTTCTGAATCTTCTATTTCTATTAGATTATGTCTCTTTCTCTGTCCTTTTTTCTTAGAATTTCTTCTCTCCTTGTTTCTTTCTTCTACTGTAGCTGTTGAAGTTTCATCATTTGCTTTCCTATCATCAATTTTCTTTTACTTCACCCTCCTTTTTCCTTTACATACACAAACTTCTCTTTACATTCTATCTCGCTTTTTCTTTTCCTATCATCTTCTCCGTCTTCCTCCAACCTCTCCTCCCCCACTTTCCTCCATTTACCACCCCTTCCCTTTTCACAATTTGGCATTTCTACAATCTATAATCCATCAATGTCAACGACTGGGTTGTTTTCTCGAAGACTTGTCTTGCCCATGAAGCTACATCACCAGAGCAGTTTCACCTTCTCCACCGTCTCGCTCTCTCTCTCTCTGTCAGCATGTAGTAACGTTTTTAAACAGTGGGACGCGTTCCTCCAAATTACTTTCAGAAAATTTTTCCTCGTTAAGATTCTCTGTTTAAAACAGCAATTTAGAGCCCTGAAAACTGAAAACGAATGAAGAACAGCAGATTAAAGTAGAATTTTGTTTTAATTTTAACAAATAGGTTACACTAATAATCTACTCCTATCCTGCTCTTTGAAGAATAGGATATTAATAAAGCAACACTTAGACTGAAAATCAACGGACATGTCTGTATGTAGGAATTTCCATAAACGAGAATTATACTTTTCGCATAATTACGTATTTCATACTAGGAAAATGAAACAATTCGACTGAAGGACTTGGAGAGGAAAATTGACAGTTGAATGTGTGAGGCTGTTTCTGTAACTGAATTTAACTTAACCACAAACAGGGCAGTGCCAACTGTGTGCACCGCTTGCTCGCTCTAACTGTAAATAAGACATTTCTTCCGTAAAATACTGGTTTCTTCCCATAAACACATTATCAATCCGATATTTGAAATGGAGATGAGATATATTTTCCTGGAGGTAAGCATGAACAATTAAAATCTAGTTAAACAGTGTACTCTTAAAAAGAGTTTAATATTTTAAACCCTCGTAAATGTTCAAATATGACTGTAAACATTTTCGAGCACATGAA
>Ga0131853_10021398_pt1 | contig 11736 bp, 7 predicted proteins | sample TergutLab28metaG_FD_92764 | JGI IMG/M metagenome (GOLD analysis project Ga0131853, IMG submission 92764) | Labiotermes labralis P1 segment gut microbial communities from Petit-Saut dam, French Guiana - Lab288 P1 (version 2) (version 2) | ecosystem: Host-associated > Arthropoda: Insects >...
CCCTTTTCCCGTAAATTTAACGCCACGGTAATTTGGGGCCCCCTAATGGGCATGAAAGTGTATGCCGGCTTACGATACACTCTTTTCAAATGAGTTTATAAACAATCAACCAACTAATCAACTGAATATTATGAAAGCACAGATAAAATAATTTGGCGATAGTTAAATTTATTTCTTACATTTGCCCTTGACTGAGAAACTGTTTAAATTTATGAATCTCATTCTTTCAAGCCACTTGTCGCCGCTTTTTTTACCCTCCTCCCGCACCATAGACCCCGCTATGCCTCGGTCGGAGTGCAGAAAAAGCCGTCTGTCAATGGGCGTAAAATAATTTCGTTAACAATTTTAAACAGTTTCTGAAAAAACAATTATATAACCAAAATCTAATTTATGATGAAAAATCACCGAAATTTAGTGTGCATTACGTTGATAATGCTGCTTTCATCAGCCTCCTTATTGGCTCAAAGCGCCATAAGAGGGCGTGTTACCGAAAAGGAGTCGGGAAACCCGATTCCCTTTGTGTATGTTTATGTTAAGGGATCTTCCGTAGCGACATCAACTTCAGATGATGGAACCTACATGATAAATGTGGGACCTAATGCAACGCTCGTTTTCTCTTCTCTTGGGTATGTCACCGTTGAGGAAGTTGTAGGTAATAGAGCAACCATCAACGTCTCCTTGGCTCCAGATACTTTTAACTTAGAGGAAGTTATTGCCGTCGCCTATGCTACTACAAGGAGAAGAGACTTGATTGCATCAGTGGCAACTGTTAGGGGAGACGATATCGCAAAAACCCCCGTTGCAAGTTTAAACGAAGCCATGCAGGGAAAAATGGCCGGCGTTCAAATCTCTTCTGCTTCGGGAACACCCGGCGGAGCCATTGTAGTACGTATTCGGGGGTCGGCATCCATCACGGCAGGCAATGACCCTCTTTATGTTATTGATGGTATTCCTATGGTCGTTACCGATTATTCCCAAATGGCCTTTGGCGGACAAACAACCAATCCGATAGCAAGCATTAATCCTTCTGATATTGAAAATATCCAAGTATTAAAAGATGCGGCTGCTTCTGCGCTTTACGGATCAAGGGCCTCTAACGGAGTCGTTCTCATTACAACCAAATCTGGCAGGGCGCAAAAAGCAAAGGTTACTTTTGATGCTTCCTATGGGGTAAGGGATCTATTCCGAGAAGTTCAATTCCTCGGAACAGACCAGTGGTTGATGGCTCAAAATGAGGCCAGAACCAATTTTAACAAAACATTTGGATATGTTCCGGGAGATTCGAGGTATGTTTCGCCGATTTCGGCGGAAGTTCTTGGAGCCGATACGGACTGGTTTAAAGAGGTAACCAAACAGAATCCTATGACCGCCAACATCCAAGTGGGAGTATCGGGAGGCACGGACAATACCCAATTTTACCTCTCCGCGGGCTATTACAAAGAGGAAGGTATTCAAAAAACCACCCAATATGACAGATATACCTTTAGGACAAGAATTAGCCACCGGTTTAACTCAAGGGTAAGAATTGATGTCAATACAAGCTTTTCAACAACGGATCAAGACCGCTTGTATGGGGACAACAATATATTCGGCCCTATTTTCAATGCATCTCGGAACCGACCGGACCAACCTATATATGACCCGAATGACCCTACAAGGTACTACCCTACCATTCGCAACAATCCTGTAGCATGCTTTCAAGAAATGTACGGTTTCAATAGACAGCAACGCTTAATGGGAAGATTCCTGTTGGAGTGGAATGTTGTAGACAATCTCGTTTTTAGGTCGAGTTTAAATGCCACTTATACCTATATCCACGAATTGGCCAAGTTCTATCCCAAATCCCCTCAAGCAGCTCTTTGGTTAGACGAGTCTAGGGATTATAACACTTACTTGAACGACTACCTCGTTGAAAACACGTTAAGTTACAACAAAGTATTTGGAAAATTGAGTACGAGCGCTTTAATAGGACAAAGTTTTTTACAGAACCAAATAACTAGAAACCACGTTTTTGCCACAGGATTCCCAATAGAAGGCTTTAGATGGATTGAAACGGCGTCTGTGGCTTCGGGCTTTTCAAGTTCATTCAGAGAATTTCTTATGGAGTCGTATTTTGGAAGATTATCTGCCAGTATAGATGACAAATATCTGATAGAAGGAACGATTAGAAGCGACGCTTCTTCCAAGTTTGCCAAAGAGCATAGGGTGGGATATTTCCCTTCGGGGTCCTTGGGATGGAGGGTATCCAAAGAGTCTTTCTTTCCACAGAGTCGGGTATTAACAGACGCTAAAATAAGAGGAAGCATCGGTTTAACCGGAAATCAAGATGGCATCCCACATCATAGATATTTAACGCTATACGGCATTGTAGGATACGATGATCGTGCAGGCGCCTTTCCACAGGCAGCCATGTCAACCAGAGATCTAACGTGGGAAAAAACGCTTCAAACAGACATAGGTTTGGACTTAATCTTCTTGAATGGCAGAATCGAATTTACCTATGATTATTTCACTAAAAACACACGGGACTTGTTGCTTACTATATCTGTACCCATCACCACCGGACACACCACCAAAACCGAAAACATTGGAAAGATGAAAACAACGGGACACGAATTTTCTGTTTTCTCAAGAAATGTAGTACGTAAATTTAGATGGAGTACCTCTTTCAACATTACATATTTTGACAATAAGAGTATCGTAACGGCGTTATCAAAAAATCCCGCAGGGGAGTGGGAATTCATTAACACAGGGGTAGCCAGCCGTATTGACGTCGGCTATCCGTTAAGTACGTTTCATGTAATTAAAGCTCTTGGGATTTATCAGAATGACAGCGATGTGCCGGAATCGTTATACCGCATAGGGGTAAGAGCGGGAGACGTTATGTTCGAAGATTTTAATGGGGACGGACAAATTTCGGCGGCAGACAGGCAAATGAATAAATCGGGGATGCCCACAGCATACGGCGGTTTAACCAACACATTCTCTTTTAAAGGATTTGATGCCGAAGTCGGTTTACAATTTTCAATAGGCAACTACATGTACACATATTGGAAAGAAACCGATGGCGCAGCCAATGGAGGACGATCCAACTTTGCGATTATGAAAGAGCATTGGGAGAATAGGTGGACGCCCGAGAATCCGCATAACAATCCAATGTATCCCAGATTTGTCTCCGGAGGAACCAGTGGGCCGGCCGGATATAATACGCAAGCACGGTCAACTCTATGGCTTCAAGATGCATCCTTTTTAAGAGTTAAATCGTTGACCCTTGGATACACTTTACCTTCCAATATTTCTCAAAAGATACAGACTGACCGGGTCCGCTTCTACGTGAATGCTCATAATCTATTCACCTTTACAAAGTATGACGGAATGGACCCCGAGGTGCATTTTAGTCCAACAGCCAATGCCGAGACAGGTGTTGACTTTTTCACAGTTCCTCAAATGAGGTCCTTTACATTTGGCATTAACATTTCATTTTAAAAACTATGAGACATACATTAATCATACTGACTTTTGCTGTCCTAACAGCTTCGTCCTGTTCTAATTATTTTGACCATCCTCCTACATATGCTATTGCAGAAGAAGAAATTACTAGGGAAATATATCCCGTATTGCGCACCGGCTTGTACGACGGTATTCAAAGTCCTTGGACCCTCTTTTGGTTAACCGAAGACAATTCTGCCGACAATCTGGTTTACAGAACATCATTCTTTCAACATGGAGAAATAGACAACAACCAGATTCCAATCGACAATTCATTCATGAATACGAATTGGTCAAATATGTTCCGGGCTATTGTTGCCTGTAATAAATTCATTGCCGCCTTAAATCAAGAAAGCGATAAAACAGCAAGCGTGGGCGGTCTTACGATTAACCAATATTTGGCCGAAGCAAGGGCCATTAGAGCTTACTGCTACTATCATGGTATAAAACTTTGGGGCGACTTCCCATACGTAGATGAAAATACCACCGAAGAAGAAGCAAGGACCATTGCAAGATCTCCCGTAGCACAAATCATTCCTAAAATCATTGACGATCTAAAATTTGCACAAGTTAACACTCGCCTCTATACAGTGACCGGTCCAAAATATCTATCGCAAGAAGCCATCACAGCGCTTCTCGCAAGGGTGTACCTCTACAATGACGACCTAACCAATGCAGGAATCGAAGCAGAAAAAATAATTGCTTCTACAAGCATGGGCATTACCAACGATTACTTGGGTATTTGGAGGGCATCCAATGACAGAGAGTTAATTTTCTATCTTACGGCTAACAATGTTGACCAAAATGCACACGGCTTTTACCTTAGGGCACAAAACAACAACGGTCGTTTTGAACTCCCCGTAGACGCAACATTGGTCGCCGATTTTGCGCTTGAACCCACAGATTCGAGAAGGGGAGTAATCGAAGCCAGCGGTCTTGCTCTTCCGTACGCATATCAGTCTATAAAGTATAACAATGCCGATAACTCCGATATTTGGCCTGTTGCCCGCGTGGCAGAGATGTATTTAATTAGCGCCGAAGTAAACGGATACCCTGCCGGTCTCACTCGGTTAAACGAGGTAAGGGTTACGAGGGGACTCCCTGCTCTCACCACAGATGTAATTATCACAGAAAGAGAGTTTTACACGGCGTTGATGAGGGAGCGGAGGTTAGAGCTTTGTTTCGAAGGACATCGATTCACCGATTTGAAGAGGATGTGCCGGAAATACAACCTTGATATTACGCAATACCTCCCCAATATTACCGGCATCAACGACACAAACCTTTGGTACCCGGTTCCTCTTACACAAATCAACCTCAATCCGAATCTAACTCAAAATTCCGGATATTTTTAAAGATTAAGAAGAGGCCGTCTAAAAACAAAAATTTAGGCGGCCTCTTTAACTTTTGACTCATGGTAAAGAAAGGTTTCCATTTGATTTTATTCTTCCTGATTTGTACAGAAGTTTCAGGTCAGGAGCGTGTTACCGTCAGAGTGGGGGAGGACGCCAATGAAGTATTATCGTTGGGACGGTATCTTTTTCCCCAATTTGAGGACGCGCTTGTTATTTTTGGTAACGGCACCCGCAACAATGCAAAAATGAACTACAACGCCCTCTCCGGCCAGATGGAGTTCATGGATCCGGACGGAACAACTTTCGTTTTAAGCGGCAAGCCTCAGGTAGTTGCTTTTGGAACGCGTGTTTTTAAGCATTCCCCTAAGGGTTATCTCGAAATTATCTCCACCGACCTCCAAGCCGATTTTCTGATACATAGACAGTTTAAAGTAAGTAGTCGTAGAAAAAGGGGGGCGTACGGAACGTCTTCTGATATTGCCTCCATTGATGCGTGGCAGTCCGTAGACATTAACCACAGCAGGGTGGCATTGTCTCCCGACGAAGAAGTATCGTACACAAAGACATACACTTATTACGTTTTTTCCGAGGGAAAATACAGGTTAGCCAGCAGGTCGGGGTTTGCAAAAATATTTGGCAAGCAGCACATAGATAAATACCTTGCAGAACATCCGGTGAATTTCAACAAACAGGATGATTTGATCCGTCTCTTTACCTACTGCACGCAGAAATAATTTTTAGGACGTGAAGCGACTTGTTTTTGGCATAATCCTCAACTTTTGTTTACAGTCGTTACAGGCACAAATCGTTGGCGATATATCAGACAGTTTGGCATTGCGGTTCTACCATCAGTTGACCATTTTTCCTCAAGAAAAAATCTATGTGCATACCGACAAACCGTATTATGTGGCCGGCGAAAAGATTTGGTTTAGGGCCTACGTGGCCGATGCAACCACACATGAGCCCGCACCCGTAAGCCGGTATGTTTACGTGGAGTTGATAGCGCCGCTCCATGAGGTAATTACCCGCGTTAAAATCCGCCCCCAAGAAGGGGCCTACCATGGCCACCTCTCTATTCCCCGCGATGCACCCCAAGGATACTATACGCTACGTGCCTATACTACTTTCATGCTCAATCAGAAAGAAGACTATTTCTATACCGGAACCCTCTATATCGGCAACGACCGGGCCTATGCCGCATATACCGATATACATCCCGCTCCCTACGGCGATTTCGACGTATCCTTTTATCCGGAAGGTGGTTCCCTCTTATCGGGCGCACCCGGCAAAGTTGCCTTCAAGGCAATGAAATCCAACGGCCAATCGGCAGAGGTTTTTGGCGAAGTGTATAACCAATCTGGAACCCAAGTCGGAACATTCATGTCTAACCACTTGGGGATGGGTGTGTTTTCGTTGTTTCCCCAAGAGGGAGAAAGTTACTATGCCGTTTGCGAGTATCATGATGGGCAATCAAAGCGCTTTGACCTGCCGCCTGTTCTGGACTGCGGACACGCCCTTGCGGTGGCCCATGTAGGCGATTACCTCCATGTGTCGGTGCAGAAAGCGGCAAAAAATGCTCCGGCAGGCGAATTTTACCTGTTTGCCCACACGCGGGGAATGGTTCACCTTGTTGAGCCTTGGGGTTACGACAAGAACCGAATCATCATTCCCAAAAAGCATCTTCCATCGGGCGTACTGCATTTGACGCTCTTTGATGCCCGCCTAAATCCGGTAAGCGAACGTTTGGTCTTTGTCAGCAATTCCGACCAAGCACAGGTTCTTTATCAATCCGACAACGAAAATTACGCCAAACGTACCTTAGTGAAAAACAGCGTAATGATAACAAATAACGAGGGGGAGCCGTTGGCCGGATCTTTTTCGGTAGCCGTAACTTCCGACAGGGAGGTGGCGACCGACACCACCGCCAATATTTTGACGCACCTCCTGCTCGCCTCCGAATTGCGCGGACATATTGAGCATCCTGCCTTCTATTTTCAAAATACCACCGAGTCCGACTTTGCCCTTGACTTGCTGATGCGTACCCAAGGGTGGCGGCGCTATGACGTGGCAGAGTGGGCGCAGGGGGTTTTTTCACAACCGGTCATTCCCCTCGAGTTGGGGTCTGAAATATCGGGAACCGTTAAAAGCGCGTTGTTGGGCAGGCCTGTTGAGGGGGTTGACGTGACTGTTGTATCGCTTAAGGACAGTTATTTTAGTGCAACGCAAACAGACATGGAGGGACGTTTTTACCTGCCCACTGGAGAGTTGCCCGACAGTACTGCGTTTATGGTCGGCGCAGAGCCGCAAAGAGGCATGACAAACATGGACCTAATTGTAGACAAAGAGGTTTTCCCAAAAAGAACCCTCTCTCCCGTTTTGCCGGCCCCATGGGATAAAGCGCGCCTTGCTCAGTATGCCAACAAAGCCGAGCAGCAATTTATGTTCGAGGACGGCATTGGCGTAACGCAATTGCAGGCGGCGGTAGTGACGGCGGAAAGGAAACCGCTCAAAACATCGCTGTACTATTCAAGTCCAGATAACTTACTTACAGAGGAGGAGTTGGACAAGATTCATGCCACGAATATAGCCAACTTACTGCAAGGACGGTTTTCGGGAGTATACGCCAACACCCGAGGAGAGAGGCTTGTTGGAATCTCCATCCGCGGAATCCCGTCTTTGGTATTGGTAGATGATGCTCCTGTGGATATTGACTATCTTAATACGATAAATTTAAATGATATCGCTCAAATAGATATATTAAAGACAGTGGGTAAAACCGCCATTTTTGGTATAAGGGGCTCCGGCGGAGTCGTTTCCATCCACACCAAGTCGGGCGGCAGTCGTAGCGCCATCGCCTCCCAGCCATTCCACATTAAAACCATTGTACCCTTGGGCTATCAGCAGCCGGCGGAATTTTACGCGCCCAAATACGAGACCGAAGCGCAACGCAATGTACCCGGGCCCGACCTGCGCACCACCATCCACTGGCAACCTGTTGTACACATAGACGACTTAGGAGTCGCGACATTTGAATTTTACACCGGCGACGAGGCTACTTCATATACCGTAATCATAGAAGGCTTAGCCAACAACGGAGCCATCATTAGGCAAACGGGAAAAGTGGTGGCGATGTAGGGCGGAAATATCCCAAAAATCCCTATCTTTGTGAAATACTTTGATTGTTATGGCTTCTCGTTTTAGTTTTTTTAGAACGCCCACGCACAGGGTTTTCGCCTATCAGCCCATTTATTATGACCCGGAAAAAGAAAAGCGGGAAAAGCGTGCGGTCCAGCTTCGCGCCATTAAGGAGGAGGAAATGCGGCAAAAAGGCATACCTGTTCCGTCCGATACCGGTGCAGACCCCCGTACCCGAGAGGAGCGGCTTCATTATCCGGGAAAACGTATTAGAGGGAGCTTTAGGAGAGCGCTTTACGAAAACCGCCGCCATGCCGGCGACAATCGGTTTCTCCGTATTGTAGCTGTCTTGTCTATTGCCGCGCTTTTGGTGCTTCTTCTTTATTTTGCCGATGCGATAGGCTTATTGTTTAGGGCATTATACAACACCCCCGCTCCCTAATCACGGTCGTGTTGCATGATTCGCATCCTCCCCGAACATATTGCCAATCGGATTGCCGCCGGAGAAGTGGTACAGCGTCCCGCATCGGTAGTCAAGGAACTACTTGAGAACGCAGTAGATGCCGGCGCCACCCAAATAAGTTTGACGGTAGAAGATGCCGGACGCAGCTTGATTCAAATAGCTGATAACGGCTGCGGGATGAGCGCAGAGGAGGCAAGGGTTGCCTTTCAGCGACACGCCACCTCTAAAATCAGTCGGGTAGAAGATTTGGATTGTATTCAGACCTTTGGATTTAGGGGCGAGGCTCTTGCCGCCATTGCCGCCGTGGCAGAGCTGACTTTAAAAACCAGACAGGAGGGCCAAGAAACCGGTATTCAACTGCGTATACAAGGCGGTCAATATATAGACGAATCGGAGGTGTCCTGTCCCGTAGGGGCCAATTTTGAAGTCCGCAATCTTTTTTATAACGTACCCGCCAGACGAAAGTTCTTGAAGTCGGATGCCTCTGAATTTAAACATATTATTGGGGAATTTACCCATATGGCCCTGTGTCGTTGCGCTGTTGAATTTAGGTTTGTACACAACGGACAGGAACTATACCATCTGCAACCGGCTCCGCTCAAACAGAGGATAATCAGAATTTTAGGCAAGGAAATGAATCGGGAGATGGTGGATTTTAAGGCCAACAGCAGCATGGTGAATATTTCGGGCTATATCGGCAAACCGGCGGATGCCCGTAAAAGCTCTGGAAATCAATTCTTTTTTATCAACGGACGCTTTTTTAAAAGCGCTTATTTTCAACGTGCCGTACTCAACGCCTATCAAGGCTTGATTCCCGAAAAAAGCTGGCCGTCATGGTGTATTTTTATGGAAGTCAATCCCCATGAGGTGGACGTAAACATTCATCCCGCCAAAACCGAGGTAAAAATCGAAAACGAACAGATGGTTTTCCAAATTCTCCAAGCCGCCGTAAAAGAGGCTTTGGGAAAAAATTCCTTGGGACCCAGCATTGATTTTGATATGGAAGGGGCGCCTTTGATTCCGCCCCTCAAACGCGGGCTTTTTGCGCCTCCGCCCAAAATCAATTATGACCCGCTGTTTAATCCTTTTAACGAAGAACGATTCGAAAGGCCCCTGCTGTACGATACGCCGCCCGAAATATTTGCTCCGGCAACCCTCCCCCAAGCCCTGCCGCCGCCGGTTTTTCAACTAAAAGGGAAATATCTGCTTACGCCGGTTAAGTCGGGATTGTTGATTATTCACATACAGCGGGCCCAACAACGCATCCGTTATGAATATTATCTGCATTTGATTGCCGGTCGGGGACAGGAAAGCCAGCAAAACCTTTTTCCTCAAGAGCATTGCTTAGACCCTGCCGAGGTTTTATTGTTGCAGGAATGGAGAACCCAACTGCTGCAAGTGGGCCTTGATATTAGGCCTACCGGAAAAGAAAGCGTTACGGTCTACGGCTTGCCCGTGGGCTTTGCTACGGAAAACGAGGACGTGGCCTCTATGATAGACCTGCTGACCACCCAACTTTTGGAACAAACCACCACCCTTCGCCAAGACAGCGCCCACGGAATAGCCTTGGCTTTAGCCGTGTCGGAATGTCGCAACGACCCGGGACCGCTACAGCCCGAGGAAGCCATGCAATTTGCCGGAAAACTTTTTGCCTGCTCCCAACCCGAAGTATCGCCCTTGGGAAAAACCTGTATGCACATTATTCCCATCCAAGAAATCGACCAATTATTGAATTAAAAGAATACCACTAAGATATGAATTATTATCAAAACAGAAATCCCTTGGCCAATATACCGCCGGTCATCAAAAACCTGTTGATGATTAATGCGGTTATGTTGTTCGCCACCTATGTTATCGGCGATGCGATGTACGAAAAATTGGGTCTTTTTTATCCCGCTTCTCCATTTTTTCGTCCTTACCAGTATATTTCCCACATGTTCATGCACGGAAACCTTATGCACCTTTTCTTTAACATGTATGCCCTGTGGATATTCGGTTGCGCACTGGAATATGTTTGGGGAAGTAAACGCTTTCTTCTCTTTTATATGGCCACCGGATTAGGAGCCGCCGCCTTTCACACTTTTGTGCTTTGGCTGACTTCGCTGTCTATGCCCGCCTTTTCTCTATCTTATCATCAGATGCTTATGACTCCCACCGTAGGCGCTTCGGGCGCTATTTACGGGGTGCTTTTGGGTTACGGTATGCTGTTCCCCAACAATGTATTGCAGTTGATTTTCCCACCCGTTGCCCTCAAAGCCAAATGGTTTGTGCTGATTTTGGGAGCTTTGGCCCTGCTTTTGGGAGTTACCGGCCGCGGAGGTAATGTGGCCCATTTTGCCCATTTGGGCGGAATGATTTTTGCCTACCTGCTGATTCGCGGCTGGCGCAATAAAAATCGGATGTACTTCTAAACATGAGGGCGCTTTCCATACTCTTGAGCTGGCTCTCTCGGCTCTGCGTCCTTGTTTTGGGTATGGCCTTGATTTTGGCCTATTGCTCTGTGTACATTAATCCGGCTACCACTTGGATTCCGGCTTTCTTTGGACTTTATTTTGTACCCATCGTGACGGCCAACCTTCTGTTGCTTTTAATCGGTTTACTCAGACGCTCATCGGCGGCTTGGATTCCTTTTATTTGCCTGCTGCCCGCCCTGCTTTTTGCAGACCTCTTTGTGCGTTGGAGCAAGCCCGAAGAAGCCGGGCCCGGCCTGTCGTTAAAAATTGCCAGCTATAACGTATGCAACTTTCAAGGCTATGGGAACAAAACGCGGGAAGAAACCATCAGAGAAATCAGCCGCCTCTTGGACAGGGAACAGATAGATATTGTGTGTATGCAGGAGTTTTTTTATCCCGACACCGCCAAAATAGCCGAACTCTTTGCCGCCTACCCTTATCAATGTTTTAGTCAGAGGAATCCCAAAGAATCTTACAGGGGAAACGTCATTTTTAGCCGCTATCCCATAGAGGCTGTGGGCGAATTAAGTTTTCCCAATAGTTCCAGAACCTGCATTTATGCCGACATCAGCCTGTCGGGGCGTACCATTAGGGTTTACACTACCCATTTGGAATCAAACAATATATCCCTAAACGCTTTGGTTGACCGGATACGAAAATATCAAGAAAGTCCCGACGAAATTATTCAAGCCCACAGGCGGATTCGGGAAGCATTTTTGACGCGCGCCCGACAGGTGGAAATTATTGCCAATCACCTGCAAACCGTAGATATGCCTTTTGTTTTTTCCGGAGACTTTAACGATACCCCCACTTCCTATACTTACTACCGTCTGCAAAAAGG
>Ga0131853_10021400_pt1 | contig 11735 bp, 9 predicted proteins | sample TergutLab28metaG_FD_92764 | JGI IMG/M metagenome (GOLD analysis project Ga0131853, IMG submission 92764) | Labiotermes labralis P1 segment gut microbial communities from Petit-Saut dam, French Guiana - Lab288 P1 (version 2) (version 2) | ecosystem: Host-associated > Arthropoda: Insects >...
ATCCACTGAAACATTCGTTAGCCGAATCCATATTCGTTAGCCGAGTCCGAAAAACAGCGAAAAAATCTTCGTTAGCCGAAAAATTCGTTAGCAGGGTCACTCGTTAGCCGAGGTATCACTGTATATGTGCATTTGTTGGTTTGTTAATTAAATAGGTCGAAAATGTTACGCTATATACGTTTTGAGATCTTTCGAAATACAGTGACAATGAAATGGCGAAAGATGTCAAATGATCAAACCATTGAGCCTCGTAGGTGCACGTATATGTATGTGTAGAGGTCGAGTGTATGGGAACAGTTCGGCGAGAGATCGATGGTAGCGATTGATCGTCAAGAAGTACTTAGGAAAACCTCGGTTGGGATATTTCAAATTCGCATGGGATATGGAATGAGCATTACATTTGTCTTGCCGCGGCTGCAATTGTGGCATTTGTATTGCTTGGTGTTCCTACAGTCCGTGGGCGAAATGCATGCACAGTTGCCTTAAGAGTTGCACTTCCTGCCCCACGGAGACGGTGCTGCAGTCGTCGAAGCATATTACGGTCTGGATGACGGACAAAATAATGCAGTTTCGAATTCCTGTGCATCACTACCATCTCGACTACTACAGGCGACGAGAGTTAAGATCATAACGCAATGTCTGGCCTACTGTTTTCTTGAGTATACCTACTATTGTGCTCTATCCTTACGACCAACGTCACTATTGAGGTGTGTTACGCCACTGGACGGTGGTTTGTATCCTGAAAACTCAACGTCTAACATGTTGTATGACTCTGTGGACTTTCTTTAAACAAGGAATCACAGTACAAATCATATTATCTGGGGAGCAAGCTTCTTCAAACGTGATCATTGGGTCACGTTTGAAGAAGCTTGCTCCCCAGATAGTATGATCTGTACCAGAGGCTGCAACTACAGTTGTATGTGCTCCTGATGATGGGCGCGATGGACGTCCGAAACATGTAGAGTAATTTAGCAGCAAATAAATATCTGCATACTCTTGCATCTCGTTCGATTTCTTCAACCTATAATTACGATGCACGGAACTACAAATATGAAATTTATACTCACGTAGTTAAAAAAAATTCAGGACCGATAATTAGACTGGCTTCCACAATCTCTAGCACTCATTTGTCACAGCCGTGGCTGTCGTACATATTGGAAACAATCGTGAAGTGATTTCCTACTAAATTGGATGTTTGCTGTAAGTTTTGCGGTGTGGAAGAAACTGGAAATTCAGGAAAACGCACTCGTATACATAGATAAAAAGTAAAGTTAACCCGTTAGGGGCCCGGTGTGGCCCAGAGGGTGGGTAGAGGTATAGCTCTACTCTTCCATGACCGCGGCACTAGAAGGGGGTGAGTGGTCAGTAGCACGCCCCGGCCGCACTTTACCCCCGGGAAAGCCCCGGTACTAATTTTACAGGAGGCTGGGTGGGTCCCAGGGCCGGTCTGGACGGGCGGAAAATCTCGTCCCCACCAGGATTCGATCCCGGACCGTCCAGTCCGTAGTCAGTCGCTATACTGACTGAGCTACCCGTCCCACCGCTTATATAGATAGCCCGGTAAATATGTAAACATATAGGCCGATGTTAAAGTAGATAGAAATCCGAAGAAAGTAATAAATTTTTCGTGGAATGTGTATGTGTCTTTAGCTGACTTTCCTTCCTAAAGTGGAGCAAAGCAAAGTAAATAAAATAGGCATATGAGATCACTGCACTTTCTGAATCTGGGCCTAAGTCTATTTCAGCTTTTGAACCAGTTGGCTGATTTCCGCGAAACTTGGTATGAATGTTATATGCCAGGGTGCACGTCAACACAGTAAGCCTTAGTTTGCTACATTCCGGCCGAATTTGTGAGGACGAAATGACGCTATTGACGCTTACTTTATGAAATGATATATCGGAATGGTAATAGATTTTCGATAAACACACCACTTTTGTTAGGGTTTTATTTTTGTACAAATAGTAAGTTGGCGGCCATGATTCAAGACATCCAGTGCACAGTGGGGCTCAGTTGTGTTGCAGTTATCACGGAGAACACCCACGACCGACACTGTAACGTGCACGGCAATTTTGGACTGCATTACACTTTTCGACAGTGAAGTATTTCGACAGTTACACCAGCATTTCTGCGAGAGAGGAATTAGTGAATACAGGTCGCCCACGGACTCTGTGGAGACAGCCAATGGAAATGTCAAAATTGCAGCTGTGGACATGAGAGCCTTGCAGAGGCCACGCGGTGTCTCACCAGAATTGGTAATATCCAAACCGAGTTTTTTTCCACATCTTGACGATCCAGTGGGACCGTACCACATTTCGCGGAACGTATTACATGTTTCCAGACGATCGTCCTCTGTACCAAGTGTGCGTGTTACTACGATACGTCGATGGCTTGATCATTTGACGGCGATATGTAACTTGAAACTAATGTCTCAAGACTTTTATTTAGTTACAGTGCGTCACACGGCGGAAAGCTCGTGCGTGAATTTCCACCCTGCATAGTAAAGGCAAAAGGTCACCCTAGAACAGGTCACAAAGGCCCAGAGGGGGAGTAGAGTATAGCTCTACTCTTTCTTAACCTCGGCGCTAAATAGGGGTGGGTGGTCAACGCCACGCACGCGGCCGCTTTACCCCCGGGAAATACCCGGTGCCAATTGTATAGGAGGCTGGGTGGGCGCCAGGGCCGGTCTGGACAGGTACGGAAAATCTCACCTCCTGCCGGGAATTCGATTGCACATGATCTTGTTTTATGTAAAATAGTTTGTTTCATGTCTAGTATCCGCTGCGACTGTGATGGAGTAACGAAACGTATGCGTGTGTATGTGAGTGTAAAATCGTAACAAAGATTACTTACAATGAAGCAAGTTCATTACAACAATATGAGTATTGTTACCATTACAGACCAAAATTACGTTCAGTGCATTTCGCCTCAGTTTTAGTTTTTAAAGCATTTTTTTTAGCACACTCTCTTGGTTTCGAGAGTTTGGAAACTTAAATTGGTTTTTTTTCCCTGCAAGTTGGGTAGTTCCTACCGCCTAACATATGCTCCGTTTTTTGTTGATATTTCGCTGAAGGGAGCCAGAGTAACCTCGCAACTGCTCTTTTCGCTGGACTGTCTAGGGTTCGAATACCGTTAGGAGAAATAAATTTTTATCTATTCCAAGGTGTCCAGATTGGTTCTGGGGCTTACCCAACCCCTGTTCAATGGATAGCGGCGTTCTGTCTCAGGGGTAAATTGGACGGGCGTGAAGTTAACCGCTGAACTTCATCTAGTGCCGAGGTTTTGAATGAGTGGAGCCTATGCCTCCACTCTCCCCAGATGTCTTCATGCCGCGGACAGGACAAACTTCACCTTTACCTTTATATGTTTTACTGAACGTTGCTATTGGCTCGGAAGGAGCCGGAGTAGCGAAGTCAGTTTAGTGACTAGGCTACGGGCTGGATGGTCCGGGGTTCGAATTCCCATAGTGACGAGATTTTTCTGTTCTCCAAAACGTCCAGGAACGGCTCTGGGGACCACCCAGCCTCCTATTCAATGGATAGCGAGGTTGTTCCCGTGGTATAGCGACTGGAGCGTGAAGTTGACCCACTCTCCTCCATCAGTTGCCGGGGTTAGGCATGGATGGAGTTCACCTCTAATCCCCACGTATGCATTTATGGCGTTGACAAGGACTTTACCGTTACTTTATGGTCTGTTGGGATTATTACTTTAAATTGTCAGATGGTCAGTAAATAATTCATTGTAAAGGGTTGTGGGGAGGAGGGTGGGGGGAGAGTTATTGTCCCAGTTTGATGTATTGTACCGGCATACGGTTGGGGGGATTGTGGAAAACCATAAAAAGAGAACCCGCCAGGCTAAGCAATCTTAGGTTGAGATTTGAGCCCGAGGTCTTCCGAATGCGAAAGAGCAGTGATGCCCTCTCGAAAGACGTTCGTCAATACGCTGTAGAAATGCAACGTTTGAAGTGAAGTAACGCACACATCACGACGGCAGGACCTCTTGTTTTCATGATATGGCGTCCATACTTACACTCCGCCATATTGTCTACCGTATCTCATACCGATATTTCCAGGACCAAAATCAGAATCCGTGTACACGAAGAATTCAGACACTGAGTGGCCCACATCTCCACCGTCGACACCGCTTCAAGATTACCGTTTTAACTGCTAGTTTAACTATTGTTTTTAACCCATACTTTTAATGAAACGCTGGAAATACGGTTTTGTAAAATTGAGATTGCAATTAAACAATCAGACACTTTAATGTCTTCCATTTTATGTATTATACAAAAAGTGTTCAGCTGTTAATGATCAGTTAATAAGGCAGAAACGTGTTGCACCGTTACACACTTAACATACTTAGTTATGTCGACTGTTATTACGTGGTTACTGTTTTAAGTTTAGCTGACTCAACGCAAAGCATGTAGGGGACGTATGCACTTTCAAACACCATCTTCGCTTGCTAAACAAATTTGGCTGTTTCGGAGTCTATTTTAGCCAGGCTACGTGCTGGACGACCAACGAATCATACTATTGCCGGCAGGAGTCAAAATTGTTTCTCTTCTCAACCGCGGCTGTGGGATTCATCCAGTCTGTTCACTGGTTATCCGGAACTTTTTTTCCCCACTGGTACAGCGGCGAGAACATGAAGCTGGCCGCTCGCTTCCGTCTGTTGCTAAGGTTCAGAATGTGTGGCGCCATTCCTCTGTTCTTCCATGTGTCTTCGTGGCTTGTACACGCAAATTTCTGTACCTTACTTTTTTCTAAACTAGTCGCCTGAATGTTAAATTCTAGACTCCAGCATGTCACATTAGTTTGGGCAAGCCAGGCTCCGGAACTTTCTTAGCCCGGGCTTAGAGGCAACGATTGAAGCTCAGATAAACAAGAGGAGGCAGTCTGCTGCAGCACATCAAGAAACAACGCCAATGGAGACGCTTAATGGCACAAAATTATAATATTTCAGTGACGCTAAATCACATTTCAGCCCTCGTAGAGGGGATGTTTTGAAAGTATCAGATTGAATTATGTGTTGATGAACTTTAAATTGTAATCGTAGAAGGCTGGCGTCAGTGAGGCATGAAAACTCGCACTGCTAAGTCATTATCATGTCAGAGTTGCCAGGGCTCCGTTACGTGTTTTCCAACAACAGCAGAGTTAGTACAGTTACTGCATTTGTTAGCTGAGCTTAGAAGCGTTGTATGAATTATGCGAAAATTAACGAGACAGGCAATGTGTGTGTAAAGTAACACTGAGGCGCGTTCTTGCAACCATTGTTGCGGCGGGACTGTAATAAGTATTACATTTTATGAGTGTGTGTGTGTGTCGCTTTAGGTGTCCAGCATACAATTCGCATGCGCCGTATTTTCATCTATTTCCTTTTGACTACCATATTTTTCCACATTATCTCATAAGCGGCTCTATTTTCGAAAAAAAAAAGGTGCTTAACATAAAACATGTGTTTGGATTTTGTCTACAACTTTTTTCTGAAACATACAAGTATCTCATTGTAAGAAGAAATGAGCGAGATATGGTCAAAAATGTATATTGGTCTTCATGTAAAACAGCTACCCGTTATTCTTGCCAGGTTTTGATGAAACTTGAAATTTCTAGACATACTGCGAAGAATATTCAAATATCAAATTTCACGAAAATCCGTCCATTGGGAGCGGTGTTGTTCCGTGCGGATAGACAACGTGACGAAGCTAATAGTCGCTTTTCGAAATTCTGCGAACGCGCCTGAAAAGGAGTTTTATATTGTAACTGGTGCCGATCCCAGTGGCCGCGCGGTCTAAGGCGTAGGCCTACGGCCGCTCGCCTGCTGAGATTGTGGGTTCGAATCCCACCGGGGGCATGGATTTCTGTCTATTGTGAGTGTTGTGTGTTGTCAGGTAGAGGTCCCTGCGACGCGCTGATCACTCGTCCAGAGGAGTCCTACCGACTGCGATGTGTCGTTGTGTGTGATTAGAAACCTCAAGAATGAGGAGGCCATGGCCCGAGTTGGGCCACAGCGCCACAGGAGGGAAAAAATTGTAGCTGGTATTGTAGTACAAAGAAATACTTTTTCGCTTGGACAGAGCATTGTGGCTTAGAGTTTATTTTGTGTTCAGAGAAGTGCCGACTGGGATACCGACTGTCCTGACTAAGGTGTCTGGTGGTTTTCCTCAGTTTCCCCAACACAAGGTAAATGATAGCACTCAGATGGTCATGCCTCACCGGTTCTTCGAATTCCCCCGAATGCAATCGTCATCACTTGCCAATCGACAATGTGGTGGCCGAATTTGAAATAGCGTTCGTAAATAACTTGGAGCGTTTTCATCAATACACAGGAAGTGTCACGATTTACTGTGACGTAACAAGCTAGTTCAGCACCTTCTCTGTATGTTGGATCAGCTGCTGACGAGAGAAGACATTTTTACCGTTGAATGGACTTTCTTGTATTGCCACCAGTTCAACCTAAGACACTCATTTGTACTGGAAGTTGGTATGTGCCTCTCATGGAAGCCGTATACCTAGACAGAGGCTTTGAAATGGACGGTGGTAGTTGCTAGGATTGGTTTCTTTGTAGAGGACTGAGTCGAATAGTGTTTCTTGTTGTGGTGCTGGAACGTCCTCATCAGCAAAATTTAGGTGCTCTCTCGGTACGCAATATAAGTATCATATTACACAAAATCTTGGGCACGGAACAATATAAGTGTGTTTTTATAAACGTTGCTATTATTTCGTAATTATTGTGGCAAATACATTTATGTAACATGACACGACGTACGTTGATTGGGCATGGTAAATTTTTGCATCTGTCAGTGTATCGTTTCTTTCTGGAACTCTGTACGTCTCGCGCCGTTCACCCTTCATCTCATTTGATTTTCGTATGAAGGGAGATATTTACATTTTCGAGCCTAATACTGTACCATTGCTGCTACGGGTTGGACGGTCCGGGAATCGAATGCCGTTGGGGGCGAAATTATCCGCACCCGGCCAGACCGGCCCTGGGCCCCACCCAGCCTCCTATACAATGGATACCCGGTCATTCCCCGGGGGTAGAGCGGCCGGGGCGAGGCGTTAACCACCCACCCTCTCTGCTTTCTTGGCAGGTTATAACGTGAGCTAATAATATTCCATTGCGGCCGAATAAGAGGTGATTCTATTAGAGACATTGGTGGTGTTTTAGTATGAGCCTTGACATTTTCCAGATAGTGTAGTGGCTAAATGTAAATTAAAATTTAATTGTCGTCAATTTTCGATCAGTAACGTTGTGTCGATGGAAAAACGCAACATTTGTAGAATTTCATACCCATCCCCTTCGTTAAATGTACTACGAAAGTCTAGGTTTGTGTACAGTTTTGTGAGTTACATTTACACAGCTTGCCTTGAAAATTGGATTAACGTTTTGTAATTTTGTGATATGTGAGTACCAGTAGTGATTGCACTACAGGGGAACGGATTCTAATTGCAGTTCAGATGTACTAATGGCTCCATATTATCAAGTTTTTTTTTCTGACGCGTACAGCGATTCCAATGCTGGGGATATGTTAAAAGTGAGTTCAAGGCTGAATTCCTTACTGCACTGTGTTGAGCCAAAAGGAGTGTTACTCAGTCGAACGAAGGCTAGAGTCGAGTGTGTGCACTGTAATTTATATTGCAGTTTTTTTTTCCTATGTGTGGCAGTAATTTACATCATGTTAGCCATATGGTGAGCGTGTCTTTACCCAGCGTGATGCAAACTAAGCCAATCAAATTATGATCATTAACGTATCTTCCTGCACGTCGGTGCTTTCGCATACGGGTGTTTAATTTAATCTATTGTGATTTATTACTTCATGAACACACAAACATTAAACTTCGCATTTTTTTCACACCTACATTTCTATATTTGTCGTCAACATTAGGACTGTCCGAGGGTCTCTTTGTTGGACCATCTGAGAATTTAAAACTCATTAGCTTGTACATGCCTGAATGTGAAAGATAGTTCTGTATTGCAGTTATGCACAAACTGTACCCGTAATTGATGTTGCGTTGAGCCCAGAATCGTGACACATCTAGTCAGATCTTGTGGACTCAAATCTTTGCGATGAATGAATGGATAGACACATGGGTAAACAAAATAACAGAGAGACGATAAACAGATAGCCAGATAAATAGATGGCTATATCATGAGACTGTGATGAGCGAAATAATGTACAGCTCATCTCAGTTGTTAGTATATAAAATGGAATGATAACACCTTATCTACATTTGTCGAACTTGTACTGTCATCTTCAGGCTAACGTTAGAACATGCTTCTCATGTAGCCCACCCGACTTAAATTTATTAGTAACCAATTTCATATTTTGTATGCATATAAAATAACCACTGCCACCGGGTGACAACCCAATTGCAATTAATAATAATAATAATAAAGTACCAAGAACTGGCGAATGAAATATGTGCACAAGTGATCCCGATAGTAATATCATACACGGGAGTAATTCCGAAGTCACTATCATAAAGTCTAACAGGACTTAACTTGCGCCCGAATACATATATACAGCTACAAAAATCTGTAAGTCTTGGCACATGTTCAATTGTAAGAAACTTTTTAAACTACAAGTAAGACCGCCGAGGCTAATCCTCTTGATTACTACATCCCACGATAGGTGAATATTTCCCAGCCAAAGCTGAGAAGTGAAAAAATATATTATTATTATTAAAAAGATATAAAATTGAAAGCGCCAGAAGTGAAGCCGTATTTTTACAAATTGTGTCTCATGTTTACGTGAAGATTAAGATCTCAAAATAGGATTAAAATAGGTAAAGACTGGAGGAAGCAATATGTTAGCGTGGCCTGCGGGCTAACCAGGTCGCTCTGTTGTTGTTCTGCGATATGAATGGAACTGTGAGGCGTGCTGAGGTAGCAGGTGGTGGGTATATGGCTGTGAGTTCAGGCCGATTCGGCTGTCGTGCGTCTTGCTCACGTCGCAGCTTGAGGAGTGCTGAAATCTTTACAGCTCATCTCAGTCGGCCGTCTGCCTGTTGACCGACAAACTGAATTGCTGACGGTAGGTGGTTTGTAGGCGACTGAGTCAGTGGACAGTTCTAATGCGGGAATCATTTCTGAGATTTGACGCTGCCTTTCTAGGTATTTGGTTCCCGACGTTTCGAGACAGCCACTGGCCTCATTTTCAGGAGTCTTAAAGGCCCATTTGCAAACCCCTGTTCAGAAGGGCAACTGTAATTGCTTTTGTCTTAATCTTTCCATATACACTCCTAAATTAATCGTGCATATTTTACGAAACTGGAGCCAGTTAATTATCCGCAAATTTCTACAAATTATTGAAAGAATCTAAGAGATGGTCTGAGCCCTGGAGAGTGGGAATTACGTATCCGTGTATAGACATCAATTGTTAACATATGACCTTGTTACAGCTTATTTAATATCTCTTTACCTTTATTTGACTTCTGTGGGCATTTTGTACACCTTGTTTTTTTTTTAAATGTGGTTTATTGAAAGACGCTCTGAATGTACCGTGCTGTGGCGTGGGGTGGTGCTGTGTATAATGAACTAGAAGTGATGTTGCAGGAAGCGTCCGTGATTTGACGTCCATTGCCAGCAGCTGTCTGGAGGAACTGAGCGTAGCCACGATAGTCTGTGTCCCATCCGAAATTCGAACCGGCCGTCACCCAAGTACAAGTGAGACAAAACATTACTGTTTGCGCCAAAGTATTCGACCATTATCGAATTTCGGAAATATGACGTGGAGACGCTCGCTGTTGGGGGTTACTGTGCGCCATGTCGTGTAGTTTGTTAGCAGGTACGACAACCAACCGGCGCCACGCAGCTGCTCAGAAGAGCTGTCTCGGCTACCGCGCGGCGGAGCCCTGAAATTTTGCAAATACGATATTCTTTGTATTAAGGTAAAAGGTAAAGCAGTCCCATTACAGGCCTGGACAGGCCTAGAGAATTCCATGAAGTTAAGGTTCCCAGATTTCGTGACAACGGCACAGGATGGTGGTAAGTTTGTGAGCCTTACGCACCGGCCGCCTTTGCCCCCCAGGAAATGCTCCTGGTACTCATTTCTGTTGGAGGCTGAGTCGCCACAGAGCCATAGTGCTATAAGAAGGATTTTATGTCAATGAAAAATCCACTGACACCAGCTGGGATCGAGCCGGCGACCTTTCGAATTGTAGCACAGCATCTTAACCACTGTGCTACCGCGGTCCCCTTTGTATTAAGGTGGCCAGTATTAACATTGGCAGCACGTATTAAACGAAGTGTAAAATAAATGTGTTTCTTTTGTTTTTAGGTGAGTTGTACTTCGGGTATGGTGAACGTGGGCGTAACTTTGAAAATGACGTGGCGATGGTGAGTTGCTAACATGTTACTTGTTTCGTACTTGAATTATGTAACTTAAATAAATGTATGAAGTTTTGAACGCATTTGAGATTGATGACAGCTTGGACGATCTAGGCGTAGATGGGAGGAGGATATGAAAATATTGTTCCAGAAGTAGGATTGGATGGCATGGATTGGATTCACTTTCGAAATATACGCAGTAGTAAGGTATTTGTTTTGTAGACTGTAAACAGCGTGGTATCCACTTTCAAATGCGGAGTTCTCGATATAAACATTTGCGAACAATGTTGCGATAGAGCCAGAAGTGTCCTAATGCCTCAGCGCTGAGACGAATTGCCTGCAGACGTAGGCGACCAAAAATAATTATTATGTTACGAACGTAACGTTCTTGTGGTACGACCCATTCTGTACAACAGGGTTACAAATATTTTCCAGTAATGGAGCAACCTCAAAATTTTAGGAGCAGGGCGTATGACATGAAACAAGTTACACAAATATTACGCACCAACTTACAAAATTTAGATGCCTGGGTTACCTGGCTTCTATGATTGGTGCATCCTTGCTGTGCATAATGGAAGATTTTTTTTCACATTAGTCGTCCAAGTAGCGAACTGGGACCATCGCATTGCACAATGCTTGACAGATCATGACACGAATAAAACAATGTATGCATGTGATACCGATAGTTGTATGCTGAGTGCGCGGCCACATTCCCCAGTGTACACACACTCGAGTCTCCGCACTAATACCAGTACGGCTTCCTTATTTTCTTCTCTCTTCAGAATACTAAGCGTTATTCGTGAGTTTCGTACTTAGTATGGCTAGTTTAAGAATTGACTTATTTCAGAAGCACATTTTGTTCTTTATCAAATTTAGGCGGCCCGAACATGAAAATTTAATTTTGTTATTACGGAATTCATGGAGATAAGAGCATGGAACTTGCAAGAGGAGATGAGACATGCGTTCCCCGTGCAAAACTGTGGTAGGTAAAACTAAGAGGAAAGAGACTAAAGCCTATATAGGAGGGTAATATTAAAGTGGATCTTCAGTACAAGGGGTGAGAGAATGTGGACTATTTCGGTTGGAGATAGTATTAGTAGCTGGCTCTTATTAACACATCAGTGTGAACCTGAAGATTCCATAAAAGATGAATTTCTTGACTACCTGCGCGGCTGTTAGGTTATCAAGGACTCTGCTCCATGATATTAATGAATTGCTAAGGATTTCTATTTTGATTATTATTTTTTGGTATGTACGGACTGGGAACAGGTTTTTTTGTGCACCGTAGATTAGTATCAGCAGTGAAGAGAATAGAGTTTGTTAGCGATAGGTTGTCGTATATAGTGCCGAGAGGTCGCTGGCTTCATATCATTTTAGTAAATGTGCATGCACCTAGTGAGGAAAAAAG
>Ga0131853_10021401_pt1 | contig 11735 bp, 8 predicted proteins | sample TergutLab28metaG_FD_92764 | JGI IMG/M metagenome (GOLD analysis project Ga0131853, IMG submission 92764) | Labiotermes labralis P1 segment gut microbial communities from Petit-Saut dam, French Guiana - Lab288 P1 (version 2) (version 2) | ecosystem: Host-associated > Arthropoda: Insects >...
CAATATCTCCGTAACCATTGAACTTTGGATATAGGTGTTTTGGGTTATATCGTTATAGTTTGACCTAAGGAACACTCTCCCGAAGTTAGGTCCTTTCCTCCTGGGACACCCTGTATATAGTTTGTTTTATACTTTATTGGCTTCACTTCCCTTATTGGTTGGTATTTTATTTGTTTACAATTCTTTACGGTCTTTATTTTTGTTGTGTGGGGATTTTTCTTTGGTTGGTGGTTATTTTATGTCAGTATGGTTTTTGACGTTTTGGTTAAGATACCTATGTTCATGGTTCATTTATGGCACCCTAGGGCCCATAATTTTGGCTCGTGTTCTGTTGAAATTAAGAATGTTTTGTAGGGCATCGAGGAACGTTGGTTATGAAAATACTTTCACTTTTTTAGTCATCAAAATCTTACAGGAATTTTCTTTTCCTGCGATTTCGAATGCAAACTATTTAGAGCTTGGATTCAACGGCTTACAATAGCAAGTTGTTATTTTGTTGGAAATTTCATTATTTCCTGGTATAGGAACATCAGTCTCCTGAGCTTTTTGTAACTAAGCAACAGGTCGACTATCTATGATTAAGGTAATTAGCAGCTCAGTAGTATGTCTGCCTGGGATTTATACCGGAGTGTTTGTTTATAATCAGGCCCTCTCCTTCGATTCGCTATTTGCAGCTGCTAATCCCGAGCGCTGATAGAATCAGTAGGCTTAATTAGAGGCAGAAAAGTGAATTAAGGCGCAACTTCTAAGAAACTGCTGCAATTTTAAAATCAAGGGATCTTGAGTATGTATTTTGAATTCGTCTCCTTTTCCTTTCACACAAGGGCGTCGCTGGGTTTTCTGGCGCACAGGGAGAGTAAATCGCTTTGGCTGCCCCTAACAGGACTTATGAATTTTGATGTGTGACATCCCAGTTGTGTATTAACCCTTTGAAGTCCGTATTATGTCCCATCTGCCATTTCCTGGCATTAATCGGAACTCACCATATTCTCCACGTTAAAAGGATAAGGGTTAAATCTTAATGTATAAAGTTAGTGTAAATTAGTCTAAACACAACCATATTTGGTATTAATGAATGTTAAGGTGTTCGAGATCTCGACATCAAGCTGATTGAAACTGCATATTGTATTAGTTTATCTGCTTTAATATGTACAACCTGATGATGGCCACCATGTTGGCCGAAACATGTAGTTGCTGATAGCTACCCAACATCGCTAGCTATAAATACCAAATAAGGTTGTGTTTAGACTGCTTCACATTAGGAATTATGAACTTTAACAAAATTGCAATTTATTATTCATTCCAACAAACGTACCAACATGTTTAAAAAAGGTAAAGTGATCCCGTTACAGGCCCGGTGTGACCCAGAGGGTGGGTAGAGGTATAGCTCTACTGTTCCATGACCGCGGCACTAGAAGGGGGTGAGTGGTCACCAGCACGCCCCGGCCGCACTTTAACCCCTGGGAAAGACCCGGTATTCATTTTACGGGAGGCTGGGTGGGCCCCAGGGCCGGTCTGGACGGGCGGAAAATCTCGTCCCTGTCGGGATTAGATCCCGGACCGTCCAGCCCGTAGTCAGTCGCTATACCGACTGACCTACCGGCCCACCACCAACATATATATTAAAATATTTTATAAGTATTTCTACATGTCTCAATGCTCTGCACCAACCTCAGGGAGTCTTAACTTTGTGCTTGCTAAAGTTACATATTATTAAAATTACAGTTCAATAAAAACAGTGGATCATTGTATGATAATATCTATGAATGTTAATGAAATATGGAAATTGTTTGGTGGTTGCGTATACAATGTGGTGGTCCTATGTTGATGTATTGTGTATGCAGGTGGATAACAAACGGTACAAAGTACGCGGTATGTACATAAAAAATTGCAATTGTTTATTGGCAGTTCCAGTTTTTGCCTCATTAATTTCAATGTTAATAAGAGCAACCATTTTTTCATTTGAAGTATCATCATACTGCCCTCTGCTGCCGTCCGGGGCGGTCGCACCCCGCTCCGCTCCCTCCAGCTATTCCCCTACTTACACAGAATTGTATTAAATATAATTCTGAAATATCGTCTTTAACTTACGTAAAGGTTTTATCTGAAATATTGCTGAGTATGCTGAAGGTTGTGCATGACTTGTTGCCTACACTTTTGATTTAATAGTCGATAGACATGGAGGATATGACGAACTGAAAGAAGCCAAGTGTGTAAACCAAACAGCATTTTAAAGCTGCAGTTTGAATTATAACCAGGTTGTACGTTTTCGGATGTTTCGATGTTAGTGACCTTCATAAAGCACGGTTCAAGTACGTAATGCTCTTCAGAAATTCTTTTTCTGTTCCATAAATCCAGACTTCCAAACGACCTTTTTCCCTCAGCTGTCACAGTAAAAATTCTGTACGAATTTCTCATTAAAACTTCATAACTTTTTCCTGCAATTATTGTATAGCTTAGACTAATGAATCATCGTCCTATCATAAAGTAGTTTTTGCAGTTGACTTTTGTCTTTTTCACTGGGATTTTCAAATCAAAATCTTTTACTTACTTATTGGTTTCCCAACTACTTTAAGTCTTATTTCATCCAGCTTTATCGTTGCACCGTGCGTTTTGTAGTTTATTTAAGTAGCACACAAATAAATGAACATATATAGTCTTTAATAATCTAAAATTTACATTTAAACACTTAAAACGCTCCTACATGTTTCGATCATACGATCATCCTCAGGGAGCATACTTTGTTCCTTGCTAAAGTTACAGTTTAAAACACTCAGTGATTAACATAACGAAGCAAATCACTGAGTGTTTTAAACTGTAACTTTAGCAAGGAACAAAGTATGCTCCCTGAGGATGATCGTATGATCGAAACATGTAGGAGCGTTTTAAGTGTTTTAATGTAAATTTTACGTTATTAAAGACTATACATGCGTGCATTTGTTGGTGTGTTACTTAAATAAACTTATTTCATCTCTATAAATTTATTGCGTGGAGAATTAGTGAAGGCTGCGTAATGAGGAACTTAATGAGCTGCAGTCTTCACCAAATATTATTGGTCTTAACAAATCAAGAAGAATTAGAGGGACGGAGTATGAAGCGCGTATGGGGAGAGGAGAGGTGCATACAGGGTTTGGTGAGGAAACCTGCGGGAAAGAGACTACTTCGAAGACCTGGGCTCAATTGGAACTATAATATTAAATTGGATGTTCATAAGTAGGATGCAGGGCATAGACTGGATTCATCTGGCATAAGATAGGGACAGGTGACGTGCTCTGGTAAATGCGGCAATGAACCTCCGTTTTCTATAAAATTTGGGGGAAATTCTTCAGTAGATGGGGACCTGTTGCATTTTGAACAAGGACTTTGCTCCATGGAATTAGTTAGTAGGTTTGTTGGTTGGTTGTTTGGTTCGTTGGGTGGTTGTCTGGTTATTTAGTTAGTTACATATTATGACGTGATAGTCTCAATTTTGAGCTTCCTCTTAATTTATTTTTTTTTCTATTTCTTTATAAAATTATCTTTCTTGGGTGAGAATTCATTTTTCAACTCTTTTCTAAAGAACCTTGAATTTATAAATTTCCTTCCGAGAAACGTATCACCTAGACCTTCATATAACAGCATGTTCTAAACTGAGTGGAACCCAAAATACCCACAAATTACTCTGCTTCTACTTTCATGACGTAATTTCTGTTTTATAACTCTTGTTCCCAATTATTTCACTTTTCCAATTTTTACGAAAAATTTGCCACTCCTTATATAATTATATTTTACATATGTCTCCAAAATATGTAACTAATAATTATATTCAAACATGAATGGCTGAAATCACCATCATCATCATCATCATTGTCATCATCATCATCATCATCATCTAGCTAAAATTCTAACTTTCAAATGTTCATGTTGTGAAATAAGGGATAGAAAAAGTACCAGAATAACAAAAATGATTCTTATGTTCTTAGAAGAGCAATTTCCTAATTCCTTCATCCAAATTGTTTCTCTCTCTCTCTCTCTCTCTCTCTCCCTGTTTTAGACCTGATTATTAGTCTTCATGCAGAGCTCTAAAGTATAACTGAATATTGGTTCCATTTTGCTCCGATGTTTGCAATCGACATGTGTTAAGTAAGGTTTTGTGTACTCAAAGCAACAGACGTGACAGGTGTGCTTCCTCGTGTTCGTAATATCAAACAAAATTCAATAAGATTATTATAGAAGTGTCAGCAAAATGCTACGTTTGCTCAGTGACCTTTCGTTGGCTTTCTCTATAATTTGTAATCTTACTGCAGCCACACAAATTGACAACACACCGTAATGCCAACACTGCAGTTGAATATGTTCAAGTGAAATTGTGTTATTACACCGCACAGTAAAGTGCAGGTATTTCTATGGCGCTTTCAATTTGAACTGTACTAATGTCTCTTTGGACATTGTTCATTGTCGGAGTTGTATTGTTCTAGGACCTACACGAAGCATGGAGTGTTTTTTCCAGTGCTGTCGTCACGTGGACTGATTTGCATCATGTTGCTCCCCGTGCTGCGAGACAGTGAGTAGCAACTTCAGTTACATAAGTAGTCCTTAAAAATCAGCAGTTTTTCATGATCCATAACTTTTTAAGGCGAATTCTGCCAAAACCAGAGTGTTAAATTTGTTCTACTGTTGTGCAGTTGACATACATATTGATTTTTTTATTGTGATTTTCTTTTAGCATTCTTACATACACTGTATGTTAGTCATAAATTAAATTTACTCATGCTTAGTTCTCGCCTATCTTAAGAACAGGCATGGCAGGAATACAATTTCCTTCCAATTTTTTTTTGTTTATAACTGTACCCGCTAAGTGTATCGCGCGAGCAGTGTGTGGAGCAACACATGTAACAATAGTTGCTTTTGTTCTGCGGGAGCAGTCTGCTGCGTAGCTCGAAATGTGTATGAACAGCAGAGTCCGAAGCTGGACAGTCAGTGAGTGCGAACGATAATGAAGTGTCCACTGGCGAGAATTTTCACTGACACATTTCAGTTGTATATACAATTACTCTATACTCTTGCACAATAAAACTCCAATATATTCTGCTTGGGGATTATTGAGAGTGTGTGCTGCTTGCCCGACTCCCCGTCTTAACCAGGGTTACGAGCTCCGTCCTCCTGGGAACAACATCTAAGATACGTTCCTCATCGAGTCCGCAACGGATACAACACTACATCAAGCAAACTAATGTAGACATCTTAAGGTAAAGTTGTCCCTGTGCACTCCACGAAGGCGTATTAAGTAATGAAGGTATGCCTCCTTTCATCTTCATCCTTGGTGCTGGATGAGTGGCCACCTTCACGTTCCTTCCGCTTTATCTTCGATTTCAAATATCACTTACAAAAATGTTATTTTCACTTTCTAATTACTGTTAGTATGCCATCTTGCGTACAGGCCTGATGAAGACTCAGTTTTCGAGCTGAAACCTGCATACAGTGGAAATAATACCGTATCAGTTTCGATTGTATTAAATGTAATATTTGCAACGAGATACGTTTCTTAGTTCAAGCTAAAGATATATATGTACTGTCATACGTATGCGTGCTTTTACGGTATTGTGTGTGTGTTGTGTTGTGTTGTGTTTTGTTGTGTTGTGTTGTATTGTGTTGTGTTGTGTTGTGTTGTATTGTGTTGTGTTGTGTTGTGTTGTGTTGTGTACATAACCGTTCGAATGTTGGAAACTTGGCTTTTCTTAAAGTAATTTTGGTGATAATTTAAAGGCTTGGAGGAATGGAGCAGTAGATACATTTAACTACCGTTTCAGGCTTCCATGCTGTCATACATTTTAACCTTTACATTGGTGGGTTTACATATTGGTGAGGGACGAATGACACTAGCGTAGTTTAAAGCAGGGTACAGAAATTACATATGAAGTTCGATAAAACTTCAATTTTCGTTTTAAGTTTATTTCGCAGTGAAGAGACACGGCGGTCTTGCTGTTTTTGTTTGGTAGGCATAATAAGGAATATGAAATTAATAGAAAATAAATGTTAAGTAGATAGTACCTAGAAATGTGTATGAAATATTATCCATTAAACAACAACTTTATTGTAAGAGATTATGGGGTTCATGTCTAACAAGTATGGTGTAATTAGGTTAGGTTTATGTTAAGATAGAGATTATTGGAATGTAGAACGTGGGATGATAATGACGACGATGATAACACCACCACCACCACCATCATCATCATCATAATCAACAACAACAACAACAGCCAATCTTATACTTAAAAGGCAAAAGTACCTTCATATTTTAAATACCACAAGCTACGAATGTATAGAAACAACATTATAATATAATATAATATAATAAAGGTAACGTAACATAATGTTACATAACATAGCATAATATAATATAACATAATATAATATAATAAAGTATTAAGATATAACACTAATGTATAAAAACATAAAATGGAAATCACAGTTGCAGTATCAGGTTTTGTGTAGTCTGGGTGGCTAGTCAATGTATCTCGCTGATGATTTGCTTCCCCCCACCACAGCAATTCCGTACATCCACATCACGACCATATTGCAGTTGTCACACTACGAACTAACACGTGTTCCTTGCAGAAAGTGTCCGTCCGTCCGTCCGTTCTTTCGTGGGTTTTATGTCCGAAACTGCTGGGCTGGTTGCTGTGAAATTTGGCTTGCAGTGCTGAACGCACGCTGTCGGACCAACTGCACTTGCTGTTTGTACGTCCGCTATCGCCACGACATTCAGATCAGACGGCGTGTAATGCAGTTCGCACAGAAGCTGCAGCTTACAGACAGGATAGCGACAGTAGGACGCGCCGGCGTCTGCATGACGAGCGGCACCGACAGTTACAAGAATGATTGCTATGTACGTGACACCGTCCAGACCGGCCTGTACATATGTATATATGTATGGTCCTAAATGTGAAAACGGGGGATGGAAAAGTCGGACGAATCGAGAACTAGAAGAGATGAGCAAAGGAGAAAATATAGTAAAATGGTTAAAAGGGCAAAGGATAAGCTGGTTAGGTCACCTAGAGAGAATGGAGGAGGATAGGATGCCCAAAAGTTCTTCACTCAAGAACTAGAAGGGACGAAAAGAAGGGGAAGACCCAGGAAAATATGGAAAGATGAAGTAGAAAGAGATCTTCAAGTTCAGGGACAGAGAAGATGGAGAGAGTTGGTGGCAGATAGGAAAAAATGGAAGGACATTGTTCGACAGGCCAAAGCCCACAGTGGGCTGTAGTGCCAATGGAAGAAAGGAAGAAGAAGAAATATATATGTATATATATGCCTGATGATGGTTATAGCAGCACAGAGACATAATCACCTTGACAAAAATTATTTGCTTTTAATTGGCAATTAAGCGTATGCTATCACACAATCTATCACCAGCTCCAGCCTGACACCTGGATAAAGAACTACGGTCTGTACTGGGGTAGGCAGTTATTACTGATAGTGGTATATATTATATTAAACTGGGTACGGTACTTAATGAGAACCACGGTAGCACAGTGGTTAACATGCAGTACTACAAATCGAAAGATCGCTGGTTCGATTCCAGGTGGTGTCTTTGGAATATTTCTTTGACATAATCCTTCCGATCCCATTATGGCCCTGTGGTCGACTCAGCCTCTAACAGAAATGAGTACCAGGAGTATTTCCTGGGGGTAAAAAAGCCCGGAGCGTAAGGCAGACAACTTTACCACCATCCTGGGTCATTTTCACGTAATCTGGGAACCTTAACTTCCTGGGACCCTCTGGGCCACTCCAGGCCTGTAATGGGACTGATTTACCTTTTACGGTAGTTAATGGAAGAAAAGATTCGATGTTATAGAGACGTGAATCCATTAGGCAAGGTGTCTTGAATAGAGAGGCGATAGAAACTGAGACACTTTTCCATAGAAATGATAGATAATGGGGTATTTCGATACTTCTCGGGATAATATGGTTGATAATATCAGCAACAGATGGCATACCTCGTAGTCTTGGCGGGAAAGTGACAGAACATGGCTTAAATTAATGTCTGCATTCTAAAATATCAAAACCTGTGATTCTTTTGGAGTGTCGTATTTTGGCAAGCATCACGTGAATTCTCTGGAGGAAATTCTCCGCCAAATATTTAAATAAAGGAAATTAAAGTTATGGGTATTTTAACTATAATAATAAAAATAAGATTATTACAAACAGAATAATTACATTCTCCGTTAGAGTTTCATCTTATAATCGTGTAGTTGCAAGTTCATTGTTAAGCTAGTGAATGTTATTGTTGGATTATTGGCACACCCATTGCCTGAATATAATATTAAGAACGAAAATCTTGTAGAACTGCAGTAAAAATGAAGTTGAAATAAAATGTGGATAGACATAATGTGTAGCTAAACAATACAGGAAATCTACTATAACGTAACATTGAGACGCGTTGAAGTAACCATTGTTGCCATGGAAAAAAAAACTAAAATTATTATGTATTCTGAGCGTGCGTCTCTAGCCTTAGTTATCCAGCATGCACAGTGCATGCCCGTATTATGTTGTCCTTTGAGGCATGTCTGGCTGTACCACGTTTTTGCACATTATCTCGTAAGCGGCACGTAAAACTTGAGTTTTGATTTTCTCTACAACTTCTGTCTGAAAAATTTCAGTGTAAGAAGGAGTCAACCTAATATCATAAATGTGCATCGGTGTTCATGAAAGGTACTCATTATTCTTGTCAGATTTTAATGAGACTTGAATTTTCTTAACAGATATTTGAAAAAGACACACATATAAAATTTCATAGAAATCCGTCCAGTGGGAACAGAGTTGTTCCCTGTGGAGAGACAGACAGACAGACATAACGAAGCTAGTAGCCGCTTCTCGCTTTTGCGAACGCGCCTAAAAGCGCTGTCTAAACATAGGATAATAAGAAGACTCCTTAAAGAAACAAAATATAAGTTCCCATCATATCTTTCTCGTATTGGTAACCCTTTACGAGACCATAAGTTGGCTAGATCATCGCCTTGGAAACAACAAATGTCTTTTCAGCTGTCTTCATTAGATTCCGAGTGCTATCCCCACGTGGACGAAAAAATCTGATACAAGGCAACAAGCTGGAAAGGAAGGGCTCGGCTGAAGAGAAAGCAAATATTTGACTTGGCTTGTGGCGTGTGATGGTGTCTTTACTTCCTGTGTCAGATCAGGAGTCGTGCAGCAGAAAGAGGACATCGCTGGTCTCCGTATTATTGCAAGTCGGACAGGAGGCGAATATCCTATCAGTTTGGAAGGTATATTGGCATTTGACTTATCAAAGCATAAAGCTATTGAAGTCAGCTTCTGTTAGTAAATCGATATATACCGAGTATAACCTCAGGGAGTAGATTCTGTTTCGAGAAACCAAATAAATGCTTCATCTAGTCAACAAATTCCCCGCATTTATGGAACGCGAATGTTCATTACAGCAATCACAACATCCCACCACTTGTCCATCTTTGGAACCAGAGCAGTCCAGTCGATAACTTTCCAGCCAGTTTTTTTTAAATACGTTTTAATATTATCCTCTCGTCTACGCATGGGTCTTCCAAGTAAAGTCTTTCCCTCAGATTTGCCCATATAAACCCGATATACCCGTCTCCTCTTTACTACAAATGCTGCATACTTTGTCCATGTACACACATAAATGAGGACCGCGGTAGCACAGTGGTTAAGGTGCTGTGCTACAAATCGGAAGGTCACAGGTTCGATTCCCGATGGTGTCACTGGAATTTTTCATTGACATAATCCTTCCGATCGCCCTATGGCCCTGGGGTCGACTCAGCCTCTACCAGAATTGAATACAAAGAGCATTTCCTGGGGGTAAAGGCTGCCGGTGCGTAAGGCTGACAACCTTACCACCATCCTGGGCCATTGTCACGTAATCTGGGAACGTTAACTTCCTGGAACCCTCCGGGCACCTCGAGCCTCTAATGGGACTGATTTACCTTTTACATACATAAATGTTCACACACACACACACACACACACACACACATATATATATATATATATATATATATATATATATTACTATATTTATGTGGTTAACTAGGTTATGTCTACACGTAGGAGAAGTTTTAAAACTACTATTCCTGCAGTTGAAAAGCATTCTGGTCTAAAATTCTGTGTTCTGACTTCGACACTAAAGAACGCACCGATGCGATATTTTTTTGTTTGTCGGCAAAATAAATTTAGCATGCGACAACATTGGTGCAGCAGAAGAGAGAAGTACACAGTCTTTGTCATTCTGCTTGAAATCTTTGTAAACAAGAAACTCTTTGTTTAGGTCATTATCTGTGAGTAATACTTCTAGAAAATATGTGGGTCGCCTTAACGAAATGTAACATAGAAAAGAAACATGCGAAGCTTAAATTAGAACCAGCAAATTAAACTGTGAAAGACATTAAGTATAGGAATGTGAGCTTCAAACTTGTCTTGTTTCGTTCGCAGCACTTTGTGCTGCAAGAATTCCAGTCTGCTCTCTTGCGTAAAGGAAAGATTAGGTTGATGAGATTGCAGGGGTGCGCGCGCGCACACACACACACACACACACACACACGCACACACACACACACGCACACATGCGCACACACGAGCACACTCACACACACACACACACACACACATGTATGCACCACACACACACACGCACACGCACACACACACGTCCGTGTATGCTATAATTTAAATTTTCGAAATGTTCCAATGATTTTTGTGGGCCGGGATAGCTCAGTCGGTATAGCGACTCGTTACTGGTTGGACGATCCGGGGATCGAATCCCGGTGGGGGCGAGATTTTCCGCACCCGTCCAGACCAGCCCTGGGGTCCACCCAGCCTCCTACACAATGTGTACCTGGTGTCTCCCGGTGGTAAAGCGGACGAGGCGTGGCGTTAGCCACCTAGTCTCCCATCTAGCGTCGAGGTTAAAGAAAGAGTAGAGCTATACATAAACTCCTACTCTGGGCCTTCGTGGCCTGTTCTATGGTGAACTTCACCCAGTCTCCCATCTAGCGCCGAGGTTAAAGAAAGAGTAGAGCTATACATAAACTCCTACTCTGGGCCTTCGTGGTCTGTTCTATGGTGAACTTCACCCAGTCTCCCATCTAGCGCCGAGGTTAAAAAAAATAAATATATCAAATGCAACTTTAGAGGTTAGCGGTGCGGTACGACCACTATAGTTGACATTAGGCTTCGAAAGGTTAAGTGTTCCGTATGGACTTTTACCTGACACAACATTAACAGACTGGTCTCGTTTAACTGAGGTGGAGAGTGTTTACAGCGCGGTACGCACTGAGTCCATATATAACACAGATTAATTTCGTCTTTAAATGATTAATATTATCTATGCTATGTGCAGTAAGGTACTTGAACACTTTCCGAAACATGCAGGAAGCTGAGTATGTGGTTATATACTTTCGTGTCTGTTTTGCAGTTGTTGGAATAAACGTTGTGAAAAAACCCCGACGAATTACGTGTACAAGTGTACACACTGTACGTAATGAGAGACATTATTTTTTAAATAACAGGAGGAATGATGTGGTTAATTGTTTAATATTTGCCATCCCGAAGTGTTTACCACATATATAAATACAGGGTGTTTCACGATTTTAGGGCATAACTGCAGGAGGTGATTTCCTAGGCCTTTGTGATCAAAAAAGTTCATATAAACATGTGTCCGATTTTGGACGGTTACGGAGTTATGACCGTTTTTTAATTCCCGTACA
>Ga0131853_10021402_pt1 | contig 11735 bp, 8 predicted proteins | sample TergutLab28metaG_FD_92764 | JGI IMG/M metagenome (GOLD analysis project Ga0131853, IMG submission 92764) | Labiotermes labralis P1 segment gut microbial communities from Petit-Saut dam, French Guiana - Lab288 P1 (version 2) (version 2) | ecosystem: Host-associated > Arthropoda: Insects >...
GTCCCCTTCTCCCCCCCCCCCCCCCCCCCCGTCCTCTGTCCCCCCCCCTGCCCGCCGGGAAAGGGCCCCCCTTCGCCGCCCCCCCCCCCCCCCCCCCCCTTAAGGTCGAATACACATGCGGGTGGGTACGCAAGCAAAGGGCAGCCTGTCGGCCCGCAGTGAACGAGCGACAAGCGACGTTTGACCAGACTGCATAGGCGTCATCACTTGTGACGAAACGTCGGTGCGGATTTACTACACCACGCTGCGTAATATCCCAGAACAAGGCAGCTGTCAGACTGGGTGTAGTTCTCACAAGTCGTCCGTAACATGTTGCCATAGTCATTTCACCGTGCTATGTTGTTAGAAAATACATAAGCTAAATATCTTTTCCTGTTAAATATAACAAGAAGTTGTGTTAACCCAATTCATGAATTACAAAAATTGCACGGGAAATTTCATCATCCAGAACGGTTTTTCGTATACTTGAGAATGGCTGCTGAAACGTGACTTTTTACTAAGTAGAATATGTCACCGAATTCAAAAGCAGACAACGAACTATAGACAACTCTGTTGAGAGAGAGAGACTGCTTGTTACAGTATGGTACGATTTTAAGGTAATTTTCTCGCCTTTGAAACGCCCAGACCGGCACCGGGGCCCACCCAGTCTCCTATTCAGTGGATACTTAAGTTCCTTTACTAGATACATGAATTTTCAGGTGTAAATATGATTCATAACGTTGTATGTAAAATGTTGGTTGTATGTTGCACTGTAAAAATTCTGTATATTTATGGTCTATTCCGCATCCTTCTGTCATTCTGACACACTTGTGGACTCAAAGAATGTATGTATGTAACTACATTTGAAAGTGACAATTGTATATACAAGATTTCTATTGCAAATACCATGTATATGTATTTGACTCTGTAATGTATCTGCCTAAACATCATTCATGACAAACTGAAATACATGGATGAACTGAACAATAAACACAGGTACTCCTGACATACTACGGCATGACTGCATATGTGTACTTTAACGGCTGAATTTCTGAATATAGCATGCCAGTCATTTGAAAATACCACTTGTTATAACACATGCAGCGGCTACTTTTTCTCACAGCTTATTCATGGCATCCTTATGTCTGATATGAAATCATCTTCTCTCCATAGAGAATGTCTTGAATATCCTTCTGAAATTAACACCCCCTAACTACCTTTTTGCCATTCCCTCCATACATTTCTGCCTGCCATTATCCATGGTAACTCACAACCACAGATCCCCTCAAATCGAGTTATGTTGATCGGAAAATAGAACCAGTATTAGCCACAAAGGTATGTCATTCAAGCACTCAGTAACATCACTCAAGTGCCCGCATCAGTTTTGCCACTTGTATATGAAAATGTATGTTTTATCTTTCCTCTGTTGCTTGCTCGCTCTGCCACACCCTATACGAAGAAAAAAATCTGGGAAGAGGGAAACAGAATTGGAAAACACAGAAAACAGTCCCAGATTGAAGGAAGCTGTCTGCAACTAGTACTGTAGTTATGTTCTGAAAAGTCCAACACAAGTCAAATTTTGTCCAAGCTGGAATTGAGTGCAGACATGGTCAACTATATACAAGGGAAGTGGAAATACTAACTCCAAAACAATAGAACATGATCGGCCACAGCAGGACTGCCCAGTCACCTGCTTATCACTTAGCAGTTTTCTTCAGCCACCTTCACTATGTGCTTTCATTCCTGTGAGGAAGCCTCCCATAAATCCAATCCCTTGTCTGAACCTCGGGGTATTGTGGATTCGTACTCTACCCTGGGTCACGTGGGAGGCGGTAACAGTTGTGGAGGGCACACCCTGATGAGGGTTGCTACAATACACTGGATAACTGGGCTCTGGTCTACCCATGCCAAGGTGGGAGGAATCGTGCTGAAGGCTGCATGGCACTGGGGTAGGGATTGCATTGCCATGAACAATCCCCTTGGGGAACCAGGCCGCAACCTATTGTATGTAGGCCTTCTGTCCACATGGGGCTCCATGAACAGTGACCAAATGTTTACCCCATTTTTTGTGGGAGGGTTCCTTATTGGGGACTCCTGACAGATATAAATGAATGAATAAACCATTGGTTCTGGAGATGAAGCTTCTCTCTCCCTAGAAACCCTGTAGGGGAACATGGAAGGGGGGCTCATTTACAGGGGAATCTGAGGGAAATGTGTAGAAGAAAGCTCTGGAGAAGGGCATCTCACTCTGCAGGGGCCTGTTGGGGAACATGGGGAGTTGACTGGGATTTTAAGAGATAGTTGGAGGGCTCCGGAAAGGTAGCACCTCTCTTTGCTGGAGCTCTTTTCTGGGGATCTGGAAGGACATGGGGAGGAGGGCTCTGGGGACGGACATCATTATCCATGGGGCCCCATTGGGGAATTCAATAGGGGGCTCATCTACTGAAGTCTCGTGAAAACTCTGGAGATGGGCACCTTTCTCCACAGGGGCCCTGTTAAGTAATATGAGGAGTCTGTTCACCGGGAACTCTGAGAGAGAGAGTTGAAAGGGGGGCTCTGGAAACGAGGCATCTCTCTCTGTGGGAGCTCTGTTAGCAGAACCTGGAGTGGGGGGGGGGGTCCTTTGCTCAGGGCCCTGGAGGTTATGAAAGTAACGCTCTGGATGGGCATCTCTCTTCATGGGGGCTCAGTTGGGCAACCTAGAGTGGGCTCATCTACCGGGGACTTTGAGAGTTGGTGGAAAGGGGCTCTGGAGGTGGAGTGTCTCTCTCTGTGAGCACTCCCTTGCTGGGGACCCTGAAGGATATATAGAAAAGGCTCTGGAGATGGGCAACTCTTTCCACAGGAGCCCTATTTGGGGAACCTGGAGGAGAGCCCATCTACTGGGGAATTTGAGAGCTGGAGAAGAGGGCTCTGGGGATGAAGCATCTCTCTCTGAAGATGCTCTGTGCAGGGGGCCTTGGGCGGAGCTCCTTCACTGGGGACTCTGCAAGATATGTTAAGAAGGTCTCTGGATGCAGACGTCTCTCTCCATGGCGGCCCCTTCCCATCCGAGAGGAACGAAGTATGTGGGGAGGAGGCTTGTATGCCAGGGACTTTGATAGATGAATGAAGGCTCTAATGGTGGGGCATCTCTCTGCAAGGGATTCCATGAAGGGGACCTTGAGGGAGGGCTCCTTTACTGCGGAACCTGAAAGATGAGGTTTTTGAGATACGCAAAATGTCCTGTAAATGCGCCTCCCTCTCCATAGGGGCCTTGTTGGGGAACCTGGAAGGGGTTCGTTTGCCAGGACTTTTAAGAGAAAAGAAAAGTATATCTGGGTTCCTTTCTTGGACCTGGAAGCCTTTAAGATTTTAAGTCTAAGGGCCATCTGGAACTTCAGTAAAGGAACAGGGCTGTCCTGAGTTGATATTAGATTATGGGGCACAAAGGGTCCGTCTATAAGGCATCGGGACTGTAAGGGCTTGAACCCAATGTTAATCAATCAATTCCCGTGAGCAAAAATTTTCAGCATACATTATAAAGATGGTATTTAAATTCTTTTTACATTTAAAAAATTGTATAAGCCACAGAACGCCTGTAACTACTCTGGCGTTTCCCTAGTGAGATAGTGGACAGGACAAAATCCTTCACTTAGTATTGCTGGTATACCAGCAAAAATTTGAATGGGGCACCTCCTGAATGACAGTCAGAACTATTACTGCTTCAGCCAACCTGCTTCAGTTCTTAAAGTGTTAAGCACATTATAAAAATAACAGTTTACCTTGCCCACATCCAGACCAATAAAAATAGTTTGCACCTTTGTGATACATTTGTTTACACTATGGAGTACACTACTGCTACATGAAATCCTGATGCAGTAATATAAATATTCTGGCTGAAACTAATGATACTCATTATGCGATATATTGTTACCATGTGTACATGGTAACAATATATAGTAACGCTCTATTCAGAGGTCTTGCTCTGATATTAAAGACTTTACCCTCACTCTAAAGCTGTATTAAATAAATATTTCAAATATAATGGAGAAAAACATTCAAATATATTATGTGACTTCAGAACATGAATATTTATTACTCTTTAATCATGAAAAATTTAGGGCTAAATACTTTATTGTTGGCAGGATCACTTCATGGAAAATACAAAAAAATGCATGTCATGAAACATTATGAAATGTGCATAAATCAATAAAATGTTCATCTTAGTGCACAAAGTGGCCAAAAAGCCACAGAACTACAAAGGACACATAAGTAAGCCTGGTATTCATTTATCTGTATGTAGAGTGAATGGTTTTCTGATGTAACGCAGGGCAAGGTGAAATAAGAGAAGAATGTAAGTCAGCTGCTTGGGTCCATTATCCAATCAGAGCCTAGCTTGTAGGTGATTGTTAGGAAGCTGAATAACTCAGCCTAGGAAATGGTTTAGCATCAAAACAACATACATATAGTATAATGTTTATACAGAATATAAAACTCCTAAAAACATATTTTGCAGCCTAAATGTGTGTTGGCAGCTGCTGACACTTAAGAGATTCAGACCTACATTGTGTACACCTAACCAGGCCTGAGCTAGCCTAAGTGCTGTCATTAAATGTAGTTCTGTAGACTGTATTATTGGTCCGCACAAAAATACAGTACAATACCTTACCTGAATGCTAAAGTCAAACTATAAATACAAATAATCTGGAATCCCTCTCCAATAATTGTTCCAGAGATCTGGAAGGGTGGGTCAGGTAATGCGTGGTTCAGTTGATCAAGTTGGATGACAGAATTCACTGCATCCCTTTCTTCCCCTTGGGCCACCTGACGTCTGTCACTGCCACCAAATCAGCCAAAAAATGTTAAGTCATCGCAAAACCATTTGCTTCAATATGAAATGTAACTTTGAAGCTTGAACAGTGTACTTGGTACACAGACTACACTACAGGCTAGATGATGCAAAAGAATCCTAGCAGGGACAAGATATTTTTTTCTTCCCCCAGAATGTCCAGCTTGGCTCATGGGCCCACCCAGTCTCCTAGTCAATGTGTACCAGTGAAGGGCAGTGAGGGTGTAAAGTTGACCACTTGCCTGCTTTTAGTGCCAAGGTTAACAATGAGCAGAGCTATACCTCTACTCCCCCTATTTGCCTTCATGGTGTGGACAGGAACCAAATTACTTTTATGGGGTGTAATGTTTGAGCCATCTGAACACCAAGAACGTGAATTTATTGTTCACTTATGCAAAATGTTCATATTAGAGAGGTTAACATGAAATAGTATCATCACAGTTCAGTCACTTTCATCACAGTTTCTTCATTCTACAGAGATATCGCAGTTGGAGCATCTTCACTTCACCTGAAGTAAGTTTCACAACTCCCTCTTGGTTATCAATGGACAGCAGCTGCCCTACAGCCTCTCGATCTTCTCCCAGTATTACTTTCACTTGATCAGAACGCTGTGGAACAATTGGCTCCAAATGCTCGGAAACAATGTTCACCACTCGATCTTCATCTGGCAGGAACACGGAGCACATTCCACCCTAAAAACCAGATTTTTAGCACAAAGATGTCAAATTGTTGTATTTAAATATGATCTCTAGCAATACACCACTATGTTCAAACAACAAAAAGAATCCCTTTAAGATTTTTTTGGAGTATCCGCCACAAAATGTGGAAAATAATATTGCAACATCACAAAAACAAAGCTTAGATGAAGAAAACATCAGTAATTCCACACCAGAATTTCACTGCATGCTACACATGGTCACAAAACTCTTACAAGTGTGCACAAGAAACTATTCACATATCACAAAATCATAACACAAGTGTAGATACCAAACAATATATTATGTACCACAACATGATGGTTCTTGATTCTTTACACATGTATTGCAAATGTAATGACCACTGAGAGCATCCATTTTTGACCTCAAGTTTCACGAGACCATCATATGAGAGTTGCTGTAATATTCATGTGAATTCCATGTCCCTTTCACCCATATTAGCAGTATAATGTGTTAAGTATCCCTCTTTTTTATGGTGCTGGTAGTAACCAGCAAAACACACTCCAGCAATTTTGACCACATTCACCATCTATGCTGGATTTCTTATCACTGATGAAACTTCTCTTGTAAAATAGAAAAATAAAGCAAAGAAGGAACTTACAGATATGCCCCTGATTACTCCTGTCTGTCCACTTAATCCAGCATCATCATGGGTGTCTCTGATGCGGACTTCAATATCAGTTGTTTGCCACTCTTGCTGTAATGTTGTTGGCTGGTCAAGCCCTGCACCCGGGGTGTGAGGGTTATATGGAGATGGGGCTCCTCCAGGTGTCATGGGACTGTATCCTAGAGGGGATGGTGTACCATATGGAGCAGCACTTGTGGGAGATGGAGTGTATCCAGATGGACTGGGTGTCGCTACATATCCAGATGGTGTTCCTGCAATATCACAGTGTTTTATTTCATAATGGCAATTATATTCCAGTCAGGTACCTATAAACTTAAATTGACCAGATATTTAATGGATATGGCATAAAAATATAAAGAAGTATAGAATAATTCTGTTAACGACACCAATGGCTGAATCATGAATCATTTTGTTACCACAAGCACACAAGTCAGTGAATATCACAATGTTATGTGCTGGTGACAGGTCATGAAATCATTACATCATTATTATCGTGGCACAGATGAGGTCACCACAGACCCCGATAGAGGGGAGACCCAAAACATGCAGGATACTAATATCTGTTGTGGGTTCTTTTCCACTGGATTCCATTCTTCTGACAGAAAGTGGGATTTGGGATGCCCACATGAGGTCCAGAAGTAACTTCCCTAATAATTATGGGAGGTCAAGGGCCGATCAGATATCTATGCCACTGATACTTGTTTAATTTTAACTGTAATTATCAAATACAGATATGAAATATCACAACATTACCATTGTACACAGAAGGGGAAGGTGATGGCTGATAAGGTGAAAAGGACTGGTCAGATCCATACATGGTACCCGGGGTCTGTGGAGTGTACGGTCCTCCAGCCTGGTAACCTGGAGTGCCTGCAAACAAGACAAATATCATGAAACATGCTTTTAGGCTGGATCATCAACAGATAAATTAAAAAGTGACAAGATGTAAGCACAACATACATACATAACCAATAAATAAAGGGATGAAGTTCCATTCATTTTTACTGTTCTCAATTGCAAATATTAGAGCAATACAGTGCATATACACATACACACAGCCAAAAAACCATTTCTACATTCTATCCATGGAATATTTCTCGAGTCCAAAATAAGGAACACCATAGGCAAGTAAATACTAATGCGGCTTCACTACAATTAATGGCATTCTTACTATGGTACAGGTAACAACAAGGGAAAGTTGTTCCTTTGCTTAATTTCACACAACACGATGAATCCACCTGGGGAGGGAGTGAAAGTGTAGTTCTATAAGTGCTAAATCTTGGCACTAAAAGGAAGTGATTGTTCAGCTTCATATCTCAGCCACTTTACTACCTAGGAAATAGACCCCAGTATTCAACGAACAGAAGGCACTCTGGCATGCAAGGACAGTCTGGATATTATTAATATGGTGTGCTCAAAAAGCGACACACTGCACTACAAAAACGTTGCTTTCGTGTCGGTTCCACAATGCAAAAACACAGGAAAAAAAAATCAGGAAAGAGCATTCAAGCTGAAAACCTGCAAATGAAGGCACAACACAATCACTTTCAACAATTTTTGTATGTCTGTGTGTGAATATGGTTATGTTTCTCAGGTTATTTTATGATGCAAAACAGCATAGGTTGTGTGGTCTCCAATGAAAAATGGAAGAATAAATCTGAATTCAGAGTTCTGAAAATCACACTTCATCAGTATCTGCACAGGTGTATTCAGAGAAATTATAAGAATTTCAGCCACAACATCAAGACACGAGGAAAGCTAAACATTGCATCACCTCCAATGAACAGTTCTTCTTGAGAACAATGATAAAACCTGATAAAAAATGGAATCAAGACACATTAATAGTATGAAAAGGGCCTGCAAAACCAGAAAATGCATACCTGTGTTTCTCTGTAGTGGAGTATAGGAGCTATAATAATACAAACTCGAAGGAAAACTACATGACAACTTACTAGGATTATAATTAGGAGAGGGCGATGCCTCATCCAAAGAGTATCCATCAAAGTCATTATTCCTTGCAGGGGTGTTGGTAATGCTTGGATCCCAGGCTCCTGACTGCCCAGGTGTACGTGACCCATCGTGTGATGGAGTCATGCTCCCATAGTGTGGAGTTCGTGATCCAGCTGTAAGCACAGTACATGTAATTTTTTACCACATGTATAAAGAAAATACACAAGTTTAACTTTAATTAACTCAGGAATCCTAAACACTAAAACACACTCCTAATTCATGACACAGGATGTTGACTACAAACTGCAACCTGCAAACAGGTAAATACGGTATTAACAAAACAGGAATGAGACATGCTCATGTCTACCAATAAACATGGAGGTCACATATAACCAACACTTGCATACTTTATACAAGAGCACAGGCAAACATCAAAAAATCTCCTTTACACAGTGAAATTCAAATAACCTAGAGTTAAGATTTCATTATCAAGGAGTTTACTTCAATGAGGTTAAAAAAAAGCCTGCATACTTCTATGCATGATAAGGCACTAGTTTTATTAGCTATATCAAGGTCTTTTATTTTACTAGACTCTGGTAAGTAGACATTTGTTCTAGAGTACAGATACACTCATGATAGCACAAAATACACGTAACAGACCACAGTGACTGATGAGTTCAGCTTCTCTCATTAGATCAGATGTGACTTTAAGTTTTATTTGTAATACTTCACTATGAATTTGCCTAGTAATGTGGCACACAACCAGATAATGTTCCCTACTCTCTCCAGGAAGCCTAAATTTATCAATGCTACGCTGTTTACATTCATGCAATGAGGATGTTCTGATACCCTGCCATGAGAATTAAATCACAATTTTTTGCCTTTTTCAAATCCCTGCAGGCAAGGATTGTGCAGTGCTGGATGACCGAATTAATTTATTATTGCTTCTTCATTCACACAAGTATATTATAAACTATATGCAACATTAATGGTACAACCCACATGTCAAAATCCAGTGGATACTTCATATTTCTGTCTTGTAACTTCACCTACCATCATACATTGGAGTCTGTGAGCCATGCATTGGCGTCTTGCTGCCCTCCCTGTACAAAGGCGTCTGACTACCACCATATGCTGGAGTACGACTGTATGAGCTGAAGGAGCCCTCCTGAAAAAAGGACCAGGCAAAACACCAGTTCAGCTACTTCGGCCCATTATGAAATGAACTTCCCTTTATCATCACAGGACATGCAATGCATTTAAAGAAAGCCATGTTACCCTACCACACATACTGTATTCCTTCAAGAAGTTCAGTAATGCAATATACAATTAAGTATTTTGAAAAAATAACCACTGAACCAACTTGTTCAGTCTCATTCTTTTACTTTTATGCTGTCTACTTCAGGATGATGTATGTTTAATGAAACTGTCTAAAATACAGAAAATATTGGAATACAAAAATCTGAAGACAATTATGTCTTACTTTCAGTCAGATACAGCCTAATTAAATATGTGATCCCTGATCACAGTAAGTATATATGAGCTTGTACACATGCATGTATGCTTGTGTGTATATACAGTGTATACAGCTTACCTTTGTAGGTACCCCAACACCTGCAATATGAGACCGATCTACAGATATTGTCTGACAGGTAGAATGCAATTCAACTCGAGCCGTTGACTCAGTTGCATCTTTAACTATACCAACATTTCCTGCAGAAGTTCAATACAAAGATGAGTAATTATCTTCGTCCCTACATGTTCACGGTCCATAACAACTGTACCAACAAATTACGATCTGTCAGTTACTGATTATCAGACTTGTGTGTAGCTAAGATGCCCATGCATAAAAGATAAAACAGTAACAGAACAAATAAGCCTTACACAGAGATTCATGGCACCTGGGATGCTGTATTCCTGAGGTTGTGGTTTCTTATGTTTTGAAAACCACAGTCTGAAATCTCAGAAACCATCACCTCAGCAACAGAGAATCACATCCCACATGCAGCAGATCCTCTGCAACACTGATGTGAGAATCTCTATTCACAAGCTGCACATGTGTATCTCAGAAAATTCTAACCTTAATCAGCATGTTGATACAAGAAACAAGTTATTTATACAATGAAGTCTAACACTTTAATTTCTGCTCCAAGATATTATGCCTTAAGGTGCACAAAAGTTAAGTTTCCACACTCCATTTTATCAGCAAACTTTGTAAACAATTCAATATTACATCTAGATGCAGCTGACCAGTTACTAAGGAACATGTTCAAGATCATGCCCAGGTGTGCAATATGTGATCCAGTATTGCTTGGCAAATTTAGAACCTTTCACAAATCTGGGTACATACAAAAGCCTGACAACATTGAAAAAATAACCAGAAACCATTCTTGGTCAAAAACACAGCAAATTGTATGATATCCAATACAAGAGGTTCCACACTGATGAAATAAGAAATCAGAAGGAATACAAAAAAAAACAGCCCTTCAAAGTAGCATTCCTCCTGTCTCAATATATTGCTGCCAGCAGTACTGCTGTAACAGAACAAGTGTTTAGAAAATATTACTCTGAAAACTATTTTAGACACCACAAGTCACCCCAGACAGTCCTCAGGTAACAGGAATTGAAAAAAAGTTATTAAATGTCAACACAAGATGACTACAGAGATTGATATAGCTCAGTGACAACAACCTTGGTTACAGCAATGTTTGTTGGCACATGTGGAAGCTTGGAATAAATTTCCTCATGCATGCAATTTTAATGAGCAGTGAAAATGTTCAGAATCATTTTCACAGATTGTTGTTACATTTAAGATCTCAAACAAAAATCATGCAGTTTTCACTGATGTATGGGATCATTATTTTATCTAACAACTATTGGTTTTCACTTCCTCTTGACATGCTTATCATATTGATTTCACACACACACACACACGAATGCGTGCACACAGCTTGATGCTGCAGAAGGAAAGATTTTAATATGACATCTACCATATTTTCTTGAATATACCGAGCAATTTTTTCTAAAAAAAAAGTTATTAGAAACTGGAACGTGCATCTCATTCATGACAAGGCTGGTAACAGTTGTCTATTTAAAGATTATAAACGTATACAGTTCATGACGAGCCTGACAACAGTGCCTGGGCTATTCTTCACAAGACACCATCCCTACTCTTTCCAAGTTCTATCGTAACTTTCATAACTTGCTCTTCAGCATGCACCATTGTCATCTTTACTGTACAGGATGCAGTTAATCTGTGATTCACTGCACACATATACTAACAAGAGCACTAAATGCAAGTGTTTACGGACAGTGAAATACTGAGAAACAAAATCCAAGAAGCAGAATTTATCAGAAAATGCACTGATAGGAAACATGACCTTAGTTTCTGGGTGGGTGGGGGGCAGAAGATAAAGATATGGAAAAGAAAGAAACTCTTTTGTAAAGACATCAGAAGCACAAGCAGGGTGTATGGCAGCAATTAGAGATCAATGGTTCTTTTTTTTTTTGGAAAGGGGGGGGGGGGGGGTGCAAAACTTTTTTTTTGGTAAAAAAAGGCCCCATCCCCAAATATCACACCCTAAGAGAGTGCAGACGGTGGCAAAAAAAAAAAAAAAAAAACAAAACTACA